>ENA-OZHQ01000322-OZHQ01000322.1-human-gut-metagenome-genome-assembly--contig:-NODE-322-length-11452-cov-4.634992_pt1 | contig 11452 bp, 10 predicted proteins | sample MGYA00244044_ERZ653682 | MGnify/ENA primary metagenome ERZ653682 (study PRJEB26926, sample SAMN06165288) | human gut metagenome | biome: ENVO:00009003; feature: ENVO:2100002; material: ENVO:00002003...
TCCCTCTCCTCGGGCTTCGGGGGCTCGTCGAGGTCTATTATGCCCTCGCCCGGCGGGATGTCCCGGCCGAGCTGGCGCAGGTATTCCGCGAGGACCGCCTTGAAAAAGGCTATGGCCCCCGCCCCGTCCGCCAGGGCGTGGAACACCTCCAGCGAGATCCGGCAGCGGTAGTAGTAAAACCGGATGAGCCAGCCGCTGTCCTCGTTGAAGCGGACCGGCCTGCAGGGGTCCGCGACGTCCTCCCGGACATAGGGGCCGGGCGCGTCGTTCGGCTCGAAGTAATACCAGAAAAAGCCCCGGCAGATCTTGACGGCAAAGCCCGGAAAGCGCGGCAGCGCACGGTCCACCGCCGCCTGTAGCGCCTCCGGCACGACCCGCTCCGTCATCACGGCGGAGAACCTGTATATGGCTGAAAACTGGTCCCGCTGGATGGAGGAATACATGAAGCTCGCGTTGTCCATCCTGTACCAGGGCCTGAGCGGTCTGTCCATAGTCGCCTCCGCAAAAAGTCTGCTCTGATTTTAACATTTTAGCCGCTTCGCCGCAAGCCAAAGAAAAATGTTCAAAATTTTCCGGGGAACATTTTCGCGGCGATGGAGTCATATGGCCACGGCGGCAGCCCCGCCGAAATACTTGCAAGGAGCAAATGAAAAATGAAAAAGATCATTGCTGCGACGCTCTGCATCGCAATGTGCCTGGCGCTTCTGAGCGCCTGCGGTACCCAGAACCAGACCGACCCCAGCGACGAGCCGATAACCAGCCAGGAGCCCTCCGACACCCCCGAGGCCAGCGACACGCCCGAGGACACCGATACTCCGGAGGATACCGATACGCCGGAGGACACCGACACCCCTGAGGACACCGACACGCCCGAGGAAAGCACCAGCGCCCTGGCCGACGCCATAACCGCCGCGCGCAGCGACGAGGAGAATGAGGCCTACGCCGTCATGAGCGACAAGGACGCCATTGAGGACATGTACTACACCTCCGTCGGCTTCACCGCGGCCGACGTTGACGAGATCGCCATGAGCATCTCGCTCATAAACGTCAAGGCCTACGGCATCGTGGTCGTCAAGCCCGCCGAGGGCTGCGAGGAGACGGTCAAGGCCGGCCTCCAGAGCTTTATCGACACCCAGTGCAAGAACTTTGAAAACTACCTTGCCGATCAGTATGAGATCGCCAAAAACGCCAAGCTCGAGACCCTCGAGGACGGGACCATCGTCATGGTCATGTGCGAGAATGCCGACACTGTCTATGAGTCCATTGTCTCCGCTCTGAGCGCCTGAGAGGTTTTCAACAGACTTTAGACAGGTTTTCAACATTTTGGACGGCATAGTAGGATATAGCTGCTGCTGTAGCTTATTCTCCTGCCTTCCTTCCTGTTGAGTTTGAGGTTGATGTTGAGGTTGATATTGAGTTTGAAGTTGAAGTTGAAGTTGAGGTTGAGGTTGAATTATATTTGGCATCGATCCGCATAATTTCGAAACGACTCGCATAATTTCGAAACGACTCGCATCGACTCGCATCGACTCGCATCGATCCGCATAGCGAAAATAAGAAAGGGACCCCCGGGACAAACAAAGTCCCGGGGGTCCTGGTACGCCCGATGCGATTCGAACGCACGACCTTCAGAGTCGGAGTCTGACACTCTATCCAGCTGAGCTACGGGCGCATTTCGGCTCAGCCATTATAGCAAATCCCTCGGGCAAAGTAAATAGTTAAGTTTGCCTATTCGTGAGGCTTGTGCTATACTGGTTATCTAGAAAAATGCTCGTGATTGAGGATATGCCATGAAAAGACTCAAATCTTTCGCCGCACTGGCGCTCTGTCTGGGGCTGCTGCTGGCTCTGCCCGGCTGCGGCAGCGTCACCGCGACTGAAAAACAGCTCTTCGCCATGAACTCGGCCGTCTCCATCAAGGCCTATGGCAAATCCGCCGAGGCCGGGCTGGAATCCGCCGCCTCCGTCATCAACTCGCTCGGCGTCGCGCTCGACCCGAAGCGTGACGGCTCCACCGCCTACACGATCAACAACTCGCAGGGCCAGAGCATCGTCGTGACGGGTCAGGTGGCGGAGATGCTGCTCATCGCCCAGCAGGTCCACGCCCTCTCAGGCGGCGATTTCGACCCCACCGTCTACCCCCTCGTCAAGGCCTGGGGCTTTGTGGACGGGCTCTACCGCGTCCCCTCCGAGGACGAGATAGAGAGCCTGGTCAAAAACGTGGACTTCTCCGCCGCCACCCTCTCCGCCATGACGGATACGGACTCCTACCTCTTCACCCTGCCAGTTGGGATGGAGTTCTCCTTCGCCTCGCTCGGCCGGGGCTGCGCCGCCATGTACGCCGCCCGCGCCATGCAGACTTCGGGCGTCGAGGCCGGCATAGTCTCCATCGGCGGCAATATCCAGACCCTGGGCGACAAGCCCGACGGCCTGCCTTGGATCATAGCGGTCCAGGACCCGGCAAACCCCTCGGCCTATGCCTGTACGCTGAACCTCTCCGGCAGCCATGCCGTCTCCACCTCCGGCGGCTATCAGCGCTATTTTACCGACGAGAAGGACAACACCTGGACGCATATCATAGACCCCGGCGACGGTTACCCCGCCGACTCCGGCGTCCTCTCCGCCACCGTCGTCGCGGAGAACGGCATCTACGCGGACGCCCTCTCCACCGCCCTGTGCGTCATGGGCGAGGACCGGGCCAAGGACCTCTACCAGGACTCCACAGACTTCGAAATGGTCCTCCTCACGGACGACGGGCGCGTCCTCGTCTCCGAGGGCCTGTCCGAGGCCTTTGAGCGCTCCGGAGACGGCTACACGCTGGAGTACGTCCGGAAATGAGGCTCGGCAGGGAATTTTTCCTCCGGGACGCGCTGGAGGTAGCGCCGGAGCTCGTGGGCAAGACCCTCGTCAGCAGTCTCCCCGGCGCGCAGGAGCGCCGCCTCGTAATAACCGAGACCGAGGTCTACCGCGGCGTTGAGGACAGCGCCTGCCACGCCCACCGCGGCCGCACCAAACGCACCGAAATGCTCTACCGCCCCGGCGGCGCGGTCTATGTCTACCTCTGCTACGGCATACACTGGCTGCTCAACGTCATCACCGGACCCGAGGACTTCCCCCAGGGCGTCCTCATCCGCGCCTGCGAGGGCTTCGAAGGCCCCGGAAAGCTCACAAAACACCTCGGCATCACCGGCGCGCAGAACGGAATAGACATCTGCTCCTCCCCGCTCCTCCGCATCGAGGACGAGGGCAGGATGGTTAACATAACAACAGACAAACGCGTGGGCATCGCCTACGCTGAAGAGGCTGACAGGGAAAGGCTGTGGAGATTTAAGCGAGGTTGACATAATGCCAGAGTTCGGAACGGAACTGAGATACGTCAAGGGAGTTGGCGAGGCGCGGGCGCGGGCCTTTGGGAGGCTGGGCGTCCACGACCTCGCCGGTCTTGTTTCGTTTTTCCCGCGCGCATACGAGGACAGGACGCGCCTTGTCAGGATAGCCGAGCTGGCGGACGGGGACCTGGTCTGCGTCGAGGCGGTCGTCGGCACGGAGCCGCAGCTGAGCCGCATACGCCGCGGTCTGGATCTCCTGCGCTTCCGCGCAGTGGACGAGACGGGCGCCATGCAGCTGACCTTTTTCAACCAGGCCTATCTGAAGGACCAGTTCCGCAAGGGCGAGAGCTATGTTTTCTACGGCCGGGCGCAGGTGAAGGGCCGCTTTGTCTCGATGACGAACCCGGTGTTCGACAGGCTGGCCGACTTCGGGCGGGTGACTGGGCGGATAGTTCCGGTCTACCGCCTCACCTCCGGACTTTCGCAGAACACGGTGCGCTCCGCCGTGCGCCAGGCGCTGGACCTGTCCCAGGGCCGGCTGCCGGACGGGCTGCCGGACTGCGTCGCGGACGAATACAAGCTCTGCACGGCGCGCTATGCCTATGAGAACGTCCACTTCCCCGCGGACATGCAGGCGCTGAGCCTGGCGCGGCGGAGGCTGGTGTTCGAGGAGTTATTCGTGCTGGCCTGCGCGCTGGGGCTCCTGCGCGGCGGACGCGAGGGCGCGCAGGGCCGGGTCCTGCGCGGCGCCGGACTAGGGACCTTCACCGGCTCCCTGCCCTTCTCGCCCACGGGCGCGCAGCTTCGGGCCATGCGCGAGGCGATCGGCGACATGAGCTCCGGCAAGCTCATGAACCGCCTGGTACAAGGCGACGTCGGCAGCGGCAAGACGCTCGTGGCTGCGGCCTGCATCTGGTACGCGGCGCAGTCGGGCGCGCAGTCGGCCTTCATGGCGCCGACGGAGATCCTGACCGAGCAGCACTACGCCACGCTCACGGGCTTCCTGGAGCCCTTCGGCATCCGCGTCGCCAAGCTCACGGGCTCCATGCGCGCGGCGGAAAAGCGCGCCGTCCTCTCCGGCCTCGCCTCGGGCGAATACGCGCTCTGCGTCGGGACCCACGCCCTGCTCTCCGGCGGGGTGGAGTTTAGGGACCTCGCCCTTGTCGTGACGGACGAGCAGCACCGCTTCGGCGTCCAGCAGCGGGCCGCCCTGGCAGAAAAGGGCCTGCGCCCGCACATCCTCGTCATGTCCGCAACGCCCATCCCGCGCACGCTTGCGCTCATGATCTACGGCGAGCTGGACGTCTCGCTCATAGACGAGCTGCCCCCGGGCAGGCAGAAGGTGGACACCTTCGCCGTGGACGAAAGCTACCGCGCGCGGCTGGGCGGCTTCATCGAAAAGCTCGTGTCCGAGGGCCGCCAGGTCTTTGTCGTCTGCCCGCGTATAGAGGAGGGCGAGGAGGCCGGGGACGGCCTCAAGTCCGCCGAGGAACACGCGGAAGAGCTCAGGCAGCAGCTGCCCGGGCTGAGGATAGCCTGCATCCACGGCAAGCTCAAGGCCCGGGAGAAGGACGAGATCATGTCCCGCTTCGCCGCCGGGGAGACGGACGTGCTCGTCTCCACAACGGTCATAGAGGTCGGCGTGGACGTGCCGAACGCGGCGCTGATGGTCGTCGAGAATGCGGAGCGCTTCGGGCTGTCCCAGCTCCACCAGCTGCGCGGGCGCGTCGGGCGCGGAAAGCACAAGAGCTGGTGCATCCTGGTTTCAGACGCCAAGGGCGAGGAAGCCCGCGCCCGGCTCCATGCCATGACGCACATCTCCGACGGCTTCAAGATAGCGGAGGAGGACCTGCGCCTGCGCGGCCCGGGGGACTTCTTCGGCTCGCGTCAGCACGGCCTGCCCGAGCTGCACATAGCCGACCTCGGCGCGGATATGAACGTCCTCAAGGCGGCGCAGGATGCCGCAAAAAGGCTACTGGAATCGGACCCACGGCTCGAAAGGCCCGAAAACAAGCGCCTGCGCTCTCGCGCCGGGGAACTCCTGGCCGCGTCCGGAGACAGGTTCAACTGAGCGAGACCCCCGCATATACTCTCATGAGTACAAGCGGGGGTCTTATTATGCGAAAAAGGTTGATTGTAAACACCTTCCTGCTGACGGGCGCGTCACTGCTGATGCGCTGCATAGGCATGGCCTTTCAGGCCTGGCTGGCGGGGCGGATAGGCGCGGCGGGGATAGGGCTCTACCAGCTGGTGATGAGCGTCGAGCTGCTGGCGACGACCTTCGCCGTCAGCGGCATCCGCTTTGCCGTCACGCGGCTCGTGGCGGAGGAGATAGGTCTCAGGCGCGGCGACGGCGTCGGCGGAGCGATGAGCCGCTGCGCCGCCTACAGTCTCGCCTTCGGCGCCGCGGCCTGCGCGATACTGTATTTTTTTGCGGAACCTATCGGTTTTTTGTGGATAGGCGACGCAAGGACCGTCATGAGCCTGCGCATACTCGCCTTCGGTCTGCCCTTCATCGCGCTCTCCTCCGTGCTCTCGGGCTACTTCACGGCTTGCGGCAGAATATGGAAGCCTTCCCTGGTCCATCTCATCGAGCAGCTCATCTGCGTATGTCTGGTGGTGGCATTTCTCTCCCGCGCGCCGGAGGGGGACATTGAAAAGAGCTGTGCGGCGGTGGCGGCGGGGGTGACGGCCTCGGATATGCTCTCGCTGTGCATGATGCTCGCCTTCTACATCGGGGACAGGAAGCGGCATGGCGAGCACGGCGGCGGCCGGGTCCGGCTGACGGCCAGGATGTTCGGCGTGGCGCTGCCGCTGGCGGTGTCCGCCTACGTCCGGAGCGCACTCTCCACGCTGGAGCACTTGCTCGTCCCGCGCGGTTTCCGGCGCTCCGGACTCTCAGCGGACGCGGCTTTGGCGGGCTACGGCGTAATTCAGGGCATGGCTATGCCCATAATCGGCTTCCCCTCCTGCCTTTTGGGCGCCGTGGCCGAGCTCACCATACCCACGCTCACCGAGGCCCAGATGCGCGGCGACGCCGCAGGGATACGGAGGATAGTCGGCAAACTGCTGAAGCTGTGCGGCGGCTTCTCGCTCGCCGCGGCGCTCATCCTCTGGCGCTTCGGCGGCGCTCTGGGCGAGGCCGTCTACGGCTCCGAGGACGCCGGGCGCTTCATCCGCCTGCTCGCCCCGCTCGTGCCGCTCATGTACACCGATATGGTCGTGGACGGCTGCCTCAAGGGCCTGGGCCAGCAGGTCTGGAGCATGGCCATAAACATACTTGACGCCGCTCTGGGCGTGCTGCTCGTGTGGTATTTTCTTCCTATCGGCGCCCTCACGGCCTATCTCTGCATCATCTATTTCAACGAGACGCTGAACTTTGTCCTCAGCCTCCTTCGCCTGCGCCGCGCCCTGCATAAATACGCGCCCTCCGCAAAATAAAAAAAGCCCCCGGACGGGGGCTTTTTATGTCTGTCTGTTCAGATTACCTTGGCCAGGGCGAGGGCGCAGAGGACGAGGGTCGCCAGGACGAAGAGAAAGACCAGCGTCATTCCCAGGCGCTTCTTGCCGGCCACAGGGGGCGCGGAGTGCTCGGACTCGGGGATGAGCTTTGCGCGGCGCAGCGCCGTCACGACGGGCTTATACAGCAGCAGGGTCGCGGCGAGGTTCATGCCTCCCTTGACAGCGTTGAACGGCAGGAACACCGGCAGCAGCATATCGACTATGGCCTCGCGGGGTACTTTCTGGTAGATGGGGGTGACGAGGTAGTTCCACAGCAGCATCACACACACAAGGGCGATGACGCCGAGGATCAGGCCGATGACGGCGCCCTTCATCGTGTGGTGTTTTTTGTAGATGAAGCAGGCCGTGCAGCAGAAGCTCGCGGTGGCGAGGAAGTTCATAAGGAAGCCCCAGGGGCCGGTGGTGCTGATCGTGATCATCTCGATGAAGGCCACCACCAGGGAGACCGCCGCCGCCGCCGCGGGGCCGTAGACGAAGCCGCCTATGCAGATGACGACGTCCTTGAAGTCAAAGTCCAAAAAGTCATTTACGCTCGGCATCAGCTTGGAGACCAGCATCACCACATAGGCGAGGCAGGTTATCATGGCGAGGGTTGCGAGTTTCTTCACGTCCAGCTTGCGGACTGCGGGGGTCTTTTTTGCTGCATCCATTTTAAATGCACCTCTTAACATAGATTAACGCCCGAAGGGTGTCTCCTTCGGGCGTAATAATTGCAAAGGTGCAAAATACGCATCTTCTTCCATCCAGACTGTACTGTCGGTATCGGAATCGCACCGATTCATGCATTGGCCGAAGCCTCCGCTCGCGGACTTTACCGCCGGTCGGGAATTTCACCCTGCCCCGAAGACATCTTTTCGGTTGTCGTGTTCATTATAGCACGGCCCGGCCTATTTTGCAACAGTATCTTTTTCCTCACATCTGCTCCGGCGCCTTCACGCCCAGGATGTCCAGGCAGACCGCTATCGCGCCGCGCACGCAGTCCGCCAGCAGCAGACGGGCCTCCAGCACGCCGGGCTCCGCGCCCTTTATCCGGCAGGCGTTGTAGAAGCGGTGGAAGCGCGCCGCCAGCTCCATCGCGTAGCGGTTTATCCTGCTCGGGTCCAGCGACTGCGCCGCGTGCAGGACCTCGTCCGGAAGCCCCGCCAGCTGCTTTATGACCTCGCGCTCCTGCTCCGTCGTCAGCAGCGATGCATCAATACCCGCCGCAGCTGGAACTTTATGCCCATCCGCCGCAAGGTTGCGCAAAACCGAGCAGATGCGCGCATGAGCGTACTGCACATAATATACAGGGTTCTCGCTGTCCTCGCGCACTGCGAGGCCGAGGTCGAAGTCCATCTGCGTGTCCGGCCTGGAGTTGAAGAACCAGCGCGCCGCATCCACGGGTATCTCGTCGAGCAGGTCGCCCAGGGAAATGGCCTTGCCCGTCCGCTTGGACATGCGCACGACCTCGCCGTCGCGCAGGAGCTTCACTAGCTGCATGAGCACTATGTCCAGCCTGTGCTGCCCGTCCAGACCCAGGGCGTCCAGCGCGCCCTTCAGCCGCGCAACGTGACCGTGGTGGTCCGCGCCCCAGATGTTGATGACCCGGTCAAAGCCCCGGACCTCCAGCTTGTTGCGGTGATAGGCTATGTCCGCGGCGAAGTAGGTGTAAAAGCCGTTCGCACGGCGGAGCACGTCGTCCTTGAGGTCCAGTTTTTCAATGTCCTTCTCGCTCTTGCCCGCGGCGCGCAGCTCGTCGCCCAGGATGCGCGAGGTCGCCAGCCAGAGCGCGCCGTCCTTCTCATAGGTGAAGCCGCGCTCGGTGAGCTTTGCCACCGTGTCCGCAACAAAGCCGCTCTCGTGCAGGCTGCTCTCGAAGAACCACTCATCGTATTCTATGCCGTAGCGGGCGAGGTCGGCCTTCATCCTGGGCAGGTTGTGCTCCAGGCCGAAGCGCGCCATGGCCTCGTGCCGCTCCGCGAGGGGCCTGTCCAGCCAGCCGGCGCCCTTTTCCTCCAGGAAGAGCCGCGCGAGCTCTTTTATATCGTCGCCGTGGTAGCCGTCCTCCGGGAACTCCACGGCCCCCTCGCCCAGGACCAGCTGCGCATAGCGCGCCTCTATCGAGGCGGCGAACTTCTCTATCTGGTTGCCGGCGTCGTTCACATAGAACTCGCGCCAGACCTTCGCCCCGGCCCGGGACAGCACCTCAGCCAGCGTATCGCCCAGGACTCCGCCGCGGGCGTTGCCCATGTGCATCGGCCCAGTCGGGTTGGCGGAGACGAACTCGACCATCACCTTCTGGCCCTGCATCGCCGCCGAGCGCCCGTAATCCGCGCCCTCGGCCTGCACCGCCGCCATCACAGCGGAGTACCACTCCGGCGCCAGCCGGAAGTTTATGAAGCCCGGCCCGGCCGTCTCCGCCGCGGTGAAATAGCTGCCCTCCAGCTCGAGGTTAGCCGTCAGCGCCTCCGCTATCTTCCTCGGCGCCATGCGCAGCGCCCTCGCGCCGGCCATGGCGTGGTTCGCGGCGAAGTCGCCGTTATTCGCGTCTTTCGGGACCTCTACCGTCCCGGAGAGCGCCGCGCCGGAGGGCAGCTCGCCCTTTTCCGCCGCGCGCTCCAGACTGCGCCTCAGGAGCGCGTCTATCTGTTTTTTTGCCTCTTCAACAAGATTTGCCATCTGCCGCACCGCCCCGTTCTCTCACGTTTATCCTGAACTTGTTCCGTCCAACGACGGCGTGGTCAAAATCCACCACGTAGTCTATTTCCATATCTCCGCCCTTTGGGCCGAGCGTGGAGTGTATCCTGTGCGTATCCAGGCCCATCGTCGCCGAGCCGAAGGGCGTGTCATACAAAAAGGTGTTCTTCGTCCCCTCGCGGAAGATCATCTTGCTCGTCAGCGTACCCTCGCGCGAGAGCACCACCTCCGTCGGCGTGAAGGTGAACGAGGTGCGCGTACCCTGCATCCCCGTCAGCTCGCTCTCCATATAGCTGAGCTCGCCCCGCCCGTCGCGGAAGCTGTATTTGCCCTCGGTGACCAGCTCCACCGAATCGTCCGTACCCTGGGGGTAGTTCTGCACCCCGGTTATGGAGATTATGACGTCTTTCATCCTGCTATTTCACATCCTTACACATGGCCTGGTATTATACATCATATGCTGCGGACTGTCAAAGCCTTACGGAGATATTTCCACGAGCTTCAGCCCTTTTTTCAGAGCATAGCGCATAGTGTTGAAGGTCCCGCCCTGACCGCCGCCGAACACGGCTATTATTACCGCGGACCTGTCCACCATGTACACATTGCGCTTCTGCATACAGCCCGCCCAATATTCCCGGCTCACTACAGTCACCTTATCGCAGGCGGAGAGCACCCGCTCATAGCGCCGCTTGTCCCAGGGCGACAGCCCTCTGCTCTGCTCCTCATACGGCACCGCCGCCTCCAGCGTTATATCCGGCAGCTCCTCGCGCAGGCGGAGCACCTCCTCGGCAAAATACATGTCGCTCCCGCTGGCCATCCCGCAGATGAAATGCCTGATGCCGCCTTCATATTCCTCCCTGAGCGCCTCCCGGAGCTTGCGCTTGAGCTCAACACAGCGTATGTCCCCCTCATTGGTGTGCCAGGGCAGCTTTGAACTTCTGTGCCCGGTAAAGCAGCATGTCTGCTCCCTTTCCACTTCCATGCCCTCGCCCCCTTCCGCAAGATTCTATCCTCATATCCCGCAAATGTCAAAGGTTATCGCGCAAAAACAAGCGGCGCCCGGAGAGAAGTCGGACGCCGCCTGTTTCAGCCCCCGGCGCCGGACCTGCAGCGCACGGAGACCTCTGTGGGGAGAGAGAAAAAAGCCGTCAGAGGAGGCTCATCAAATGTTATTCATTTAACAAGCCGTGATCATAATAACACATATTTCCGGCTTTGTAAAGGGCTGAAGCGCATATTTTGTTAAATTTTTATTTTTCTTTATCCAAAGAAGAGCCGGACGGCCAGGGCGGAGGCTGCAAAGCCCGCCAGGTCGGCGCAGAGCGCCGCGGGAACGGCCCAGCGCGTCCGCCGTACCCCGGCCGCGCCGAAGTAGACGGCCACTACATAGAAGGTCGTCTCCGTGGAGCCGAGCATGACCGCCGCCGTTCGGCCAACATAGGAGTCCGGGCCGAAGGACTGCATGAGTTCGGAGGCCGCCGCCATCGCTCCGCTGCCGGAGATCGGCCGCAGCAGCATGAGCGGCGCGGTCTCCGGCGGGATGCCGAGCAGCTCCAGCGCAGGCCGCAGCAGTTCCGTCAGGGCCTCCAGGGCGCCAGAGGCCCGCAGCATATACACTGCCGTCAGCAGCGCGATGAGCGGCGGCAGGATGCGCAGGAGCGTAGTCAGCCCCTGACGTATACCGTCCAGCATCGCCTCGAACACGTCCGTCCCGGTCAGCAGGCCCCAGAACGCCGTGGCCGTGAGGACGAGGGCCGCGGCCATATCCGCAAGCGTGCTCATTCCGGCCACACCCTGGAGAACAGGGCCGCCGCGGCGAGCCCGGCCGTCACGGAGAGGACCGTGCTGAACCACACCGCGGGCAGGATGTCGAAGGGCTGTCTCTTATACACATCTCCGAGCCCACGAGACCGATCAGTATCTCGT
>ENA-OZHQ01000332-OZHQ01000332.1-human-gut-metagenome-genome-assembly--contig:-NODE-332-length-11309-cov-6.246934_pt1 | contig 11309 bp, 6 predicted proteins | sample MGYA00244044_ERZ653682 | MGnify/ENA primary metagenome ERZ653682 (study PRJEB26926, sample SAMN06165288) | human gut metagenome | biome: ENVO:00009003; feature: ENVO:2100002; material: ENVO:00002003...
CATTGCGACACAGAAATCCATCCTCACGGATTATGTGAAAAAGCAGGGATGGCACATAGCAAAAACGTATGTGGACGATGGTTATTCTGGTACAAATTTCCAAAGACCAAGTTTCCAGAATATGATAAAAGACATTGAAAGCGGTCTGATAAACTGCGTGATTACGAAAGATTTATCCCGTCTGGGGAGAAACTATCTTGATTGTGGGTTATATCTGGAAGTTTTCTTCCCAGAGCATAACGTGAGGTATATAGCGGTCAATGACGGCGTAGATACCTTGAATAAATCTGCTATGGACATCACGCCTTTCCGCAACATTTTAAACGAAATGTATGCCGCTGACATATCTGTTAAGATAAAATCGGCATATCGGGCGAGGTTTCAACAGGGGAAATTCATGGGAACTACCGCCCCTTATGGCTATATCAAAGACCCTGCCGACCACAACCATCTGCTGATAGATGATAAAGTGGCACATGTTGTAAAAGAGATATTCGACCTTGCATTAAAAGGGAATGGAGTTGCCAAAATTTGCAGACATCTTAATAAACAGCATATCCTACGCCCTGCCGCTTATGCGGCGGAGCGTGGCGAAACAGGCTTTGAACGTCATTTTGAGGGGAACGAGGACAAACGCTATATTTGGAGTGGGAACAGCGTGAGGAGCATTTTAAGAAGCCCGATATATGCGGGAAATCTTGTAGGCTACAAACGGATTGCCGCCAATATGAAAAGCAAGAAACGCCCCTCTAAGCTGCCCGAAGAATGGGAAGTGATACCCAATACCCATGAGGGAATAGTCACGCAGGAGGAATTTGATATTGTCCAACAGCTTATTACAAGTCGTAGGCTTCCACAGAACAAGGGAGGATTTGTAAATATTTTTGCAGGCGTTATCAAGTGTGTGGACTGCGGATGTGCTCTGCGGGCAATGAACGTACACAGGAGGAAACGCCCAGAGATTATCGACTGTGTACAGTATTCATGTAATAATTATGCAAGAAACGGAAGAAGCGAGTGTAGTGCCCACAATATAGAAGCAAGGGATTTATTCAATGCCGTTCTTGCCGACATCAACTGTTTTGCGGATATGGCAGTGAATGATGAAAAGGCGGTCAGGGCCATAGAAAAGCGGCTCACGGAAACAGACCAGAGCAGGGCGAAAGCATTAGAGAAAGAACGTAAGAAGCTGAACAAACGCCTTGCGGAACTGGACAGGCTGTTTTCCTCTCTCTACGAGGATAAGGTCATGGAGCGTATTACCGAGCGGAATTTTGAGATGATGTCGGGGAAATACCAGAAAGAGCAGCTTGAAATTGAAGCAAGGCTGAAAGAGGTGACGGAAACTCTTAATGAAAGCTACGAGAAATCACGGGGAATCCGTGACTTCCTCGCCCTTATCCGAAATTATCAAGGCTTAAAAGAACTGGATGCAACAGTTATAAACGCACTCATAGACAAGATACTTGTTTCGGAGCGTGAGAAGATGGCAGACGGAACAGTGAAGCAGGAAATCAAGATTTACTATAAATTCATCGGCTTTGTCGATGAATTACATATCATACCTACAAAACGGTGGGCAGCAATGCCCGCTAAAAATTGTACGGTGTGCGGCGTTGAATATGTCCCGGGCTCTGGTGCATCAAGGTATTGTCCTGCTTGTGCCAAGAAGATACGGAGGGAGAAATCAAACGAGAGCAAACGCAGGAGCAGAGAACAGAAAAGGATAGCATGTATGAACTGTCCGCAAAAAATGACCGACTGATATGGAGCAAAGGCGAGGTCGAATGGTGCGTCAGGGGAATGAAAATAAGCAAGTTCATCTTTATCGTTATTGTACGAAAGATACTTTTGACGCATATTTATTCCAAATGCTTGAGCGTAAACAGAAATTTATCAGCCAGATAATGACCTCTAAATCTCCACAACGCCGATGTGATGATGTTGATGAAGCTACACTATCATATGCAGAAGTAAAAGCTCTGTGTGTTGGTGACCCACGCATTAAAGAAAAAATGGAGCTTGATAATGAGGTTGCAAAGTTAATACTTGAACGAAGTGGTTATCAGCAAGAGCAATACAGACTGGAAGATATGGCTGCAAGCTTAACCTCTAAAATTGAAATTTTAGAGAATATTATACCTAAGAATCAGAACGATTTTCTTTACTATCAAAAAAATCATTCTACTTCTGATGGAGATAAAAAGAAATTCGAGGGTATAACGATAAACGGTCAGCAATATAGCAAAAAAGATGAAGCTGCGGAAGCACTTAAGCAAGCTTATATTAAAGCTTGCAGTGATGGAAATAATAAATACACTCCGATAGGTGAATATAAAGGTTTTGAAGTGGCAGTAATGTTTGATTGTTTTTCAAGAGAATACAAGGCATCTCTTACAAGAGAAGGTACTTATTATTTAGACTTGGGAACGGATAACTTCACGAGAATGGATAATATTCTTGAAAAATTGGAGAATACCTGTAAGGAAAGAATAGAAAGACTTTCTGAACATAAAAAATCTTTAAAAGAAACTAAAGAACAGATTGGTAAACCTTTTTATAAAGAAAATGAATATCAATCTAAAACTGCTAAACTTTCTAAACTTAATGCAGAACTTGATGTCGATGGTAGGAAGGATAATATAGCTGATATTGAAGATACAAAAGAAGTAAGTCAGAATATTGTGCAAAAAAGATAAGTGGGACTTGAAGTCCCACTTTTTAGTTTAAGGAGGTAAACTTTATGACTGAAACACTCGAAAATGTAGAACAGGCAGAAAACACCAAGGTAGAATCTACTGAAAATAATCAGGAGCAAACGGAATCCGTATCTATTGCTGATAAAAATGAATTTCTTCAAAACTTCATAAAAGATAACGATACTCAAAGTATCGAAGAAGCTAAAATCAAGGATAAAATCAGTATGCTTGAGGCTAAAATAAAAGATATTAAAGCTACAAAATCAAGTCAGAATGATACAATCCAGGCTTGTAAGACGGTTATAGACAGCAATACATATCCAAAGCTTAACCCCATTATTTCTTCTTTTTCTGCACATCTTGAAAAGCTTGATAAGAAAAAAGACAAGAAAATCGTAAAAAAAGAAAATCAGCTCAAAAAGGCTCAAAGAAAGCTTGTAAAACTACAGCGTAAGCAAAAAAGAAGTAAACTTCTTAAAAACTTCATTTCGGCTATGGTTCATAGTTCTTCAAATAAGCAGGAAGCATATATTAACGCTATGCAAGCTCTGAAAGAAGATAGCTTAGGTCGTGCAGATAGACAACTTGATAAAGCTAATTCTAAGCTTAACAGATTAAATGCTAAACTGAACAGTAGTACTCTCGGCGAGGTAGATAAACTGAAAATTAAATCTCAAATTAAAAAAGTTGAGAGTAAAAGAGATACGCTCATATCAAGAATAAATAATCTTAATGAGCTTGAACAGGAGCTTAATAAACTTGCTAAGATAGAGCTTGTTGATAATAAGATAGATGAGCTTAGAAATACCGCCGTAGAAACAGCAGAAAAAGCGGCTATTAATGGCAGCAGTGTATCTGAAACTATTGATAATGTAGCTGAAACTTCAAGCGAAGTTATCAAAGAAGTTTTAGAACCTGACAAAGTTAAGGAAGCAGAAAATGATATGAGTGAAGAACAAAACAAGCAAACTGAAAATCAACAGGAAGAAACTAAACAAGCAGAAGTCGAAGCTCATATTTCAGAAAAAGAACAAAAAGGCGAAGATAAGCCACAAACTAATGTTGCCGACCAAGAGCAAAAAATTGATGATAAACCTCAAGAGAAAAAAACTCAAACAAATAGCAACAATTATTTGAAGAAAACTGGCTTAACACAAAAACAGTTGTTAGCAATTTTGAACACTGGTATAGCAGTCAAAGTGGCTGAAACCATACCGGACAAGGAATATACAGTAGCTTTTACTAAAGAAAATAAAGAAAAAATAAACCAAGTGCTTGAAGCTGTAAACACTCAAATTCAAGGTAAACATATGATGAGGTGATGATTGTATGGATAATTTAATTATTAAGGACAATATCGTTATAGGTTTTACAGAACCTGACATTTTAAGTGTTAAAATTCCAGAGGGCGTTATCGCAATAGGCGATAACGCTTTTTTAGATTTCCGTAGGTTATCTGAAATACAATTACCAAGCACACTCAAAAAAATCGGTGACAAGGCATTTAAAGGCTGTGAAGCTTTGAATGTTATAAACATTGAAAATGTAAGAGTGATTGGTACTGGAGCTTTTGCAGGCTGTAAATCATTATCTAAAATACAGTTTGGAGATAATATAGGCTATCTTTGCAATGCAACATTTTGTGGCTGTACATCTATTGAGGAAATAGATGTGCCTAAAAATATTTCATACATCGGTTGTGAATGCTTTAAAGATTGCACTGGTCTTACTGAGATAAAGCTTGCAGGTGTTATGGAAATTGATAACAATGCCTTTGAGCATTGTACAGAGCTATATAGTATATCTTTTCCATACTCACTACTACATATTGCACCAAATGCTTTTTCTTTTTGTACAAAACTTCAAACAGTTATGGTACAAAACAGATTTGTTGATATTGATGAAACAGCATTTGAATACAATGTCAATTTGATTATTAAAGCTGCTCAATTTTCAACAGCATATCATTATGCCATTGGAAATGGTTTTACATTTACACCAACGATAATTTCTGCCGATTATCGCATAGTGACAAATGAAGATGTAGCTATATTAAGTAAAGCAGGAATACTTTTTAGAATGAAGGTTATTGATAGTAGCACTGTTATAATTTCTTTTGATAAGTCGGCAAAGAGTAAAATCGAAAACTTGATAGGTTCTGACGAACATAACAGAGGTGAATAATTTGGAGAGTAAAAATAAACTTCGTGCGGAAAAAAGCAAAGCACCTATTATATATACTGGTATAGTTTTAGGTCTATTCTTTGTTCTTTTTATGATTTATGGTACATATAACTATATGCAATATACTGCTCGAATGAACTTAGACGAGCTAAGTATGCAACAGTTTATAGATTCTCTAAATGACCTTTTTAAATCATTTTATCTGCCGTTTTCGTGGGAATTATTATGGACAATACTTGAATGGCAGGTAACAAAGCTGTGGTGGGTATACCTTTGCGTTGTATTAGTTGTATTTATTATGGCTACATCAAATAACAGAGATGATTTCAAAGGTATGGAACATGGCTCAACAAGATGGGCGAATAAATATGAAAAAAAGCGATTTACAGATAATACAGGTATTCCTTGTGGTGATAACTTCTACATAACCGTTTTTAATGTCAAAGGTTCGTTTTATTCAAGTCATAATCTGAATGAGATAGTTATCGGCGGTTCTGGTGCAGGTAAATCATTCCGTAAAATCAAGCCTGACATTATGCAAATGACAGGCTCATATGTTGTCACTGACCCATCAGGAGAGCTATACAGAGATTGTGCAAAGCTATTAAAGGCAAACGGCTATAAGGTGCGTGTTTTTAATCTTAACGACATTACCTTGTCAAATACATACAATCCGTTCAATTATATGGTTACTGATACAGACGCTATAAATGTTGCGGATTTGTTTATTAAAAACACTGCCGGAGAAGGAGAAAAAGACGACTTCTGGTCTGCTTCTGCCAAAGAAATGCTGTTTATGATTATGTTGTATCTCTTTAAGGCTCCCGACGAAACAAAATCATTCAGTAGAATCGTAAAATTGCTCACTTCAATACAATTTAAGAACGGAGCAATAGACGAAAATTGTGAAATTGCAAAGTGCATAAAACGACACCAGCAACGAGAAGGAACTATTGATGATGCAGTTTCAGTTTACTGGAACTCTATCAAAGGTACACCTCAGGAAACATTAGGAAGTATAACAAAAACACTTTCAACAAGGCTCAGTTTGTGGGCTATAAAAGAAGTTGATATGTTGACTTCCACTGATGAAATGGATTTCGATGATATTGGTGTACATAAGACTGCAATATTCTTGATTATTCCTGCGGCTCGTCAAACCTACAAAGCTTTAGCTAATATCTTCTATACACAGCTTTTTGAGCGTTTAATGTACATTGCAAGTCTTAAATATAACAATCGCCTTCCGTTGCTTGTTTCTTGTGAACTTGATGAATGTGCAAACATAGGCAGAATACCGAATTTCTCAGAAACATTAGCGGTTGTTCGTAAGTATAATATAAGACTTTGTATTGTTCTTCAAGGTTTGTCGCAGCTTAAAGCTATATATGAAAAAACTTGGGAAAGTATTATCGGCAACTGCTCAATATTTACTTTTCTTGGCACAAATGACCAAGATAGTAGAGAATATGTATCAAAAAAGCTTGGTAAAACAACTGTAAGAGTGGATACACGAAGCTATAACAGAGGTAATCAAGGCGGAGGTTCTGATAGCGAAAGCTATATAGCTCGTGAACTCTTAGCTCCTGATGAAATACCAAAGGCATTAAAAAGAGGAAAAAATGGTAAATGCATTATCTTTGTTGATGAATTTTATCCTTTCTTTATTGATAAATTTGATACATTACAGCACCCGAAAATATCAGAGGTTGGCAGTGACAGAGGAGAATCTCAAAAGAATAACTCCGATATTACTGTTGATTTTGCTGAAATTAAGTCTAATAGAGAAAAGTGTTATGTCGAAAGACAGCAAAAGGCTCAGCAAATATTAAGAGCAATTATGTCAGATGATTATGAGGAAGATATTGCATTTAAGGAAAGTCAAGAGAAATTTACTAAAGAAAAGCTTAGACGGATTTTCGATAGTAATAATAACGAGCTTGTGACATTTAATGGTGATGATATTAAGGCTGATAATTATATTAACCTTAATGAGGTTAAGGAGGATGAGCAATGAGCTTATATGATGAACTTGGCGATGAAGTACGAAATAAAACTCGAAACCTAATGCAGAATATTCAACAACTAAGACAACTGATAGACACTTTTATAAAGAATAGTAAAACTGAAAATCAAGCTACACATAAATTCGTAAGTGATGTTGTCAACGACAACCCACTTACGAATTTTACATTTACAGGAAAAGATACGGATTTATCATATTTTTTGCAATCTGAAAGAATGCCTGTATCTGCTATACGCAATATTGCTGATTCGGATATTAAGGACGCTGTTACAAACACATTTGTTAAAGCTGCTGAAAACGATTTAATAGAACTTGACGGCAACGATATTAAAATAACAGAAAAAGGAAAAGAAAAAATAAATAAACCTGATTTTATAAAATCAGCACAAAAAGACCAATCTGAAGCCTACAATCAAAAAATAAACTCTACTCTAAGTAAAGGCTGTATGCCAAATGAAGCACAGATGTGTGCTGAACTTACGGGAGATTACATAAATGATTTTACATTTTTTAATCATTCAGATAAGCTCGACCTTTCTACAGTCATCAGTCACCCAGATAAACAGCTTTCAAGTAAGATTTTATCAAATGTAAAGCAATGGCAGGCTAATGGTGCAGTAACTGTTAAAGACGGTGTTGCAACAATTACGGATATGGGCAAGCAAATGCTTAAAATGCCTGAATTTCAATCTATAGCTAATAATCCAGTTGCAGAAAAAGCCTTATCCGCAACCAAAGTCGGTAAAGTCATTGTTGCAACTAAGAAGATTGTACAAGCTATGCAGTCAGTACAACAAGTAACAAATACAATAAGCAAAGGTTCACGCTAATAAGCTCCGAGAAGTTAAATTCTCGGAGCTTTTTATATAGATATTTTTCTTTCAAGGAGGTGTTGCTAATCAAAACATAAACTGTCCGAATAAAAGCCATTACATAAGATATTAAATTTAAAGGAGTTTGAAAACCATGAGTAACATTAAAAAGGTAACAAAAAAGAATAAGTCAATTAAGAGTGCAGTTAAAAAAATGCAAAAAATAACATTTGTTGCTTCAATCATTGCAACAATTATGATTATGTCAACAATGACAGCCTTTGCAACACCATCAGGTGCAAATACAACTACAATGAACTCTCTTATAGGAATAGTTATGTGGGTTGTCAGAGGTGCTATATTGTTCATTGGTGCTATACCTGCACTTATTAAGGTTGTTCAAGGACACCAGAATGAAGATGCTCGTGAAAGAAATGGTGGTCTTGTAGGTATTGCGATTGCAGGTGTGGCTATAGGTGCCACATTTGCTGTAGAACCACTTTTGTCAAGTTTCTAAAGAATGATTGCTAATAGAGCAACCGACACCGTTGAGAAGGGGCGGCGGTGTCGCTTTCTCTATTATTAACTTAAATATTAACTTAAAGAAAGGAGATATGTATGTCACCTTTATCAACCTCGTCAAAATATCGACAGACAACTAACAAAAAGCTTATAAGGCTTATTGCTATTGTTCTGATGATTATGACTGTGCTATCATCTATGGGTGCTTTGCAAAGTAATGCAGCAGCAAATTTTAATATAAGTAATTCTACCTTATCAACAACAGATGTTGCCGCAGATGGTAAGATTGTAATGAATATTAAGGTTAATGGTACAGGTACAGTTAATCAATATGCTTACTGGTATCGTAAGGAAAGCGAATCTGCATGGTATGCTCTTACTTCATCTAACTGGGTATCATCAAATAACTTTATTATGTATCCGAGCAGATATTCAAGGATTATGTCTGATACTAATTCCCGATGGATTATTCGATTAGCTGCCAAAGATACAACCGGAGCTGAATCTTCAAAAACATTCTATGTAACAGTTGGTCAGCCTAAAATCTCTATTGATACTTTTACTGCTCCTGATTTAACTTTAGGACAAAGCATAAACCTTAAAACCACATTGTCAGATACAGTGAGTGGATTTACATATCAGTATAAATACACATATGTCGATAAATCGGGTACAGAACGCTTGATTACTGATTTTCAGAACAAGGCAAATTATACCTGGTCTACCGCCAACAATAATACTTTACCTGAAAACGCAAATTGTACGCTTAAGGTTTATGTTAGGGAAAAGGACGGAAAAGCTAAGCAAGCTACAAAAACTACGACTATTAAAGTCACTAAGCCTACTTATCCTGATGTCAATATATCATCTTTTAGTGCTTCAAAAAGTGGTTATGTTGGTGATTCGGTTACTCTCAAGGCTTCTGTTTCAAGCGGAACAGCACCTTATGAATATCAATACAGCTATGATGACAATAAGGGTACAAAGCATATAATTACAGCTTATACAGCTGGTAAAACCTCAACAACTTGGAATACCTCTTCCCTATCTGCCGGTGATTATACAATAAGGGTTGAGGTAAGGGATAAAAACAAAAAAACTGCGACAAAAACAAGCACAATAAGCCTTCAAACAAGAAATGTCAAAGGCTCAATCTCTACTATGGAAACAAGCTACACGCAGAATGACGAATGGTATCCAAATGTAAGATTTCAGGTTAATATAAGTGATGAAACCACCGCCCCCTCACCGTATAAGTACAAAGTTCAATATAAAAAAAGCAGTGATAAAAATTATACCAATTTAAGTGATTTCAAAACTTATAGTGGTAGTACCCAGATTGAGCTTCTCCCTACCTCGAAAGACATTGGCACATATAATTATCGCCTTATTGTTCGTGATAAAAACAACAAGGAATATACGATAAATGCTACATCAACCTTTGAGATTAAATATAACACACTAAAATTTAATTTTAATGCGTCTACAAAAGAATTTCTTACAGGTGGTGGCGACCAGAAGTCAACATTTACGGTTTCTGATGTTACTGGTGGAAATGGCAAGGATATACAATATAAGTTTGAATATACAAAATATGCTGATTTAACAACAGCTTCTCCAAAACTCGATAGCAATAATGCAACTTGGACAACTCTCAAGGATTGGTCGGAAGAAAGTACATCAGAACTTATTGTTGATAAGCAAGAGGACTCAGGCTATTATGCCGTTCGAGTATCAGTTCAAAATAAAGACAATACCGATAGTTCTAAAATATCAACTAAAACTATTGATAAAATAAAGGTCAAAAAGCCTGTCGAGGTTTCTCTTACTGATATAAACAATCTTATTACAAAAATAGATACTTGGATGAGTAATAGTCTTACCGATACACAATTTACTACTATAAAAGAGTGGGAAAATTTTAATAATGGTGCTAATCTACAAATATACGACTATCATTTCAGCGAGTTTCAGGTTGCGTATGATACCGCTAAAGATGCTGCTAATCACGATAAAAGCGAATACTCTAAGATATATAAGAATCTTGATGATGAATTCACTAAGCTAAAAACATTCTTTAAAAGTAATGAGTTCAGAAATTATTCTCCAGATGGTGGTGAAAACACAGACTGGTCATCACCTATGGCAATCTGCAATTTCATATTTGATACATTTGTAAACTATCTTGTAATGGTAATAGATTGTTTCAGTATGTTAGCAGGTAATGGTAAAACCTCTGTTACTTTCTTTTCCGGATTTGATTATAACCAAATTGCTCAAGTAATATATCCTGTATTTCAAGCTATTGCCTATGCCTTAATAGTTATACTTGTTGGAGTTAATGCTATAGAATCAGCCTTTCAATACGAAATGTTTACACTCAGAGGTGGATTCAAAATTGCTGTTAGACTAATATTTGCAAAGGTTTTTGTAGATTTATCTCTTACAATATGTCAATCTATTATATCTATTGGTGTGGGCTGGACAAATCAAATTTTGGAATTAACAAAGGGAATATTGAATAATTTACAATTAACTCTTACGGGTCCAGATGCTTCTGGATTATGGATAGTTGGTTGGATTGTTGATTTCTTTACAGGACTGCTCTTTGTTATAATTATCGGTCCGGTTGCGATTGCTTTAGCGATTGCAGCTTTTTGCTTAATGTGTAAATTATTTATTCGTTGTTTTGAGATTGCAATGCTCCAATGTGTATCCCCTGCTTTCTTTGCTTGCATTTGTGGAGAAGCAACTAAAGAATATTTCAAGAGATTCATGATTTCATACTTATCTGTTGTACTTGATGTTGTGTTTACAGCTGTTGTTTTCTATATTTATGCACAATATTTAAATGGTTTCATTACTGATATAAGTATAACAAAACCAGATGATATATTGAATACTCAAATGGGATTTTTCTCTTTTATATTTGTTTCAATCGGTGCATTCATACTTATGATAAAAACCCCAAGAGTTCTCAAAAATTTAGTAGCATAGTATTGAAATAAAAATCACTTTATGGTATTATAATAATCCTGTCTCTTATACACATCTGACGCTGCCGAC
>ENA-OZHQ01000336-OZHQ01000336.1-human-gut-metagenome-genome-assembly--contig:-NODE-336-length-11250-cov-4.488611_pt1 | contig 11250 bp, 8 predicted proteins | sample MGYA00244044_ERZ653682 | MGnify/ENA primary metagenome ERZ653682 (study PRJEB26926, sample SAMN06165288) | human gut metagenome | biome: ENVO:00009003; feature: ENVO:2100002; material: ENVO:00002003...
CAGCGTCAGATGTGTATAAGAGACAGCAAAAATAAAGGGCGCCCCGGAATTTCCGGAGCGCCCCTTTTATCATGCCGCCGCGCCATCCTCCCGGGTGCCCCTGCGGAAACCTTCAACGGGAATCCCTTCCAGGCACCTCTCAACCGAAGCCCTCGAAGAACGCCTTCGGAGGAACGCCCGCAGCATGATCCTTCAAAGTGAACTTTCAGTCCTCTGCGGAAAATTCCAGAGGAACTCCTCTGCGGAACTCCCCTCACCCGCCGGAACCCCACGCCCGCCGGAACCGGAGCTCCCGCCCGCCGCAGGAACGGGAACCCGGAAGGCCGGAGGACAAAACCCGGAAACGGAGGGGGGGGGGCCGAAGACCTGCCCGCCGCGACCAAGGCTCAGCCATTCCCCTCCAGCCAGTTCAGGAAGTCGTCGACCCGCGACCGGCTCACCACCATCTCGAACTCCGGACGCGGACGTGCCGTGATCTTCAGCCGGTTGCCCAGGTATTTCACGATGCTGACGATCGCCGGCATGGCGATGATGCAACTGCGCGATATGCGGAAAAACCGCCCGGGATCCAGTTCGTCCGAAAGGACGTCGAGCGACTGATCCATGATGTAGCGGTTGTTGTCGTTCGTGACAAGGTAGGTGTTTTTCTCTTCCGAGTAGAAATAGGCGATGTCGGTGGTCTGCACCGGGACGATCCGGTCGTTGAAACGCACGACATAGCGCTGTTTGTATTCGCGCGGGCTGCGGATTGCGTTCAGCAATACGTCGGGGTCGATGCCCCCGCTCCGCACACGGCAACGTTCCACGGCACGCCGCAGCGCCGCGAGGTCGATCGGTTTGAGCAGGTAGTCGATGCTGTTGACCTCGAACGCCCGCACGGCGTAATTGTCATATGCGGTGGTCATGATGACCCGCGCCGTTACGTCCGCCTGGCGGAATATCTCGAAGCAATCCCCGTCGGAGAGTTCCACGTCCATGAAAATCACATCGGCACTGTTCCCCGGCGTGCGCAGCCAGAGCACCGTTTCCCTGACCGAGCCGGTCGTCCCGACGATCCGTACGTCGGGAAAATGCTGGGTCAGCGCTCGCGCCAGGTTTGCCTGGGCCATCATTTCGTCTTCTACGATCAGTACGTTCATATTACAGCAACGGTAAGGTGACACAATATTCGGTATCGGTACGGCGTATCCCGATCGGGATGCCCGACAGGTCGAGGTACTGCTGGCGGATGTAGTTCAGCCCCACACGGGTCGAGGGGTTGCCGGATACTTTCAGCTGAAGGTTGTTCGACACCGTCACGGCCTCGGCCACGGCGACGATGCGGATCACCAGCGGCCGGTCGGCCCCCACCGAGTTATGCTTGATGGCGTTTTCGATCAGCAACTGCACCGAGCAGGGCAGGACATGGCGGTTCATGGCCTCGTCCGAAATGTCGGTCTCCACGCGGAACCCTTCGGGGAAACGCACCTGTAACAGGTCGACGTACATCCCCACGAAGGCCATCTCCTCGCGCAGGCGCACGAGTGTCTCCTCCTCGTTCTGGAGCATGTAACGGTAGATGCCCGCCAGTTTATGGATGTAGGCGCTGGCCTGCTCCGTGCGCTGCTCGCAGACCAGGCAGTCGAGGATATTGAGCGAGTTGAACAGGAAATGGGGGTTGACCTGCTGTTTGAGTTTCATGTAACGGAACTGCGCCTGGTGCGCCTTGCCGCGCTCGGCACGCAGCACGGCACGTGCGACCAGGGCGTAATCGACCATAAATACGACCGAATAGAGGGTCACCTCGACCAGCAGGGTGACGATCCACAGTTGCAGAAACTCCCGTGCGGTGAACGAGCGGTCGAAGGCGAACGGCAGGTGCAGCCCCGTAATGAGCGCCACGCAGGCCGACGTGAGCAGCACGAACAGGAGGAAGGCCGCGATTTCGGCGATCAGGCCGTGCCGGGTTTCACGCCTGCGCGTATGCCGGACATAGATGATATTGACGCACAGCAGGATAATCAGTGCCGCGGAGTTGGAAGCCAGCAAGTCGGCCATGTGGTAGAGGCGGTCTGTGGAAAAGGAGGGCGAGGCGAAAAGCTCGACATAGGCCAGCCTCAGCACGAAAATCACCCCCACGGCCAGCAGCAGCAACCCGATGCGGGGCGTCCAGGCCGAGGAGCGGCTCGCCGTGTCGTCGCCGCGGCGGAACAACTTGGTGAACCACACGATGCTCCAGCCCAGGATCTCGGTGGTGATGAAGGTCGAGACGGCATGCACCACGGGCGGGGCGTGCAATAACAGCTCGATCAGCTGCGCACCGCCCGTACCCAGCAGGTAGCCGATCACGTTGACGACGATCACGCTGGCAGCGGTGAACTCCACGTTCAGTCCCCGTTTGAGGCAGATCAGCACGATCAGCACGATCGTCAGCAGCGTCAGCACCAACTCGTCGTTGATCCCCGCCAGATGGCACGAAAGGGCGACCACGGCATGGAGCACGGCGAACAGGTGGATGATTCCGGACACTTTGAGCGATCGCATATAGGCTGACTGAGGCTGTATTAAAGTATATACGGGTTTTGTTTATTATGAATAAAGGTAGTGTTTTTCCGCGGAAATTCCAAATCGTCCCCCGCGGGCTACCGTTCGTCGCAAAAATCCGCCCGTTCATCCGGCTGAACCTTCCGTTCGTCGCCCTGCGGTTCGCCGTCCGGATTTTTTTATTAAAATTTGTATAACCTGAAAACCAACCGAAAAACCGAAATGACCAAGCCTAAACTCTCATTTTGGCAGATTTGGAACCTCAGCTTCGGCTTCCTCGGCGTGCAGATCGGATATTCGCTCCAGAATTCCAACACGTCGAGCATCTTCGAATCGCTGGGGGCAGATGTCAGCCACCTGAGCTACTTCTGGCTGGCGGCACCGCTGGCCGGCATGATCGTCCAGCCCATCGTGGGGCTTTTTTCCGACGGCACCTGGACGCGCTGGGGCCGCCGCATCCCCTACATCCTGGGCGGGTCGCTGATCTCGGCGCTGGCGCTGGTGCTCATGCCCAACTGCCCCAAACTGCTCGCCTTCGCCCCGCTCGCCATGGGGGCTTTCATCCTGCTGTTCATGGATTTGTCGTTCAACGTCACGATGCAGCCCTTCCGGGCGCTGGTGGCCGACATGCTCGACGATTCGCAGAAGACACAGGGCTACGTGGTACAAACCTTCCTGATAAACCTCGGTGCGGTCGTCGGCGCTATCCTGCCGCTCGTCATGACATGGCTCGGCGTGTCGGACGAGGCCGCTCCGGGGCATGTTTCGCCGCACATCGCCTACTCCTACTATGCCGGCGCGATCCTGCTGCTCACGGTGCTCGTCACCTCGTTCAAGACACGGGAATATCCGCCCGGGGAGTTCGCCCGCTACAACAACCTCTCCGAGGAGGACGCCAAACCGGTGAGCTTCGTCGGCCTCATGCGCAACGTCCCCGGCGTGATGGTGCGGCTGGGCGTCACGCAGTTCTTCTCGTGGGCGGCGCTCTTCCTGATGTGGACTTACCTCAAACCCGCCATCACGGGTGTGGTCACCGACCATGCCACGGGCGAAGTGCTCTCGGCCGGCGCCACGCAGACATGGGTCGGCGTGCTCAACGGCACCTACCCCATCCCCGCCTGCATCGCCGCCCTGTTCCTCGGGCGCGTCGCCGCGCGCTACGGCAACAAACCCGTCTACGCGGCCTGCCTGCTCGCCGGGGCGCTGGGCTTCGCGGGGTTGTGCCTGCTGCACGACCAGTACGCGCTGATGCTCCCGATGGTGGGGATCGGCATCGCCTGGGCGGGCATCCTCGCCATGCCCTACGCCATCCTGTCGCGCGCGGTCGAGCCACGCCGCATGGGCGTATACATGGGTATCTTCAATTTCACGATCACCGTCCCCCAGATCGTCATCGGACTGACCGGCGGTGCCATCGTCAAGTACTGCTTCGCCTCCGATGCGGCCGACATGCTGGCGCTCGCCGGGGTATTCATGCTGCTGGCCGCCGTGTCGGTCTTCCTGGTCAAAGAACACAAGGCCCAATGACCTACAATCCATAAAATCAACTTATAAACTAACCAAAATTCTTATGAAACGATTTTTAACTATGTGTGCGGGTATCTTGCTCATATGTCAATTTACCCCCCCCTCACGCTGGCGCAAAACGCTGGTTATGAGGTAAAAGGCGTAGTTGTCGACAAGTCCGGGATGCCGATCCTGGGCGCTACCGTCGTCGAAAAGGGCACGACCAACGGTGTCTCGACGGGCATCGACGGCGACTATGCCATCCGCGCCGCCGGCCCCGAGTCGGTCATCGAAGTCAGCTATGTCGGTTACAAGACCGTCAGCCTGGTGGCCAGTTCGTCGCTGCTGGCGCACCTCACGCTCGAAGAGGATGCCATGGGTATCGACGACGTGGTGGTGATCGGCTACGGTACGGTCAAGAAGAACGACATGACCGGTTCGGTCGTGGCGGTCAAGGCCGAAGAGTTCAACCGCGGCGCCGTGGTCTCCACGCAGGACATGCTCAAGGGTAAGATTCCGGGCGTGCATATCATCCCCGGCGACGGAGGCCCCGGATCGAGCGCCACCATCCGCGTGCGCGGTGCGGCTTCGCTCAACGCCTCGAACGACCCGCTGATCGTGATCGACGGGGTGCCCATCGCAGTCGACGGCGGCAAGGGTATGTCCAACCCGCTGGAGACGATCAACCCCAACGACATCGAATCCTTCACCGTGCTCAAGGACGCTTCGGCAGCGGCCATCTACGGTTCGCGCGCCTCGAACGGCGTGATCCTCGTCACCACCAAGAAGGGGCGCGGCAACACGCCCCGCGTATCGTACAGCGGCAGCGTGAGCGTCCAGACCAACTCCGACGAGCTGCCCGTGATGTCGCCCGGCGAGTTCCGCACCTACATCGACCAGGTATACCCCGCAGGTACGACCACGGGCGACAAGGTACAGTCGATGCTCGGCGACAAGAACACCAACTGGCAGGACTTGGTCTTCCGCACCGCCATTTCGCATGACCACAACGTCAGCCTGATCGGCAACATCAACGACCGCATGCCCTACCGCGCATCGGTGGGCTACACCAACCAGCAGGGTACGCTCGAAACATCGAAATACGAACGCGGGACGCTCGACCTGAGCCTCTCGCCCAACTTCTTCGACAAGCACCTCACGGTCAACCTCAACGCCAAGGGCGTCATCACGTCGCAGCGCTACGCCTCGGGCGGCGTGGTGGGTTCGGCGGCCTTCTTCAACCCCACGATCGACCCCTATTTCCGCAACGACGACGGTTCGATCGACTACACGACCACCAACGGATACTGGAACTACGGATCGGGCCGCGGCGAGGACTTCACGCCCAACACCCTGCTGGGCGCAGGCCCGCTCTCGCAGCTCTACGACCGCGACAATACGGCGCGTGCCAAGCGTTTCATCGGCAACGCCCAGATCGACTATAAGGTTCACGGCTTCGAGGCGCTGCGCTTCAACCTCAACCTCGGCCTCGACGTATCGAGCGCCAAGACCTACGACGGCGTGAACCCCGGCTCGTTCCAGGCATACACCGACACCGAGGCCCGCGGCTGGGGACAGTATTCGTGGACGACGAACTTCCGCCGCAACCAGCTGCTCGAATTCTACGCCAACTTCAACAAGGAGTGGGGCATCCACCACCTCGACGTGATGGCCGGTTATTCGTGGCAGCATTTCTACAGCTCCGACCACTCGGTATCCTATTTCAACGAGACGCACGAGCAGAAGGGCGAGGATTCGCGCTACCCGTTCAACCGCCAGGAGAACTACCTGCTCTCGTTCTACGGACGCCTGAACTATTCGATCGCCTCGAAATACCTCTTCACCTTCACGCTGCGCGACGACGCCTCTTCGCGTTTCTCGAAGGATACCCGCTGGGGCCTCTTCCCTTCGGGCGCCTTTGCGTGGAACATCGCCGAGGAGAATTTCCTGAAGGATTCGCGTGCCGTCTCGGCCCTCAAGCTGCGCGTCGGCGTCGGACAGACCGGCCAGCAGGAGATCGGTTCCAACTACCCCTACCTGGCGCGTTACTACATGTCGACCGACGTCTACAAGACCTACTACATGGGCAGCGCCGGCCACATGTTCTACCTCACGCCGGGCGCCTACGACCCCAACATCAAATGGGAGACCACGACGACCTACAACGTCGGACTCGACTTCGGGTTCCTCGGCGGCCGCATCAACGGTAGCGTCGACTGGTACCTGCGCCAGACGGACGACCTTCTGAACAGCGTCATCACCCCCATGGGCTCGAACTTCGGCAACACGGTGCTCACCAACATTGGCTCGATGGAGAACAAGGGCGTGGAATTCAACCTGAATTTCATCCCCGTGCAGACCAAGGACTGGAACCTCACGGTCGGCTTCAACGGCACGTTCCAACACACCGAGTTCACCAAGCTCAACAACACCGACGACCCCGACTACAACATCCAGACGGGAAGCATCACCAAGGGCACGGGTAACCTGCTCCAGATCCACAAGGTAGGCTATGCGCCCTACACTTTCTACTGTTTCCAGCAGGTATACGACCAGGACGGCAATCCGATCCAGAACGCGCTGGTCGACCGTGACAAGGACGGCAAGATCACACAGGCCGACCGTTACGTGACCGACAAGAGCCCCAACCCCGACTTCTTCTACGGCATCAGCCTCAAGCTGAGCTACAAGAACTGGGACTTCGGCTTCAACGGCCACGGTTCGGCGGGCAACTGGGTCTTCAACGACTTCGCCTCGGCCAACTCGACGTCCAACATCGACATCAACGCCGGCAACCTGCCCAACTTCGCACGGCTGGTCAAGAAGACCGGCTTTACGAAGGCCAACAGCGGCGAGCAGTGGTATTCGGACATGTTCCTCGAAAACGCCTCGTTCTTCCGCATGGACGACATCAACCTCGGCTACACGTTCAACAAGATCGGCAACTGGAAGGGTTCGATGCGCGTCGCCTTCGGCGTGCAGAACGTATTCGTCATCACCGATTACAGCGGCGTAGACCCCGAAATACCGGGCGTCAACGGCATCGACGGCTCGATCTGGCCGCGCCCGCGCACCTATTCGCTGCGTCTGAATGTAAACTTCTAAAAACGAACGAACCATGAAAATCGACATAAAACATTTCGCCTTGGCGGCGGCAGGCGCAACGATGCTGCTCACTTCGTGCATCGGGGATCTCGACACCCTGCCCCTCAACCCGTCCGACTCGACCTCGGAGACCGTCTACGGGAAAGACGAGAACGGCTACCTGGCCGGGCTCACCAAACTCTATTTCAATTTCGTCTCGAACGACACCACCGACCTGCAGGTCAGCGACGGTGGCGCCTCGGAGCTCATCCGCGCATTCTGGACGATCCAGGAGGTTACGGCCGACGCTTGCAAATGCGCCTGGGAGAACGACGCCTGGGTACGCGCCATGAATACCGACACGTGGTCCGACGCCGACAACGACGCGACCTACGCCGTCTACGTACGTACGTTGCAGGGCATCGCCTACGTGAACGAGTACCTGCGCCAGACCGCCTCGGACAAACTCTCCGACCGCGGCGTGAGCAGCGAACTGGCCGCCAGGATCCAGAGCTTCCGCGCCGAGGCCCGTTTCCTGCGCGCCTATTTCTACTGGATCGCCCTCGACGTGTTCGGCGACGTGCCGTTCACGACCGAGACCTCGCCCTTCGGCGGCGGTGTGAACCCCAAACAGGCCTCGCGCAAGGATGTCTTCGACTACTGCATCTCGGAGCTGACCGACCTGGCTTCGGACGAAAGCGCGATGCCTGCCGCACGCTCGAACTACCCGCGTGCCGACAAGGGTGCGGTCAACGGCCTGTTGGCCCGCATGTACCTCAATGCCGAGGTTTACGCCGGCACCCCGATGTGGACGGAGGCCAAATCCGCCTGCGAAGCGATCTTCGGCATGGGCTACTCGCTCTGCCCGGAGTATTCCGACCTCTTCCGCGGCGACAACGGCGAGAACGCCGACGCCCTGAAGGAGATCATCTTCGGCGTGGCATACGACGCCGAGCAGACGCAGTCCTACGGCGGCACGTCGTACCTGACGCTGGCAGCCATCGCCGCCACCGACGTGACAGCCGAACAGAAGATCAACGGCGTGAACAACGGCTGGGCCGGCATCCGCGTACCCTACGAATACGTGCAGAAATATTTCAACGCCCGCAACGCGGACTACACCACGGGCGAATATACGGTCAGTGACAAACGCGGCGGAATGTTCTACATCAAAGGCCGCCAGGAGTCGATGAACGATGCGCTCTATGTCTTCCTCAACGGGTGGACTTGCCTCAAGTTCAACAATATCCCCCACGACATGACCAACGACGAATTCCTTGCCACGGCTGCATCGAAGGCATACAGCGACATCGACTTCCCGATGATCCGCCTGGGCGAGATCTACCTGATCTACGCCGAGGCCTGCATGAACCTGGGACAGGCCAACACCGCGCTGCCGAAACTCCAGGAGCTGAGCAACCGCGCCGGGGTATCGGCCCCCTCGTCGGTCACGGCCGACTACCTGCTCGAGGAGCGTGCCCGCGAGCTGATGTGGGAGGGGCACCGCCGCACCGACCTGATCCGCTACGGCAAGTTCACCACCCCGTCGTTCCTCTGGACATACAAGGGCGGCACCTTCACCGGACAGGGGTTCGATGATTACATGAAAATCTTTGCTATCCCTTCGTCGGAGCTCGCTTCCAACCCCGAACTGCACCAGAATCCCGGCTACGGAAACGCAACCGATAAATAACCAACCCTAAAAATCGTACGACTATGAAAATTACACGATATGCGATGATGCTGGCGGCTGCGACGGGGCTCCTCTCCGCCTGCCAAAAGCTCGACGAGGTAAAGGCCTACGACCCCGACAAGGTCGTGGCGCCCGTGCTGCATGCGCTGCCCGGGGAGATCGTCATTACGCCCGACAACATGGGCTCGACGCAGACCTTCACCTGGGACGCCGCCGACTTCGGCGTCCGCACCCAGATCAACTACTCGATCGAAGCCTCGTACAACGACGGTGCGAAACTGGTGCTCTTCACGGGTATGAACGGCACCTCGTCGGAACAGACCTATGAAAGCCTCAACAACATCCTTGCGCTGTCCGTGGAAGACGGCGGCCTGGGGGTTCCCTCGGGCGAACCTACGGACGTGGATTTCTACATCAGTGCCACGATCGGCACCGACTTCGAGAAATTCTACTCCGCCCCCGCCACCGTCCGCATGACCGTGACGACGGCCGAGCGTACCTATCCCCAGGTCTGGGTAATCGGCGATTACTGCGGCTGGAATTTCGACAACGCACAGGGACTGTTCTGTTTCTCCGGCGACGAGGTCACCTACGAAGCTATCGTTGACTTGGGCGAAAAAGCCGCCAACGGCTTCAAACTGAGCGGCGAAGCCGGTTGGAACGATGCCTGCAACTGGGGCACCGACGGTGATGCTGCGGCACCGGAAACGGAAGCCCCGTCGATCACGCTGATCTCCAGCGGCGGTTCCGGAAACATCATGGTCTATTCCAAGCGCTTCTACCGCTTCGTATTCGACCGTTCGACATTAACGTTAAGCAATAAGCTGTCGTTCAACTCGATGGGTATTATCGGCGATGCCACTCCGGGCGGCTGGGACACCGACACGGAGATGAATTTCGACACCCAAAAACAGCGTTTCTGGGTCGACGTCACACTGACCGCCGGGGAATTCAAATTCCGTGCGGACAACGACTGGGCGATAAACTTCGGCGGGGCGGACGGACGCCTTTCGCAGAACGGCGACAACATCAAGGCCACGGCAGGCAACTACCGCGTATACGCAACCCTGAACAACTCTGCGGAGCTCACCTACGAACTCAATGCCGCCGACTACGGCGCGGGCGGCGGCGAAGAACCCGACCCGGGGCCGGAAAAGGCCGACTGGTACATCCACGGCCAGACCGTCGCAACCCCCGACTGGGGCCCGACGGCCATGGAGAGTACCAGCTCGAACATCGTGGCCTACAAGGCCGCAGGGGTCGAGGTAGCCGCCAACTCGGAATTCCTCTTCAAGAGCGGCGACGAGTCGCAGTGGATCGGGGCCGACGCCGCATTCGCCGGCAGCAGCCCCTACACCTGCACGATCGGCTCGGCCTTCAAGGTTTCCGCCGACAAGGTCAATGCCGTGATCGCCGAAGCCGGCACGTACGACTACTGGCTGCTGCCCGAGGCGGGACGCGCCTACGTGATGGCCGCAGGCGCCAAGCCCGAGCTGGTCGCCGACACATGGGGACTGGTCGGCAACATCACCGGATGGGGTGACCTGGGCGACTTCTCCATGAGCGAGGAGGGCGCTTACCTCGTTCGCAAAGGCGTAGCCCTGACCACCGCCAGCGAGTTCAAGATCCGCTTCAACAACGCCTGGGACGACTCCAAGAACTACGGCACGGCGTTGGGCGGTGCGGTCGACATCAACAAGGCCGTAGACATCATCACCAGCGGCGGTTCGCAGAACATGAAAGTCCAGCTCGACGGCACCTACGACATCTATTTCGATCTCGCGAATTCGCAGATATACATCATGTCCGAGGGCAAGACCCCGGCAGAGGCCGAATAACGGCCACCCTTTCACGGGACGGCACACAAAGGTTGCCGTCCCGTTTCTGGCCTGCCGTCCCTGACCGGACGGCAGGCCCCGAAACGAACTTTAACCGAGATTCCGCTATGAAAAAATTTCTTTTCCTGCTGCTGGCACTCGTACTTTCCGTATCCGTGTCGTGCAGCGACGACAAGACCGGCGATACCGGCGGCAGTATGCTCTCCGTGACCCCCACGGAGATAGAATTCGAAGCCGCAGGCGGCAGCCGGCTGCTCGACCTGCGCACCGATGCGGGCGCGTGGTCGCTGACGCAGAGCGACAATACCGCATGGTGCACACCGGCCCTCACATCGGGCAAAACCTCCACGTCGTTCGCGGTCACGGCGATCGCCAACGAGTCGTCGAAACGCTCCGCGACGCTTACCTTCACCGCCCCGGGCTGCGATCCGGTCGTCGTCACCGTGACACAGAGCGGCGATGCCTCCCAGGATTTCGAGGGTGAGCAGGTCGTCGCCCAACCCGATGCGTGGGACAACCGCAAACGCGCCGACATAAGCTACCAGCTGCTGGTATACCTGTCTCTTATACACATCTGACGCTGCCGACGATCTTACGCGTGTAGAT
>ENA-OZHQ01000340-OZHQ01000340.1-human-gut-metagenome-genome-assembly--contig:-NODE-340-length-11187-cov-5.058480_pt1 | contig 11187 bp, 11 predicted proteins | sample MGYA00244044_ERZ653682 | MGnify/ENA primary metagenome ERZ653682 (study PRJEB26926, sample SAMN06165288) | human gut metagenome | biome: ENVO:00009003; feature: ENVO:2100002; material: ENVO:00002003...
CTGATCGGTCTCGTGGGCTCGGAGATGTGTATAAGAGACAGTCTCGGGACTGGGCCTCGACCTGGAGCGGGCGCTGGAGATCCTCGCACGCCGGGACGACTTCCCCTCGCAGCAGGAGCGCGAGCGGCGCGATATTCTGGTGGCCGGGCTGGAGAATATGATCGACTTCGCTGCAGCCGAGGAGTGGTCGATGTGCTGCGAGTTGCCCGAAGAGCTGCACGAGGAGGAGTACGAACTGTGCGACGGAATCTTCGACCGCTACAACGGCCGTCGGGCCGTGCAGGAAAACCTCGACGTGCAGTTCGCCGCGTCGATGGCCGCCTGGTGGATCACGCTCTCCCCGGAGCTCATGCTGACCTTCACCACACAGGGCGACGAGCGGGTGCGCCCGGGGCATGCGGCGCTCGAAGGGGTGAGCTATCCGAAACATGAGTTTCCCGCCGAGCTGATCCCGCCCATCGAGTACGGCTGCCGCTGCTACCTCACGCCTACGGGGGCCGCGGCGGTCGCCGGAGCCGCGGTAGTTGATACCACCGAGATCGATCCCGTCTTCGGGGAGAGCCTCTGCCGCGGCGGGAGGATCTTCTCCGCCGCGCACCCTTACTTCCGGCATCCGCTGCCGCCGGCGTTGCAGCGCTATGTCGATACCGTCAAACAAAAATTTCACTTGCCATGAACCTCACTCCCGATCAATTCTATAAACAGTGGCTCCGTCTGGGGCCGGCGGCCGCTACGGTAAGCCACTTCGAGCGCCAGGTCTTCGACTTCACGCACCTGGCGGGGCGCTTCTCGCAGGACCGCTTCAGGCAGTCCTTCCGCCAAGGAGGCTTTTATGGTTCCGGGCAGCCGTGGCCGGCTCGCACCTCGCGCTGGGGGCGGCGCCTCACGCACCCCGTCCTGCGGCATGCAGGAACGCTGGAGCAGAGCATCGACGGAAGCCTTTACAGCGACAACAGGACGGTCAAACCTGCCCCGGGCCGCAAGGCGGCATTCCGGCGCTCGCAGACCTATACGATCACGGCAGCGCCCGAGAGCAGCCCGTGGCGCGGCGTGCGGGGCGTACGCCGCTCGGGCCCCACGACCTACGCCGCCGTGCATAACGCACCCGGCGGCACCTACTGGAGCAACCAATACCGCAAGAGCCGCGCCGTGCGCCGTCAGTTCATGGGTACGAATTCGAAGCTCGACGCCGAGATCGCACGCCACTATCCCTACATCTTCAACGGCCTTCCGGGCATTCCCAACGCCCCGACGCGATGATCAAGCAGAAGCCCTTAGTCCCGCGGCATGACGCGCCCGGGACGCAGCCCGCCGAGACGCAGCCCGAGCGGGTGGAGGCGAACGCCCTGACGGAGATGTACCTTGCGGTACGGCGGGCGCTGCTCACGATCCGCGAACGGGAGGACGACCCGCTGAGCCCGCCCTTTTTCAAGACCATCGCCATCGACAACGGGCAGTTCACGCGCATCGTCCTGGAGGAGAACCTGGAGGCCGAGGTGGCCTTTCCGGCCGTCTTCGTACACTACACCAACGTCCGCTACCTGGTGCAGCAGCAGCGCATCGGCGAGGGGCGCGCCACGCTGCGCATCCGCTTTATTCTCCATACGCTCAACAACTCCGACCGGGAGCGGGAGTGCGACCCCTTTCAGGTGTTCCAGCGCGTCAACAGGGCGATCCAGGACGCCAAAAACTACGAGCCTGCGCTCAACGAGCGGTGCAACCTGCTCTATTTCGACATGCCGACTTCAAGCAATATGCTTCAGGCATACTGGGTGGACTACGAGGTGTGGTTCCGCGAGACTTCGGCCTGGAAGTACCGCGACTGGGTGCCGCGCTATCTGGTGATGCCACCCTTCACGGACCATAGCGACGCTCCCGAACATGATGCCCAGGGGCACGGCGACCACCGCAGCCCCACGGACCGCGAGGCGATCACCGTTACGGCGCCATCCGGAGCGCCTCCGGCGGATGAATAGGACACACAAGCACGAACGGCAACTCGCAAAGGTTGCCGTTCGTCAAGAATGAGATCGGAACTGATTTAGACATATTTAAGGACGCAGCAGCCACTTCCAAATGGGCACGACCGCAATTTCCAGCCCCTCTTCGGAGATGGTCTGCTCTTCATCTCGGGTGACGATGACCGCTTTCTCTATCGGGAATGCGGCTGTCAGCCGCTTGAGGGCCCGCACTTCACGTTGACGGGTCATCGGGTCGTCGACGCTATACGAAACTTGAACGGCCAGACTGTCGCTCGGCACATAGAAATCGACTTCGACGCCTTTGCTGTAAAAAAACACGCTGTCTTCTTCGTCCTTGCGGTAACGCTCTATGAGATCGATGGCGACCATGTTTTCCAGCAATTTGGTCTCCCCGCCGAATAGGAAGTTATTCAGCAGGCCATTGTCGTAATAGTAGCGTTTTCGACTGGAGCTGCGTTCCGGAATGGAGTCGGTGTAATTCGGAATACTGAAAGTGAGATACGCCTCGTCCATATATGTCAGATAGTCAGAGAGCGTGGCACGGCTGATGTTGCTACCCGACGATTTGACGATATGCAGCAGTCGGCTTTGAGTCGTAGGCTGCATGACGCTCTCGGCAAGTTTCCGTGCCAACAGACGAATGGCAGCGCCATTGCGTATTTCGTTACGGGCTACGATATCCCCCAGCAGGATTTTCTGATAGAGCGAGTTGATCCATTCGCGTTTGTTCTCCAAAGCGAAAGTCTCTGCAAATCCCCCGAACTGGAAGTATGTGTCGAAAAGGCTCGTTACCCGTAGTTTCTGTTCGGCGTCGTATTCCCATATCTCGGTCAGCTCGACGTTGTGCCAAGCGAGATATTCCGCGAAGGTGAAGGGGAACACCTCGCGCATGATATAACGTCCGCCCAGAGTCGTGGCAATATCGTGACTGAGCATCCGAGCATTGCTGCCGGTAATCAACACCCGATATTTGGAATCGGCCAGCCTGCGGGCGAATTTCTCCCAACCTTCGATATTTTGTATCTCGTCCAGATAGATCAACGGTTTGCGCGAGCCGTACAGCTCGGCATAACATTCCAACAACAGCCCGAGCTCCGAAGCCTCGATCGACGCGATACGTTCGTCTTCGAAATTGATATACAGGCAATCCTCGATGGTCGCATGGCCTTCCCTGATCTGTCGTTGTATGTCCTGATACATCCGATAGGATTTGCCCGCCCGGCGAATGCCGACCAGTACATAAGATGCGTTTCGCTCCAAAAGGCCTGGACGTTCAACGAGTTGCAGATGGGATATCTCCTGCTGTCGCTCGACGATCACCGTCTTTATAATCCGCTTTTCCATATTATTGATACTTATATGTTGCAAATATACGCAAATTATGTCTAATATACATTGCAAAAATCGCTTTCTGCAATAAAACCTTATCCAATTCAGGATTAAAGAACAATGGCTTTCGCCGGGTCGAATCCCTCGTGCTCGCCGGCCCGGACGTATCCCAACTGGTTGGAGAGGCACTGCGTGCGGCCGATGCGGCAGTCGATGCTGCGGTGCGAGTGTCCGTAGATCCAGTATTCCGCAGGGCCGGCCTCGATGAATCCGTCCAAATCCGTGACGAAGGCCCCGTTCAGGGGGCTGCACTTGAACTCCGGGGCCAGGAGCCGGAAGCTGGGCAGGTGGTGCGTGACGACGACGATATGCGCCGCCCGGCTGCTCAGGATACGCTCGTGCAGGAAGTGGAAGCAGCGGTAATGCTCCTCGTTGAAGCGCACCCAATCCAGCGGTTTGTCGCCGCAGCGGATCTGCCGAAAGTCGTTCACGCCCATCTGAACCTGCATGGCTTCGATGATCCCGATGGCGGACCACAGGGGCGTGAGGATCAGCTCTGTGTCGTCTATCACGACGGATGCGTTGTAGTGGCAGACGACGTTCGGCCGGATCGTGAGCCGCCAGCCGTCGTGCATGGCATCCAGGTCGAAGCCGCCGTAGAACTCGTGGTTGCCCGGCAGTACCGCCACCTGACGGTAGTTATCCGCCGCCCAGTCCCAGAAGGGATGTTTCGTGTAGTCCTCACCCAGGTAGGCCACATCGCCGGCCAGTACGAGCACATCGCCCGCAACCTGCAGGGGGTGTTCCTTCAGGTAGCGGGAGTTGTCTGACATCTCCAGATGCAGGTCGCTGGCGTATTGGATGCGGAGCATAACGTGAAATCAAAGTAGAAATTCATCCATATTGTCCGGAGTTACCACCGTAAATCCGCTATCGGGATATTTGTCGGCAAACACTTTGGGCAATTTCGCTTTTTCCTTGGGATTCCATTTGAATTCAAAGGCATTTAATTGTCCGTCGCTCTCTTCGATATAGTCGATTTCTTTCTGATCCGAGGTGCGCCAGAACCATGAATTGTTCCATAACCTGTCATACGACAACTTTTTTCTACGTTCGGAGATGATGAAGTTTTCCCACAACGCCCCGATGTCGGCCCGTGTTTCGATTTGAGAGAAATTCGCGATTATGGCATTACGGATGCCATTGTCGTAAAAATAGATCTTACGGCTGTTTTTGAGTTCGTTGCGCAGGTTGCGGCTAAATGATCCCAATCGGAATATTACGAAGGTTTGCTCCAACAGGTTGACATATTTCTCCACGGTTTTAGTGTCTAACGAGCAGAGCTTACCCAGTTCGTTATAAGAGACTTCCTGTCCTACTTGAAAAGCGATTGCCTGAAGTAATACAAGCAATTTGTCCGGTTTCTTGATCTGCTCCCACATCAGGATGTCTTTGTAAAGGTAGCTGTCTGAAAGCTGTTTGAGAATTTCCCGCTCATCCCCTTGATGAGTAACCACATCGGGATAGTAACCATAGACCAGACGGTGTGGCAATAGACGCCTCTCCTCCAGAAGTCCATGATGGGCTACCATCTCCGCAAAAGAGATCGGAAACATACGATATTCCCATTTGCGACCGGTGAGCGGTTCATTGACTTTGTTGGCCAAGTCGAATGACGAGCTTCCTGTTGCGATGAGCTGCACTTCGGGCAACTGGTCGGTAATGAGTTTTAGTCGTAGCCCGATATCTTCGATACGCTGGGCCTCGTCGATGATTACGATTTGCTTATTGCCGATGATCGCTTTCAGACGCGAGGCAGAGATATTCTCGAACAGTTGCCGGACATCCAGTTCATCGCCATTCAGAAATAACACTGCGTTGCTGTCAGGAAAAAGATTTTGTAACAGAGTCGTTTTACCCACCTGCCTCGGCCCCATGAGGATGATCGCTTTACGTGTCCCCAGTTTAGCTTTGATAACGTCTGTAAGCACTCTATGTATCATATTGTCCATTGATTATTATGTGATATGCACACTGCAAATATATGTATTTTGTGGATTATATTCCAAAAATATGGCATTTTTTATGGAATATATTCCCAAAATATCGGAAATATCGCCCGCAACTCCCCGGATTGTATTTTCAAGAATACAAAAATAGGCATGAATTGCACTTTCAAGAATGCAATCTACGGGCCGGCATGTCGGGTATGTCATGTACACTTTGCAAAAACAGCCTCTTTTTGTAAGATATAGCTTACAACTGGGCCTCTGAAGCTCCGGTAAACCCTTCCTTTTCGGGGACCCTATCCTTGGGAAAACCCCTATGACAACGACTCCTTTCAAGCATATCGTGGGCGCGGTGCAGGCCGGGGAGCCCGCCTCGCTCCGTTTCTACGGCAAGATCACCGAAGCCTCCGCCGCGCGTTTCAACGAAGAGTTCGACTATGCGGAGAGCTGCTCCCCGTCGCTGATCCGCATTCTGATCAATTCCGAGGGCGGTTCGGTGCTGCACGGCATGAGCGTCTACGCCACGATCCGGAATTCGCGCGTTCCCACCGAGTGCGTCAACGAAGGCATGGCCGCCTCGATGGGTTCGGTACTCTGGGCCGCGGGTGCGCGTTCGCTGATGCGCGACTACGCGATTCTGATGATCCACAATCCCTTTCTTCCTACGGCAGGCAACGATACGGCCGCCGATATGGTCGCGGCCTTCACGCGCCAGATCAGGACTGTCTACCGCAAGCGCTTCGGGCTTCAGGAGGAGCACGTCGCTTCCATTATGGACGGCAAGGCGGGGCGCGAGGGCACCTACTTCGACGCCGAAGCGGCCGTTGCCGCGGGGATCATCCCGCAGGAGAATATTCTTCAGACCTCGGCACAGTTGCGCGAGCGGGTGCTCTCCGAGCTTTCGGCGCTGGAAGATGCGGCCGACATCCGGGAGATGATGTGCCGCGTCAGCGCCGAGGCTGCGGCGGCGGATACGGCTTTCAAACATTCTCCGGGGAGTCATTCTAACCTTAGTCAAATCATAACCGAACAACCCATGAGTAACGAAACGAAACCTTCGGCAGACTATTCGGCCGTAGCCGCCACCTTGGGGCTCAAGGAGGGCTTCCAGCCCAAGGACGTCATGGCCCGCCTCTCGGAGCTGCTTGCTGCAGAAGTCCGCCTGCGCGAACAGGAGAAAGCACTCAACGATGCTACGACCGTTCTGGCCGGCAAGGAGGCCACGATCCAGAACCTGCAGGCCAGTGTCACGGACCTCACGGCCTCGCTCAAGGTCTACCAGGACCGGGAGGCGCAGCAGAAGACCGAGCGCATCGAGGCGATGCTTGCGAAGGCTGCAGACAAGATTCCGGCGGACGATCTTCCCAAGTGGCGGCAGCTTGCCCAGGAGAACCCCGACCTGGTGGAGAGCACCCTGGAGAGCATTCCCGCCGTGGAGCAGATCTCCCGTCAGATCGCCTCCGACCCGGCAGGTGTTCAGGCGGCCGCCGCCGCGGCCAAGAGTGCCGAGGAGAAGATGGCCGAGAAGGTCTCGGCCGTCGTGGGCAAGGACTTCGCCTTCCGCACGCTCGGATAGCGGCCCCGGCACACCCCTCTATCAATTTGATGCGGGCCCGTCCCGCGATGCAGGCGTAAGTGGCTATTACGGTTGTGACAGATCAAGCTCAACGGACAACGAAAACTAATCTGCACAACGATAATGGCTGATACGGCAACATTCTTACAGAACGGCTATAACGGCGAGGTCCTCGAAGACCTGCTGACCTACACGGCCCAAGGCAACGACACCTACCGCGAAGGGCTGATCCACATCAAGAGCGGCATCCAGCATAAATACACGCTTCCCTCGATCCGTCTGGGCGAGGTCATCCAGGACAACGTCCCCACGCCGCAGAGCACGCACGGGGCGAAGGGCGCCGACGGGTTCAACGAGTACCAGTTCACGGAGCGCTACCTCGAACCGCAGGACTTCATGGTCTACCTGGAGTTCGACCCGCGCGACTTCGAGTCCTACTGGCGCTTCGCGCAGCCTACGGGCAACCTTGTCTTCCGCGAACTGGACCCCAAGCTGCAGGCCACGATGCTGCGCCTTCTGATGGACAAGAAGAACGAGTACATCGGCGGCGCGATCTGGACTGCGGCCAAGGGCGGTTCGGCCACGGCCGGCATCACGGCCCCTGCGGGCTGCACGGCCATCGGCGCGGGCAAGGAGAAATACTTCGACGGGGTCATCAAGCGCATCCTGGACAACGTGAACGCCACGGACGCCGAGACCGTCGCCGGCGGGCAGTGCATCCTCTCGGGCAACACGGAGCTGGCGGACGGCGCGGCCATCGAGGCGGCCCTGTACGCCATGTGGACCAAGTGCCCGAAGCAGATCCGCCGCAAGCCGCTCTCGTTCGTGATGAGCTGGGAGATGTGGGATCTCTACGACCGCTACCTCACGGACAAGACGGTCAAATACTCGGAGAACACGGAGGTGAACCGCTACCGCTTCAAGGGCAAGCGCATCATCCCGATCACGGGCGTTCCCGAGCACACGATCGTCCTGGGCAACTTCACCACGGGCATCGACTCGAACCTCTGGATGGGCGTGGACTACGCCAACGACACGGAGGTTCTGAAGGTCGACCGCCTGCAGTCCAACTCGGAGCTCTTCTTCTTCCAGATGCGCATGAAGATGGACGTGAACATCGTCAAGCCTGCCGAGATCGTCGTACACACCGCCTACAAGAAAGCCTAATCCCCATACCGGGGCAACCTGCCCGGGAGGCGGGGGTGCAAGTTTCCGCCTCCTCTTTTTTTTCTCTCCAATCCCACACATTATGGCAAAGAAAGTAACAGACAACGATATGGCCGCACCCGCCGCGGCAGCGCCCATGTCGGCGCCCGTGGCCGGTGAGCCGGACGGAGTGCCGGAGACGGAAGAGACGACCCCGGAAGGCACTCCCACGCCTCCGACGTCCCCGGATACCGTCCCGGAGTATGCCGGACGCCTGCTGCAGGTCTTCCGCGGCTATGACAAGCTCTACATCGACCGCCTGGGCGGCACCTACACCGCCGACACGCCTCCGGTGTTCTGCACCGACGCCACGCTCTACACGAACCCTTACCACAAACCTTAAACACGATCGCCCGGATGGCACTTGGAAATGTATTCATCAGCGATGTCGACGGCAATATCCCGTACCAGGCCCCCTCGGATCAGGAGCGGGTCACCGGACTGCTCTTCGACATCTCGCAGCAGCCGAAGCTCTTCAGCGAGGGTTACGGCAAGATCAACGAAAACAAGCTCAAGGCGGGCGATGTGGTCTACGTCACCAGCCGCAAGTCATCGATCAACGACTTCGGCATCATCGAGTGGACGGACGTCATAGACCCTGACCAGGAGGCGGTCGAGAACTTCATGTACGGGATCCCGGCCTACCACATCCGCGAGTTCTTCCGCATGTCGGGCGGCGTGGACAGCGCCGGCAGGCTCTACGTGATGTTCGCCGACTGCTCGAAGGACTGGGACGCCGTGGACGTGATGCAGCGCGCCGCCGGAGGCATGATCAACCAGTTGGGGGTGTGGACCGAGCAGCCGCTCTGGAGGCAGGGCAGCGAGGAGGAGCCTTACACCCTGAACCTGGTCAGAAGCCTCCAGGACAAGGCCGAGGCGATGGCCGCTCAGAACCAGCCCTTGTCGATCATTCTGTCGGCCAACCCCTCGACGACCGGGGCACAGACTACGGCAGGCCGGCAGATCGACCTTAGAAAGATCCCCACGGCCATCTGCGAGTCGAGCCGCGTGAGCGTCATCTTCGGACAGTCGGCCTCGGAGCAGGTACACCGCATGCAACTGCGCAATACGACTAACGCCCCCGTAGGGTTCCTCGGCGCCGTGATGGGCGCCGTCGCCCGGGCGGGTGTGCAGGAGTCCGTGGCGTGGGTCAAGCAGTTCAACCTCTTCGCCGACGACTTTCAGGACATCGAGCTGGGATTCGGGGACATCAACCTGGATGCCGACGACCAGCTTACGAGCGTCAACGTCTATGAGTCGCTCACTCCGACCTTGCTCGACGAACTGGACGACAAGGGGTATATGTTTCCCATCAAGTACGCCGGGCGTGAGAACGGGATTTATATCTCGCGCGACCAGACCTGCTCGCACGGCGACTTCCGCACCATCGCCCGCAACCGTACGATCAACAAGAGCCGCCGCCAGGTGCGCAGCGCCTTGCTTCCGTATGTGAACTCCCCGCTGATGGTCAACCCCACGACGGGTTATCTGGCCACCTCCAAGATCACGGCCTTCAGCACCCTGATCGGGGATATCCTTGCCAAGATGCAGGCGGCGCAGGAGATCTCGGGCTATTCGGTGGTGATCGACCCGAACCAGAACGTGCTCCTGAACGACACGCTGCGCATCGGCTACACGATCGTCCCGGTGGGTGTGGCCACGCGCATCTACGTCGAAGAGGGCCTTTCACTAACCGTCAAATAATATCAAGGTATGCCGATAATAAACAACGTAGCATATTCCTGGTCGATGATCACCCTCTCCTCGACGGCGCTGGGCATCGACGAAGGCTCGACGACGCTCGAAGGGGTCTCGGGTATCAAGTGGAGCCGCAAGCGCAAGATCGAAAGCAACTACGGTCTGGGCGGCAAACCCGTGAGCCGCGGCTTCGGAAACATCGTCTACGAAGCCTCGATAACGATGGACTACAACACGCAGCAGACCCTGCGCTCGATTTACGGTTCGCTGTGCGACATCGGCGAGTTCGACCTGATCGTCTCGTTCGCCAACCCGCTGGCGTCGGACGACTGGACGACGACGACAATCACGTTGAAGGGCTGCATTTTCGATGAGGACGCCATGGAGTCGCAGCAGGACGACACGAACATCACGCACGAGTTCCAGTTGCATCCCTTCGACATTCAGATCGGCAATTCGACGCTCTGAACCATCCGTCTTATCTTTACACCGAACAGGGGCATGATGTAAGTCATGCCCCTGTCGTTTTATTGTGCCGGCCGACGATTCGGGGCCCGCAAATTGCCACACCTTCTTCCCATGACGTTTTGGGGTCCCCCGCGTCCGTGCGGTGGGGCCGAGCGCCGAAAAAGCCGGGAATTACCGAATAAAGTCTTTCCGTTTTGATTTAATTCGGCACCGAAAAAGAAAAAATGTTTTTAACGGAGGTGTATTATTATGGGAAACGGAAAAGAACTCGGAGAGAATACTCCGTCGATTTTACTGATGGCGGGCTTTACGGCCGTCATCGAGAACAAGCAACGCAAGGGCTGCGAGCGCACGGCGGCCAATTACCGCGCCGTCCTGCACAAGACGGCCGGCTATCTGGGCGATGATGCCGCGGCATTCCGGCTGCAGGACGTCACGGCACAGTGGGTCGGGGGCTTCGTGGAGTGGCTGCGCGCCCAGCATGCGGGCAAGCCGCAGACCGTGGATTTCTACCTGCGGACCCTGCGTGCGATGTGCAGCCATCTTCTGGTGCTGCGTCGTCTGCGCTGGAAGGGCGGGGCGAGCCCTTTTGCCGGCATACGGATCAAGGGTGTGCGTCATGCCAAACGGGCCCTCACCGAAGGCGAGGTGCGGCGTCTGGTGCACCCGTCGCTGCGGGCGCGTCTGCCGGCACACCTGCACTGCGCTCTGGACGTTCTTTTGTTCATCCTCTACGAGCGTGGCATGGTCTTCCAGGACGTTTACAACCTAAAGTGGGACATGGTCAGCTCCGACGGTCATATCTTCTATCTGCGCAGCAAGACGCACTGTCCGATCGACGTGGAGGTCACGCCCGAAGCGGCGCGGATCATGGAGCGCTACCGGCGCGGCGACACGGCGTGGGTGTTCCCGTTCCTGC
>ENA-OZHQ01000346-OZHQ01000346.1-human-gut-metagenome-genome-assembly--contig:-NODE-346-length-11061-cov-4.917227_pt1 | contig 11061 bp, 8 predicted proteins | sample MGYA00244044_ERZ653682 | MGnify/ENA primary metagenome ERZ653682 (study PRJEB26926, sample SAMN06165288) | human gut metagenome | biome: ENVO:00009003; feature: ENVO:2100002; material: ENVO:00002003...
GAAGGAGGGATATTCCTCCGCCTGCCGCACCCGCGCCAGGGCCGCGTCCGCGGCGTACAGCTCGCGGCGCAGGGCGTCGTATTCGCTGCGCGTGCCGGTGTATGCGGCCTGCTCCAGCTCCTGCCACAGGCGCTCCTCATATCCCGGCAGGTCCTTCTGGGCCATGGCCTGACGCAGAGCGGACACGGTATAGCCGTCTGCGTCTCCGGCGGCGTGGAGGGCGAACAGCACCCCATTGCAGAGCACCGCCAGAAGCAGCAGCAGGCACAGCCGCCCGCTGCCGCCGATCTTCCGCAGCTCCCAGGTCATAGCGCCGCCCCCTCCCCGAAGTGGAACAGATACACATCCTCCAGGTCGGGCCGGGCCGGGGCGCAGGGAAGGGGCGGCCTTGCCTCGCTGAGCAGCCGCACTAAAATGCCCTCCTGCTGCCGGGACACGCCGCACACCGTGCCGTACTGCGCCATGTCGGGGAGCTGCGCCTCCGCTGCGGTCAGCTCCCATACCCGGCCCTCCAGCTCCTGCTCCAGGGCGTGGGGGGAGCCCCGGCGGATAATAAGGCCCTGGTTCATCAGAATCAGCTCCCGGGCGATGAACTCCACGTCCTGCACCACATGGGTACACAGCAGCACGATCTTCTCCCCGGCGATTTCGCCGATGAGATTCCGCACCGCCACCCGCTGGCGGGGATCCAGTCCCGCCGTGGGCTCGTCCAGCACCAGAATATCTGGGTCGTGGAGCAGGGCCTGGGCCAAAAGCAGCCGCTGCTTCATGCCCCCGGACCAGCCACGGATGGGGCGGCCTGCCGCCTCCGTGAGGTCCAGCCGCGCCAGGGCCCAGTCCATGCGCCCTTTGGCGTCCTCCCGGCTCATGCCCTGAAGGGACGCCATGTAATAGAGAAATTGCTCCCCGGTGAAGCCGGGATATAACGCCTGCTGCTGGGGGCAGTAGCCCAGCCGGCGGCGAAAAGCCTCGCCCATGGAGACGGTGTCCTGCCCGTCCAGGGTGACGCGGCCCCGGGTGGGCCGGAGATTCCCGGTGAGGATGTTCATGAGGGTGCTTTTGCCTGCGCCGTTGGGGCCTAACAGGCCGTATATCCCCGGCGTCAGGGTCAGGTCAATGCCCCGCAGGGCCTCCTTTGCACCGTATCGCTTGGCGACATCGTGAAATTGCAGCTCCATATCCGTCACCCCACATCCACGGCGTTTTCAAAGCGTACGGCGTAGAAATCTTCTTTGGAGATGACGCATCGGCCATTGTCGCCCAACGCCCGGAAGAAGGAGCCACCCTCCTGGAAGGGGCTCATGGCTATGCCGTGCTCGTCGGTGGCGCCCACCAGCTCCACGGGCTTACCGTCCTGCAGATCGGCCACCCAGAACCGATAGCCCGCTTCTGTCTCGGTGATGATAAATGCCTTGCTGTCCATGACCCAGTAGTGGATGATGTCCTCCATGGTCAGCAGGGTGCGGCTCTCGCCGCTCTCCAGGTTCAGAAGGCGCAGCTGGTCCCCGCACTGGTAGATATGCTCCATGCCGTAGACCTGCGCGGGGTCGGCGGTCATGATATAGCCGTCCTTGTTATGATCGGCCACAACGGTATAGTCCCCGCTCTCCATATCCCACAGCAGAAGCCGCCGCTGGATGTTTTGGTGGAGATACCGCCCGTAGGAGGCGTCCTCCCCGTACTGGGCCGTGAAATCCTCCGCACTCAGCAGGGACTGCTCCTCCGGCGTTTCCACCACGGCGCCCCAGCGGGCGGAAAAGCCCATCAGTGTCCCGGGGACAGACAGCTCCCGATAGCTGCCGGCGGCAAGGTCGTATAGCAGGGAGCTGCCCTCGGTTCGGCTCTCGACCCGCCCGTCCGCCTGCTGCTCCGTGATGCGGCATTCCAGATGCAGGGTGGCCTTGCCGCAGGAGAAACGCCCCAGGGTGGCGGTGTAGAAATGGTCGTCGGTGTTGTCCCACTGCTCCAGGACGGTGACTTTCCCGCCGGACAGCTCCTTGCGCACCAGCTGCGCGCCGCTGCCCGCGTTATCGAGGGTGGCGTAGAGCACCCCGTCCAAAACGGCGAAGCTGTTGACGTTCCCCACCCACGCCTGGCAGCTGGCGTCCCCGTGGGAGCAGCCCGGCTGGGCGCACAGGGTCATGGTCTGGCCGGAGGCATAGTCGTAGTAGCTCACCGCCCCGGCGGCGCAAATATACCAGCCGTTGTCGTCGGTGAACACCGCGCCCGTTCCGGCGGCGTCCCGGTTGTCCTTGGGCAGGGCGTGCCCTTGGGCGACGGGGGTCGGCTCCGGGTCCCCGGAGGGATTCCCGGCGGGGCCTTCAGGCCCGGAGCAGGCGGTCAGCAGCAGGAGCAGCGCAAGAAGGCATGGTACGAAGCGTTTCATTGGATAGTCCCTCCCCGATAGAATCGTAAATTTTGCCCGCCTATCACACTATATATGCAGTAGGCGGGCGGCTTTTGTTACAAATCAACAGGATAGCTACAAGCCGGATTGTAGCATATTGTGCAAAATATGTCAATATTCTTGAAAATATTTTCTAAAAAAAGGTATTGCGGGCAGACGCTGCGGCCGCGATAGACAAAGCCCCCGGAAAGCAGGGCTTTCCGGGGGGATTTCCGCCTATTGATCGTATGGCGAGGGTTCCTCGATGATGCTGGTTTCGCTCCAGCCGTTGTAGGCCTGGTGATAGTCATACAGGCTGACGCAGAGGGCCGCCACCCACAGCAGCAGCGCCGCCAGCAGGCCCGCCAGGACGGATGAAATTCTCTTTCTCATGGGTCAAGCCCTCCTGCTCAGTTGGGTTGGATGGTGCCCCGGCCCAGCAGATACGCCTGCAGCCGGATCATGTCGGTGATGGTGACCTGGCCGTCGCCGTTCAGGTCCGCCGCCTGAAGGGCAGCGCCGGTGAGGGTGTTTTTGCCCAGCAGATGGGCCTGCAGCCGGACCATATCGGTGATGGTGACCCGGCCGTCGCCGCTGAGGTCGCCGGTGACCACGGTGGTCAGGGTCTGGAGGGTCTGGCCGTCCCGGGCATAGGTGACGGTCATGCCGGTGCCCACGGGGCTGTCACCCTGGACCGGCAGGGTGATGTAGTCGCTGGGGGACAGGCCCGCCAGCAGCTGCCGGGCGGTGGTGCCCACGGGGATGGCCCGCAGATAGCCGTCTGCGATGCGGTAGGCCCCGGTGGTGATCTCCTGGGGATAGCTCTCCACCGCCTTGGCCTCAAACTGGGCGGTGAAGGTGACGTTGCCGGAGATGGTCATGCCGCTGGTGTAGCCCTGCCAGCCGGTGAAGGTGTAGGTATACTGGCTGTCGGCGGGGCGGACCGGGGTTCCGGCGGGCCTGGGGATGGCCTGCCCGGCGGCCAGCTTCCCCTGGGCATACACGGAGCCGTCATAGTTCAGGAACTGATAGGTATACTGCCCCTGATAGTGGGCATAGAGGGTGATGTTGCTGGCCCCGGTGGTGCTGTTGGCGGTGATCTGCTGGCCGCCCTCCGGCTGGGTGAACCAGCCCACAAAGGCGCAGCCCTCCTTCACCGGGGTGGGCAGGGTTCCGTATTTCTGACCGGCGGAGACCAGGCGGGTGCTCTCGGAGCAGGCGCCGCCGCAGGGATCGAAGGACACCACATAGGAGCCGTCGGTGACATAGAACCGGGATTCCAGGCGATAGTTGTCCCCGGCGGTGTTCTCCGCCGCGATGACCAGGGTATAGCCTCCCACCCCCAGCCGGGAGAAGGCCACGGCGTCATCCAGCCGGGACAGGTCATAGCTCTTGGCATTGGGGGAGGCGGTGGCGGGGGTGATGGCGTTGGTGCCGTTGGAGCGGAGGATGGACACCGTCACCCTCCGGATGTTATAGGAGTTGCGCAGGGTGCCCCGGAAGGGGAAGCCCGTCTGCCCCACCGTCAGGGTGGAGTTCACCGTGGGATAGGATGCGCCGTCCAGGGTCCAGCTGGCCCCGGCCAGGGCCAGCTGCCATTGCAGGGCGGTTTCCGACAGCACCAGGCGGCCGCCGGCGGCGTTGGAGGACACGGACAGATAGGCGCCGGTGCCCCGGTTTTGCAGGGAAAAGCCGCTGTTATACACGGCGGCCTTCCACAGCTGGCCCTTGTCCGTGGACGCCTTGGCCAGGGTGACGCCGTTTTTACCGGCGGTGAGCCGCAGGCCGTTTTCCTGGCAGGTGATGGTATAGTAGCCGCTGGCGTGATAGTCCAGGCGGAACTGCTGATTTTTGCCGCCGGTGACGGCGTTCAGGGTCAGGCCCGAGGAGCCGGGGGTGGCCGTCAGGCTGCTGTTGGCGGAGGAGCGCAGCTGATACACGCCCTCGCCCACCGTTGCGTCCTTGAAGCCGTAGTCCGCCAGCATCACCTGGGCCTTGGCGGGCTCATTGATCCGCAGGCGGGCATATACGCCCAGCTGCACGTCGCCGGAGTTGCCGTCGTAATACTTCAGCACCTTGCCGGTGACGCCGTATTTGTCGGCGGTGGGGCCGGTCATCACGCCCCGGGAGTCGGACTGGGGCTCCCGCACGGCGCCGCTTTCGTTATAGATGGCCTCGATGAGCTGGGCCTCCGGCTGGTTGGCAAAGCCACCCAGTGCGTCAAAGGCCCGCATAATAACGCCGGTAGCGCCGCCCCGGCCGTCGCTGCTGGAGAAGCCGGAGGCCGCGCCCACGCCGTGCTGCACCGCCCGGGACCAGAACACGTTGCGCAGGGCGATGCTGTAGTTATCCATGTCGAACCCCGGCACGGCGGACTCGATGGACCGGACGATGGGGTCATAGTAGCTGCGGCGGACATAATTGCGCTGCACCCGCATAAAGCCGTCGCTGTCCTCGTTGGCCAGGGCCCGCCAGGTGGCGTCGAAGCTGGAGCCATAGCCCCCGTCGGCCTCATAGGCGGCGGCCAGCCGGTTGCCGATGGAGCGGTAATATGTATCGGAGGAGGACTGACACCACCGGAAGAAAGCCCGGGGAATGTCGCTGCGGCTGGAGAACTGGTACGCGCCGTAGGACTTGCCGCCTGCGTCGCCCGCTCCGGAGGAGATGACCCCCGGGCCGCTGGCCTCGAACCGCTGGCTCAGGGTCCCCAGCAGCTGCTCCTCCTGGTCGTCGGCGGCGGTGGCCGATGTGAACACCGGCAGGATCACCGGAAGGGCCGCCAGCAGCAGCGCCAGGCACAGCAATATACTCGTTCCTCTACGCATGGTTTTCATCGTATCACCCCGTTGCAAGATATGTTATAAAAAGCAGACACTGTGTCGTATTCAGTAATAGTATAGCACTGCGGGGGGCGGGGTGTCCACCGGAAAGAGTCGAATTTCCCAACAAATTAGCATATAAAGTGGACAAAAATTTTTGTGGTATGAAAAAGCGCGGCACAAAATTGCCCCCTCCGGCCCGGCCGGAGGGGGCAATGTATGCTTTTATGCGCCGCACAGGGGCCGCAGGGCCTCCAGCAGCCGGTCGTTGTCCCGGGTATCCCGGACGGCCAGGCGGAGATACTGCTGCCCGCCCAGCTTGGGAGACAGGTCCTTCACCAGGATGCAGCGGTTTACCAGCAGGTCTCGGGTGATGGCCCGGGCGGACAGGCCGCCCAGCAGCTCCACCATGAGATAGTTGGCCTGGGACGGGATCACCCGCAGGTTGGGGAGCTTCTCCAGCTCCCGGCGGAAGCGGGCCCGCTCGGCCCGGATCAGCTCCAGGGACCGGGCATAGTCCTTCTTATACTTCTCCTCGATCTGCATATAGAACTCGGCGAAGGAGTTGATGTTCCAGATGGCCACGTCCTTTTTCAGGGCGGCGATCAGGTCCTGGTCGCCGGAGGCCAGGACCCCCAGCCGCAGGCCGGGGACGCCATAGGACTTGGAGATGCTCTTGACCACATACAGCCTCCTGTACCGGTCCAGCAGGTCCTGGCGGATGAAGGTGTTGTCCGCCTCGTCGGCAAAGTCGGCAAAGGACTCGTCCAGGATCAGGCGGATGCCCTTCTCCTGCGCCCAGTCCGCCAGGCGCAGCACGTCCGGGGCGGGAATATAGTTGCCGGTGGGGTTATCGGGGTTGATGAGCACCAGGTTGTCGATGTCCTGGGGGCCGAAGAAGGCCATCAGGTCGTCAGCGGTGTACCGGAAGTCCGGGCCCGCCGGGGTGAAGCAGACGTTGGGCCGGTCCTGATAGCGGTTGGGGTACTCCTCGAAGGTGGGGCGGATGAAGCCGGTGGCCCCCTCCAGCCGGGCCATCAGGGCCTTGATCAGCTCCGCCGCGCCGTTGCCCACCAGGATGTTCTGCTGGTGGACGGCGAAGTTCTTGGCCGCCAGCAGGGCGTTCACCCGCATGCCGGAGGGATACTGGGTCAGCAGGGGGGTGAAATTGGCCTGAATCTCGTCGATCAGCCGCTGGGGCGGGAAATAGGGGTTCACCAGATAGCAGAAGTCCAGCAGCTGGGGATAGCGCCAGTAGCCGCCGTAACGTCCCTGCATGAGGCTGACCCGGAAGTCCGGGTCCTGGGCGAACATGGAGGAGGCGATGTCCAGGTCCTGGATGTCGTCGATCTCGTACCACAGCTGGCCATTCAGGCGCTTGGCCCGGATCTCCGGGTCATCCAGCATGGTGATGACCCGCAGCACCTGCTCATAGTATTCGTTGTTGCCCAGGGCCTTGGAATAGGCCTCCAGGAAGGGAACATAGTGGGTCCGGGAGAAGTGGCGGCCGAACTTGTAGATGTTCACGGTCTTGTAGTATTCGTGGGCCTCGGCAAACCGGAAATTCTTGCCGGGGACGAAGGAGGCGATGCTGTCATCGGACCCCAGCTTCACGCAGGTGCCGTCCATCCAGCTTTCGTACTTGTCCACCAGGGCCAGGGTCTCCCGGGGATCGTCCAGCAGCTGGTCGATGACGGCGTCCTCGAAGATCAGGTCCGACTCAAACAGCAGGGTGTCGTCCTGGCACAGATAGTCCTTGGCCAGGGCCAGCGAATAGATGTTGTTGGTCTTGTCGTAAATGGGGTTCTGGACATAGACAATGGGCGTCCGGATGCCCAGGGTGTCGATATATTCCATGAGCTTTTCGCCCTCATAGCCCACCACGATGACGATGCGGGACAGATGGCGGCTTTCGATCTGATGGAGCATCCGGTCGATCAGGGCCACCCCGTTGACCTGCACCATGCACTTGGTCCGGTCCTGGGTCAGCTCCTTCAGCCGCTTGCCCATGCCTGCTGCCAGTATGATTGCCTGCATATGGATCTCCCCTTTTTCTTTCAGAGATTTGACGTTTTATTATACCCCATGCGGCCCGGATGCGCAATGGGTACGAAGGAAAAATGCGCGGCGGGCTTGCTGCTTATTGGGGACTTATGCCCGCTTCCAGCGGACGCCGCCGGGGACGTCGGTGATCTCCACGCCCTGGGCCTTCAGCTCATCGCGGATACGGTCGGCCTCGGCGAAGTTTTTGGCCTTCTTGGCGTCGGCCCGGGCCCGGATCAGGGCCTCCACCTGGGGATCCTGGCCGCCGTCCTCGCAGACCACGGTGAAGCCGCCGGCGGCGGGAGCCGCCGCCTGGGTCTTGCGCAGGGCCGCCGCCTTCTCCGTCAGCTTCAGGCCCAGCACCTGGTCGAAGCTGTCCAGAGCCGCCAGCTTGGTGGCGTCGGTGGTCCTGGCCTTCAGCACGTCATAGAGTACCGTCACCGCCATGGAGGTGTTCAGGTCGTTGTCCATGGCCTTGGTGAAGCGGGCCTTCAGCTCCTCCAGAGCCGCCGGGTCCACCTCCCCCTTGCCGGGGGTCAGGGCGGCAATCTTAGAGAGCAGCTTGTTATAGGCCGCCACGGCGTTGTCCAGATTCTCCCAGGTGAACACCAGGCTCTTGCGATAGTGGCTTTGCAGGCAGAAGAAGCGATAGGCCAGGGGGTCATAGCCCTTCTCCTCCAGCAGCGACACCGTCAGGAATTCGCCCTTGGACTTGGACATTTTGCCGCCCTCGGTGTTCAGGTGGGCCACATGGCACCACTGGGGGCACCAGGGATGGCCCAGATAGCTCTCGGACTGGGCGATTTCGTTGGTGTGGTGGGGGAAGGCGTTGTCGATGCCGCCGCAGTGCAGGTCCAGATACTCGCCGTTGTACTTCATGGAGATGCCGGAGCACTCAATGTGCCAGCCGGGATAGCCCACGCCCCAGGGGGAGTCCCATTTCAGGGCCTGATCCTCGAACTTGGACTTGGTGAACCAGAGGACGAAGTCGTTGCGGTTGCGCTTGTTGGTGTCCTCCTCCACGCCCTCCCGGACGCCCACGGCCAGGTCCTCCTCGTTGTGGTCGTTGAAGATATAGTACCGCTCCAGCTTGCTGGTGTCGAAATACACGTTGCCCCCGGCCACATAGGCATAGCCGGTGTCCAGCAGGCGGGTGATGATCCTGATATAGTCGTCAATGAGGCCGGTGGCGGGCTGGACCACGTCGGGGCGCTTGATGTTCAGCTTGCGGCAGTCCTCGAAAAAGGCGCCGGTGTAATACTGGGCGATCTCCATGACGGTTTTGTGCTCCCGCCGGGCGCCCTTGAGCATCTTGTCCTCGCCCTGGTCGGCGTCAGAGGTCAGGTGGCCCACGTCGGTGATGTTCATGACCCGGTTGACGCTGTATCCGGCGTAGCGCAGGTACTTCTCCAGCACGTCCTCCATGATATAGCTGCGGAGGTTGCCAATGTGGGCAAAGTGGTACACCGTGGGGCCGCAGGTATACATTTCCACATGGCCGGGGGTGTGGGTCTTGAACTCCTCTTTCCGATGGGTGGCGGAATTATACAGATACATGGTGTGTTCTCCTTCAATCGTCAGTTTTCGATGGCAAACAAAAAGCCTCCCATGCCCAGGGGCATGAGAGGCGATGTCTCGCGGTTCCACTCTCGTTTGTCGCTTGAGGGCCTTTGACGCAGGCCATGCGGCGGGCTTCCACATCCCGCGCGCTCCCGGACGCACCTTCTGCCGCACCCCGCAGGACGGCTTGCAGCCGATGGCCGTCCCTCTCTTGCCGGAGCTGCGCGGCATACTCTTTCCGATCGTCGCGCTGTTTGATTGGCTATTATTATAGCGGCTTGGGCCCGGCGTGTCAATACCGGCGGATGACGGCGGCCACCTTGCCCAGGATCCGGGCCTCCCGCCCGTCGATGGGCTGATAGGCCGGGTTTTCCGGCAGGAGCCAGACCTCTCTCCCCTGCCGCTTCAGGCGCTTCACCGTGGCCTCGTCCCCCAGCAGGGCCACCACGATCTCGCCGTTGTTGGCGGCGGGCTGCTGGTGCACCACCACCAGGTCGTCCGGCAGGATGCCGGCATTGATCATGGACTCGCCCCGGACCCGCAGGGCGAAATACTCCCCGTCCCGGCCGCCGGTGTCGAAGGTCAGGTAATCCTCGATGCACTCCTGGGCCAGAATGGGGGACCCGGCGGCCACATTGCCCACAATGGGCACCTGGTTCTCCTGGGGCGCCTCCGTCAGGGTCAGGGCCCGGCCCTTTCCGGCCTGCTTGCCGATGACGCCCAGCTCCTCCAGGTGCTTCAGGTGAAAGTGCACCGTGGAGGGGGACTTCAGCCCCACGGCCTCGCCAATCTCCCGCACCGAGGGGGGATACCCCTGGTCCTGGATGGCCTGGACGATGTAGTCATAGATTTTCTGCTGCATTTTGGTCAGCTGGGCCATGATGTCCGCTCCTTTACCGGGTACTTTTTTTGATTATATCACAGAAAATCCGGGTTTGCAACAGATGTTCGAGGATTTTTCCTGGGATTTTCTGAGGGCGGAAAATTTCAATTTTTCTCTTGACAGAACCAAGCAGTATATGGTATCATGACAAAGCTGACGATTTCGCGGAGGGCGCATGCGGGTGTAGCACAATGGCCAGGGCACCAGCCTTCCAAGCTGGGGATGCGGGTTCGATTCCCGTCACCCGCTCCACTTACTCATGCGCCAGTAGCTCAGTTGGATAGAGCAACTGCCTTCTAAGCAGTAGGCCAGGGGTTCGAGTCCCTTCTGGCGCGCCACTTCTTTACTGGAGCATATCGGCAGCGTCCCTTGCGGTTTTCATATGGTGGGTGTAGCTCAGTTGGTTAGAGCACCGGATTGTGGTTCCGGGTGTCGAGGGTTCGAGTCCCTTTACCCACCCCACTGAATATCAGGGATTGGGAGCGATCCCAGTCCCTGATTCCTTTTCTCCACACAGGGGTGTAGCCAAGTGGTAAGGCAAGGGACTTTGACTCCCTCATCCGCTGGTTCGAGTCCAGCCATCCCTGCCACGCCTTTTCGGATGCCCCCATCCTTTTTGTATATGTGCCACGCTCCGTTAGCTCAGTCGGTAGAGCACCTGCCTTTTAAGCAGGGTGTCCGGGGTTCGAATCCCCGACGGGGCACCAAACCAAAACCCGCGTATCCGCAGTGGATACGCGGGTTTTTGCTGCGTATTTTACGCCAGGAAGCCCTTGAGGATGGTTTCCTCGGCCTCCTCGGGGGTCAGGCCCAGGGTCTCCAGCTTCAGCAGCTGGTCCCCGGCGATCTTGCCGATGGCGGCCTCGTGGATCAGCTGGGCGTCGGGACAGTTGGCGGTGATGGCCGGAACGGACTGGATGTGGGCGGCGCCCATGATGATGGAGTCGCACTGCACATGGCCGAAGCACTGGCTGTTGCCCACCATCACCGGGCGGAACACCTGGCGGGAGCCGTCCTGGGCCACGGAGCGGGAGATCACCCGGCCCCGGGCGTCCCTGCCGTTGAGCTCAATGGTCATGTCGCTTTCCGCGGTCTGGTCCCCGTGGGTCAGCAGGCGCTCGGTGACCACCACCTCGCTGCCGGCCTGGCAGTAAAACCGGGTGTCCCGCAGGGTGGAGTCAATACCCCGGATCTGGACGGTGTCCATCTGCATGGTGGAGTTCTCCCCCAGATACACGATGGTCTGGGGATTCATCACGTTTTTGCCGGTCTCGCCCTGGGCGTCCTCGCCGTAGTGCTTCTCGGTGTAGTGGACACGGCAGTTTCTGCCCTGTCTCTTATACACATCTGACGCTGCCGACGATCTTACG
>ENA-OZHQ01000350-OZHQ01000350.1-human-gut-metagenome-genome-assembly--contig:-NODE-350-length-11013-cov-4.954006_pt1 | contig 11013 bp, 8 predicted proteins | sample MGYA00244044_ERZ653682 | MGnify/ENA primary metagenome ERZ653682 (study PRJEB26926, sample SAMN06165288) | human gut metagenome | biome: ENVO:00009003; feature: ENVO:2100002; material: ENVO:00002003...
GTGGGCTCGGAGATGTGTATAAGAGACAGCATATATATAATGATGAACAAACCTGCGGGAGTTGTTTCGGCAACCGAGGACAGGCAGTTTAAAACTGTTATTGACATTATCCCCGAGGATATGAAACGAAAGGGACTTTTCCCTGTGGGCAGACTTGACCGTGATACGGAGGGACTGCTTCTGATTACAGATGACGGTGACTTTGCGCACAGCATAACCTCGCCTAAAAAGCATGTGGACAAGAAGTATATTGCGCAGCTTGACGGAGAAATCACAGAAGATACTGTCAAGAGGTTCTCCGACGGAATTGAGTTCTCTGACGGAACGAAGTGCCGCAGTGCCGTGCTTGAATGTGACGAAAATGATAAAAAAACAGGAATTGTCACAATTTGTGAGGGTAAATATCATCAGGTTAAAAAAATGTTTTTGTGTTGTGGATTAAAAGTTGTGCATCTTCAACGAATTTCAATAGGCGGTTTGTATCTTGATAGCAATTTGCACATAGGTGAGTGTAAATTGCTGACGGATTTGGATAAAAAGTCGGTCTTTATCGGCAATATACACTAAAAAATGCATCTGAATTTTATCCTGTGTCAGTTTTAAATAAAATAATGCATATATCTTTGGTCAATTTCGGTATGGTCAAATTGTGCGAAAAGTGGTATATTATTGTAGTAATAAAGCTAAGGACTTTATAGTTATCGACTAATTGGAGGTTTATACACAATGGCAAATGTTTCATTAAGACATGTTTACAAGATTTATGACGGCGGTGTAACTGCTGTTACAGACTTCAACCTTGAGATTGCCGACAAAGAATTTATCATTCTCGTTGGTCCTTCAGGCTGCGGTAAATCAACAACTCTCAGAATGATTGCAGGACTTGAGGATATTTCAAAGGGTGAGCTTTATATCGGCGATACACTCGCAAACGATGTTGCACCTAAGGACAGAGATATTGCGATGGTATTCCAGAACTATGCTCTTTATCCTCATATGACAGTATATGATAATATGGCATTCGGTCTTAAACTCCGTAAGTTCCCTAAGGAAGATATTAAGAGAAGAGTTGAAGAGGCTGCAAGAATCCTCGGTATCGAGCAGTATCTTGACAGAAAGCCAAAGGCTCTTTCAGGCGGTCAGAGACAGCGTGTTGCTCTCGGCCGTGCTATCGTTCGTAACCCGAAGGTATTCCTTCTTGACGAACCGCTTTCAAACCTTGACGCTAAGCTCCGTGCTCAGATGAGAACAGAGATTTCAAAAATTTATCAGCGTCTCGGCACAACATTTATCTATGTAACCCATGACCAGACAGAGGCTATGACAATGGGTACAAGAATTGTTGTTATGAAAGACGGTTTCATTCAGCAGGTTGATACTCCTCAGCATCTTTATGATATGCCTTGCAATATGTTTGTTGCCGGATTTATCGGTTCACCTCAGATGAACTTCATCAACGCTGTTCTCTCTAAGAACGGCGGCAAGTACACTCTTGATTTTGACAAGTATCACGTTCCTGTTCCCGAGTCAAAGGTCAATGCTGACCTCGACAACTATGTTGGCAAGGAAGTTGTTTTCGGTATCCGTCCTGAGCATGTTCACGATGAGCCTGAAGAAATTGCTAAGGCTGAGTGCCTTCTCAAAGCCAATGTTGATGTTACCGAGCTTATGGGCGCTGAGATTTATCTCTATGTAAACATCAACGGTACACCTATTACAGCTCGTGTTGAACCGACTTCAACAGCTAAGCCGGGCGACGACATTGAGATTGCTTTCGACCTCAGCAAACTCCATATCTTTGATAAGGACACTGAGAAAACAATCACAAACTGATTATAATTTAATTTGGTTTTTACGGCGGAGCGTTATGTTCCGCCGTCTTTGCGTTTGCAGAAAAAAATGATTGTTGCCGTAAGCGCAATAATTTTCAAAACCCATTTGCGTTTAAATTTTATAATTGATTAACCGTGATGAATAGATATTTTTCGTATTTTGTCACAAAATCAACACAATGTTGTGATATATTAAAAAAGTAATAAAGTTATGTAACAATTGTTTAATTTTGCTTTCAAAACTGTAACTTGTTGCTGATTATGCAAATTCTCTAAAAAAATTCAAGAAAAATTGTAAATAGAGGTTGATTTTTTTCTCGTTTTTGTGTAATATGTATATGAGACAGATTGTATTTTATTGAACTCTTTTACAATCACAATATATAACTGCGGAGAAAACGAGGTAAAAATTTATGTCAAACAGATTATTTCAAGGTATTGTACACCAGATGAAAGACGCAATCGACAGAACGATTGGCGTAATTGACGAGACTTCGGTTGTTATTGCCTGCTCCGAGCTTGGAAAAATCGGCGAGGTAAACGAGAGCGTTAATTCCGAAACACTCAGCTCGACAGCACCGTTTGTTGTGAACGGCTATACATACAGATCTTTCGGCAGCAATGCAAAGTATGATTATGCAGTATTTGTTCAGGGTACCGATGAGTATGCTCAGAAATATGCTCAGCTTTTGTCGGTTTCTTTTGCAAGCATCAAGCAGTATTATGACGAAAAGTATGATCGTTCAAACTTTATTAAGAATGTTATTCTTGACAACATTCTTCCGGGTGACATTTACCTTAAAGCAAGAGAGCTTCACTTTAACAGCGAGGTTTCCCGTGTTTGCCTGCTTATTAAAATTGTTTCTAAAACAGATGTTTCCGCTTATGATATAATTCAGAACCTTTTTCCGGACAAGTCAAAGGACTTTGTTATCAACATTAACGAGGTTGAAATTGCACTTGTTAAGGAAATCAAGCCTGACACAGAGAGCCGTGACCTTGAAAAGTTGGCAAGCTCGATTTCAGACACACTTTCGAGCGAGTTCTACACGCATTGCGTTGTCGGTATCGGTACAACGGTTACAGGCATCAAGGATCTTGCAAGAAGCTTTAAGGAGGCTCAGTCGGCGCTTGAGGTTGCAAAGGTATTTGATACAGACCGTACAATCGTAAGCTATGATAACCTCGGTATCGCCCGTCTTATCTATCAGCTTCCCACAACCTTATGCGAGATGTTCCTCAAGGAAGTTTTCAAGCGTGGTTCAATTGAAAGCCTTGATCAGGAAACTCTCTTTACAATTCAAAGATTTTTTGAAAACAACCTCAATGTTTCCGAAACATCAAGAAAGCTCTTCGTACACAGAAACACTCTTGTGTACAGACTTGAAAAAATTAAAAAGCTCACAGGTCTTGACCTTCGTGAGTTTGAGGATGCAATTGTGTTCAAGGTAGCTCTTATGGTTAAGAAATACCTCAACGCAAGTCCTACAAAATACTGATTTAGTTAAAGTGTGCCCGAGCATAGTGCGTTCGCTGTGCTCTGGGCGTTTTGACTTTTTATGAGTATTTGTACAATAACTACAAAACAAAGGTGACTTTATGATTGATTTTATAAATGTGTCTAAAACATACCCTAACGGCACTCATGCTCTCTACGGTATTACGCTGAGTATTGATAAGGGCGAGTTTGTATTTATTGTCGGTGCATCGGGCGCAGGCAAGAGTACATTTCTTAAACTCATTATGCATGAGGAAACTCCGACATCGGGCAAAATCGTTGTAAACGGTACCGATATTACAAAGCTCAGAAGGAGCAAGGTTCCTTATATGCGCCGTCATATGGGCATTGTTTTTCAGGATTTCAGACTTATTGACAAGATGAATGTTTTCGACAATGTTGCGTTTGCGATGCGTGCTGTCGGAAAACCTTCGGCAGTAATTAAAAAGCGTGTTCCGTATGTGCTTGAGCTTGTCGGTCTTAAGGACAAGATGAAAAACAGACCGAGTGAACTCTCGGGCGGTGAGCAACAGCGTGTAAGCCTTGCAAGAGCCCTTGTGAATAACCCCGAAATTATTATTGCCGATGAGCCGACAGGTAATGTTGACCCCGAGATGTCACACGAAATCATTGAGCTTCTCAATGAAATTAACGCAACAGGCACAACCGTTATTGTTGTAACGCATGAACATGACCTTGTTCGTGAGTTTGACAGACGAGTTGTTGTTCTTGACCACGGAAAAATTAAGAGCGACACCAAGGATTTGTTTGTTAAAGATGACTATACTGACGATTACGGTGATGACAGCGGTGAAGAAGAAAATACACCGGATTATCCCGAAAACGCAGTGGTTGTTCCGGAATAATGCGTTTGCGCAAATAGGATTTTGAAAGGATTTTTGATATGACCGGATTTGGTTATTTGGCAAAAGAAGGTTTCAAAAATGTGTGGAACAACCGTATTATGAGTATCGCTTCTGTCTGCGTACTTATAAGCTGTCTTGTTCTCACAGGTGCGGCGGCACTTTTTTCATTGAATGTTGACAAGGTTGTTGAATCTGTCGGCAAGTCAAATGAAACCTCTGTATACATTAAAGACGGATATTCACAGCTTGAGGCTGTTTATGTAGGAAAAGCAATTGAAAAGCTTGACAATGTTGAGTCTGCAACCTTCCTTTCAAAGGAGGATGCGATAAAGCAGTATAAATCAACCCTTGGCGACGACCTTTTTGCCGAGATGAAAGGCAGAAACAAACTTCCTGATTCATTTATTGTAGTGATGAAGGATTTGTCAAAGTACGATGAAACTATTGCACAAATCAAGAAAATTGACGGTGTTGACAGTTTCAGCAGTCACCGTGAGCTTGCAAAAAAGCTTACGGACATCAGCAATCTTGTAAATATGATTTGCGTTGCAGTTGTGTGTGCTTTGACAATCATTTCAATCTTTATCATCGCCAACACAATCCGTGCAACAATGTACTCACGAAGATTTGAAATCAGCATTATGAAATCGGTTGGCGCAACGAATTCGTTTGTCCGCTGGCCTTTCCTTATTGAAGGTATGATAATCGGACTTATTTCCGCAATTCTTTCAACAGGTGCAATTGCAATTCTCTATGAGACTGCACAGGCTCTTGTTTATCAGATTGTTCCGATTGATTTCATTCCGATTAACAATGTCATCTGGATTACAGGCGGCTTGTTTGCAGTTGCGGGTGTTGTTATCGGCTTCTTCGGCAGCTTTATCTCAATAAGAAAATACCTTAAAATGGAAGGTAACGAAATACTCGGTTGGTAATCCCGACAGAAATCTTAAAGGAGGAGATTACAATGAACAAATTAAAAAGAATTTTATGTGCAATGCTCTGCGTATGTATGATTTCAATTCCTATGGCAATTCCGACTGTTGTTTCTGCTGAGGACAGCATTTCAGACCTTGAACAACAGCTTCAGCAGCTTGAACAGGAAAATCAGAAGTATCAGAAGATTCTTGATGATACAAAGTCTGACATCGCAGAAAAGGAAGAATACAAGAGCGCCCTTGTAAGCAAGGTTCAGGTTCTTGATGAAAAAATTGCAGTAACCCGTGAGAAAATTTCAAGCCTTAACGATGATATTAAGGAAAAGCAGGACGCTTATGACAAGGGACTTTCGGAAGTTGAGGATCAGTTTGACGCACTTGCAAACAGACTCAGAATTCTCTATATGTCGGGCAACGCAACAGACCTTGAAATCATTTTCGGCGCAAAGGATTTTTCTGACCTTATTGATAAGATGGAGCTTGTAAAGAGCCTTGCAAACAGCGACAAGGAGCTTATCAGCGAAATCCAGACAAAGCTGGACGAGCTCAGCACCCAGAAGGAATCCCTTGAGGCCGACAAGAAAGACCTTGAAACTCAGCAGTCGTCATTGAAGTCGGATCAGGACGAGTTTAATAAACTCATTTCAGATAATGACGAGATTCTTAAAAATCTGTACGCATCAAATTCCAAGGCGCAAAATTCTCTTGAAAGTGCGGCTTTGAAGAGTGATGAGATTGAATCCAAAATCAGCGAGTACTATGCCGCTCAGAAGGCGGCTGCGGAACAGGCTGCTCGGGCTGCCCAGAGTTCAAGCGGTTCATCAGGCGGCTCTTCAGGCAGTTCGAGCAGTTCATCAAGCGGCTCAAGCAGTTCGGGTTCATCAAGCTCAAGTTCATCATCTGTAATTGTTCCGTCGGGTTCGGGCTTTGCATGGCCTACACCGGGCTTTGTAAGCCTTTCATCAGAATGGTTTGAGGACAGAGAGGTTTATAACCACGGCGGAATTGATATTGCCGGCGCAGGCATCATGGGAACTCCTGTTGTTGCGGCTGCCGACGGTACTGTTATCGCAACCAACAGCAGTTGTACACACAACTGGGGCAAGAGCTACAGCTGCGGCTGCGGCGGCGGTTATGGTAACTATGTAATGATCAGCCACGCGGGCGGTAAGATGACAGTTTACGGTCACCTTACAAGTCTTACAGTAAGTACAGGTCAGACCGTTTCAAGAGGACAGGTTATCGGCTATGTCGGTTCAACAGGTAACTCAACAGGACCTCACCTCCACTACGAATGCCGTCTTAACGGTGTAAGATACAACCCGATGTCTGAGTATCCGTACATGTGATAATTTCTTTGATACATACACAATTTGATAATTAATTTAAAAGCCTTCGCATATACTTAAATAAGTAAATATGCGGAGGTTTTTTGTTTTGATTACTTCATTGAATGTTGTGTTTCCCGAAAAGTGCGGGAAAATAAGGGGATTTTTTAACAGGCTGAGAGGGGACAAGGTGTGCGTTGAAATCAAAAGGGCAAGGGGCGTAAGCGTAAAACAGCTTACATACATCTGTCGCAGACAAAAGGTCAATCTCAATAAAATTGACAGGGCAATCGGCAATCAGCGCACAAGACTTTTGTGTTGCGAAGAAATGACTTTCCCAAATGACAGCGGTTACAAGCGTTTTTACTCGCCGTTTTTTTCGGCAAGACTTTGTACCAATATGGCGCTTTTTGCCCTCAGCAAATTTGATACTCCCGAAAGGCTGACGGTCGGAATTTATGACCCCGACGCACAATGCACAGACCTTGTTTCATTTGTGTTGAAATATACGGGCAATGCCTGTATTATCACAGACAGCGAAGATGTATTCTATGATGAGCTGAATACCATTGCCGAAGAAACAGGTGCGTGTGCCGTTGTTACCCATCACCGTGAACAGCTTTCAAATTGCGACCTTGTCATTGCACCGTTTGAAATTGAAGAAAATCTTCCTGTAAGAAATGATGCGGTTATTCTTACAAACGGCAGACCTAAGGAAAATATAAAGGGCTTTGTGTATTTTCGCTATTGCTTTAAAATGCCGAACGGATTCGCACTTTTGCGGCCTGAGGGATTGTCGGAGGAATACTTCTGCTCAGCACTCTATACACTCGGTTCACAGTACGAACTCGGCTCAATTGTTCCCGATTTGTGCCGTAACGACAATGAGGCGCAGACGGTGAAATCTCTTTGCAGTTATCTTGCCCGTTTTGCTTGACAATCGGTGTGAAAAAAATTATAATAAATCTATATGCAGTTTTTTGCTGATATGAAAGAATTTTATACCGTATGCACGCTTGTGCAGGTGCGGTATTAACTGAAAGGAACGATATAAAATGGCAGCTAAACCAACAATGCTTACTGCGGAAGGTCTTAAAAATCTTGAAGAGGAACTTGCAGAATTAAAAAATGTCAAGCGTAAAGAAATTGCAGAGAAAATCAAGGTAGCCCGTTCCTACGGCGACTTGTCCGAGAACAGTGAATATGATGACGCAAAGAACGAGCAGGCTATTATGGAGGCAAGAATCGCTACTATCGAGTCTATCCTCAAAACTGCTCAGATTATTGATGAGTCCGAAACATCTAACGATAAGGTACACCTCACTTCTGTTGTTACAATCGAAATGGTTGGCACAGACAGACAGATGACATACAAAATCGTTGGTTCGGGTTCTAACGAAACAAATCCCGCACAGGGCAAAATTTCAGACGAATCACCTGTGGGCAAGGCTCTCATGGACAGATGCGTCGGTGATGTTGTTGAGGTTGAAACTCCCGGCGGCGTAAAGGCATTTAAGATTCTTGAAATCTCAAAGTAATTTGTTTATCTATTGAATTTTTGCTGACGGATTCTGCTTTTGCAATCCGTCAGATTTATTGATGTTGAAAAAGAGAGGAATGATTGGAAATGAGTCAGAAGCCACAGCAGAACGGCACAAGCGATGTTATCAAGGTCAGATACGAAAAGCTTGCCGCCCTCAAAGAAGCAGGCAGAGATCCGTTTGTAATTACAACAAGTGCCCGTGATGTTCTCACGGAAACAATTAAAAACAATTTTGAAGAGTACGAAAACAAAGACGTATGCGTTGCAGGCCGTTTGCTTTCAAAAAGAGGCAAGGGCAAGGTTTCGTTTATGGACCTTTGGGACCGCTCAGGCAAAATTCAGATTTTTGCAAAGTTTGATGACCTCGGCGAAGAAGAATACGGCTTCCTCAAAAAGTGGGATATTGGTGATATAGTTGAGATTAAGGGCTTTGTTTTCAAAACCCAGATGGGTGAAATTTCAGTTCATGCAAAAGAGGTTAAGCTTCTTTCAAAGTCACTTAAGCCACTTCCAGAAAAGTATCACGGTCTTACAAATACTGACCTTCGTTATCGTCAGCGTTATGTTGACCTTATTATGAACCCAGAAGTAAAGGATACCTTTATCAAGCGTTCTAAGATTATCAGCACAATTCGTAAGTATCTTGATTCACAGGGCTTTATGGAGGTTGAAACTCCTATGCTCGTTTCAAATGCTGGTGGTGCATCTGCAAGACCATTTGAAACACACTTCAATGCTCTTGATGAGGACTTAAAGCTTAGAATTTCTCTTGAGCTTTACCTTAAGAGATTGATAGTCGGTGGACTTGAAAAGGTTTATGAAATTGGTCGAGTATTCCGTAACGAAGGACTTGATACAAGACATAACCCTGAATTTACTCTTATGGAGCTTTATCAAGCATATACAGATTATCACGGTATGATGGATTTGACAGAGAATCTCTATCGCCATGTTGCACAAGAGGTTCTTGGTACAACAACTATCGTATATAATGGCATAGAAATGGATTTAGGAAAGCCGTTTGAGAGAATTACAATGGTTGATGCTGTTAAGAAGTATGCAGGCGTTGATTTTAACGAAATACATACTCTTGAAGAGGCAAGAGCTGTTGCTAAGGAAAAAGGCGTTGAATACGAAGAAAGACATAAGAAGGGCGATATTCTCAACCTATTCTTTGAAGCTTTCGTAGAAGAACATCTTATTCAGCCTACATTCCTTATGGATCATCCTATTGAGATTTCTCCTCTTACAAAGAAGAAGCCAGAGAATCCTGAATATGTTGAGCGTTTCGAGTTCTTTATGAATGGTTGGGAAATGGCTAATGCATATTCTGAGCTTAATGACCCGATTGACCAGAGAGCAAGATTCAAAGCACAGGAAGAACTTCTCGCACAAGGCGATGAAGAGGCTAATCACACAGATGAGGACTTCCTTAATGCCCTTGAAATCGGTATGCCACCAACAGGCGGTATCGGTTTCGGCATTGACCGTATGTGTATGCTTCTTACAAATGCTCCTGCAATCAGAGATGTACTTCTTTTCCCGACAATGAAGAGTTTGGATTCCTGTCTCTTATACACATCTGACGCTGCCGTTGAAGAAAAGATTGATTTTTCTAAGGTGAAGGTTGAGCCTTTGTTTGAAGAATATGTTGATTTTGATACATTCTCAAAGTCAGATTTCAGAGCCGTTAAGGTAAAAGAATGTGTAGCAGTACCGAAGTCAAAGAAGCTGTTGCAGTTTACTCTTGATGACGGAACAGACACAGACCGCACCATTTTAAGCGGTATTCACGCATATTACGAGCCGGAAGAGCTTGTAGGTAAGACACTTATCGCTATCACAAATCTTCCTCCTCGTGCTATGATGGGCATTGACTCTTGTGGTATGCTTCTCAGTGCAGTACACGAAGAAGAAGGCGAAGAAAAGCTTCATCTCCTTATGGTAGATGACCATATTCCGTCAGGTGCAAAGCTCTATTAAGATGATGTAAAGATGTACCGTTTAACCAAATAAACGAGATGTACTTCAAATGATGAAAATCGCAAAAGTAAGTGATTTTCATCAAACTTACATCATTTGATGCGTGAATTTGTGCAGGGACAAAATAATCGCATAATTTTCAAGATGAATGGGCAGTCCCAATCGGGATTGCCCATTTTTAAAACAAACAGAAATACAAATCGGAATTTGACGGAGGAATTTCAATATGAAAATTCTTGAATTTGGTGATACAAGCAAAAGAAAGATTATTCTTATTCACGGATTTCAGTGCCCTTGGCAGGTGTGGAATAAGTATATAGATTATTATAAAAATAAGTTTCACATTATTGTGCCTATTATGTCAGGACATAACCCTGAGTTTAAGGAAGATTTTATTTCGTTTTCATTAGATGCAAAGGAAATCGAGGATTATATGCTTTCACGCTACGGAAAAGAGATATATGCTGTGTATGGAATGTCAATGGGTGGAGTGTTGACTGCAACGCTATGGCAGAATAATAGATTATCGATTGATAAAGTGATTTTTGATGGGTCGCCTTTAGTATCTTATAATAGATTCATGAAAGGGTTTATGAAGAAATTCTACATTGATATTACTCATAAATCACAGCGGAGAGATAAGAAAACAGTAGAACAGGCTACGAAAGTAATTATTTCAGAAGATAATCTTGAATGTTTTTTGGAGGTACTTGATAATATATCAGATGTAACTGTTGAAAACAGTATAGATGGCATTGCTGATTTTAAATTGAGTCAGAATATAAATACTCCTAATACGGTGGTATATTTCTTTCATGGAACAGCTCCCAATGAGATGCTTGCAAAGAAATCCGCTAAATATGTTAGGAAGTATTATCCGACTACGGTAGTAAAATGTTTCAAAGGTAAGTTTCATTGCGAGAATGCTTTATTTAATCCAGAGATTATGATTGCTGAATTGGATAAGGTCTTTAACTGTCTCTTATACACATCTCCGAGCCCACGAGACCGATCAGTATCTCGTA
>ENA-OZHQ01000359-OZHQ01000359.1-human-gut-metagenome-genome-assembly--contig:-NODE-359-length-10851-cov-5.278992_pt1 | contig 10851 bp, 4 predicted proteins | sample MGYA00244044_ERZ653682 | MGnify/ENA primary metagenome ERZ653682 (study PRJEB26926, sample SAMN06165288) | human gut metagenome | biome: ENVO:00009003; feature: ENVO:2100002; material: ENVO:00002003...
ACGAGATACTGATCGGTCTCGTGGGCTCGGAGATGTGTATAAGAGACAGTATGTAAACAGTAGGCTACATTCCATTATGAGATGCAAAAAGATTTATGGAGGTTTATGCTTTATGATAATAACATCTAAACGAAAACTAACATCAAGTGTGGCAGTCTTGTGTGCCTTAATGATACTCATAGGCATTTTTCCTATGAATCTTTTCAGCGGAAAAAAAGCTGATGCGGCAAGCATAACTTTAGAATCGAAATATGTCTATTTGGATATATCAAACTTTTCTGATGAATGGAATAATAATGTCTATATGTTTGTTGATACTTGGGGTACTTTACAGAAAGGTGAAAAAATTTCTGGTACAGATATAATTCGTTGGGATAAGAGCGGTTGGGAAAATATTGGACATATCTTTGGGTTCAGTTGCTTTGATAATTGGAACGATATTAAAGCTCAAGATTATAGAAGAACTACTATGACATCAATCAATTTAAGTGATGCGGGTGCCAAATATTTTTACTGGGACGGAAGTTCTACAGCTATAATAGACGGTAAAACAGTATATTCGATTAGTGTTTCAGATACGCCGATTTCAAAAAGCTTAGAAGGCAAAACAATAAACTTCAAGGATATGACAGGTAAACTTGCAGGAAATATAACTGCTATATTTACCGGAGCTGAAGTTACAGAAACAAGTTCAAGTCTTACAAATAATCAAATAACAATTCCTAATGATATAAATGACAAACCTTATACAACAGTAGAATTTAAAAATGGTGATACTTCTCTTGGAAAATATAATCTCTTTAATGCAAGCAGCAGTGGTGTTACACCGATAAGTTATGATGAAAATACCTGTAATACATTCTACTATGGTGCAACAGAAAATCTTTCTAATAACTCGGTGATTTCTTATTGGGGACCTGAGCCATCAACAGCAAGTAATTCTATAAATAACAATAAACTTTATCTTGATAAATTCTTTTTTGATACAACTTCTGGTGTTGTACCAACTATTACAATAAAAGATTCTAATGAAACTTTTACAAAAGATTCAGATGATGATAGTACTTACAGCTATATAATAAATACTTCCGCAACACAGCAGGATATTATAAGCGTTACATATAATAATATGAGATATAATTTCCTTTGGAGCGATTTATCTAAAAACAAGTTGAGTATTAATGGAAGTATAGCAAGTATTTCTGGTGTTTATAGCAATAGTGATGGCTTGGATTTATATTTTGATGCAACCCTTTCAAAGCTATCATATTTAGGTTCAACGGTTAATAATGCTACAATGCCTATACAAGATAGTAATGCAAAGATGTTTGCTCATCTGTTTGGAGCAACAGATAATTCAACAGTTAATTATGAAATGACAAAATTATCTTCAAAGACAGTTGATTCTAATACATGGTCCGATGTCTATTTTGTAAATATCAGTAAGCAAGATGTTGAAAAATATAGTAAGGTGGTTTTTTATAGTAGTACTAATGAAGGCACATGGCCTGGTGATAATGCTAAAGCAAGTAAAACAGAAGATTTAGATTTACCTAAAAATACAAATAAGACTTGCTTCTATGCCGATTCAAGTGATAAATGTATTTATGATAATAGTATGCGTTCAGGCTACTGGGATAAGGTCTATACCATTCGTGATGCAGAGTCAGGCAAGAATAGCACAGTAGTAGATATTAAAGCATCAAACTTTAGTAGCGAAAAGAGCAATTACGGAAGTACTGAAGTAAATTATGTAAACTCTACTTTCTATGATTACTATACAGATTTTGAGTTGAACGGTAGTAACCGTGATGATTATGGAGCGTCAATTGGAGCGTCCCAAAGAAACTGGGTAAATTTCAGACAGTTCGACCAAGCTCTTAGTGATTATTATAAAAATAAAGGTGTAAGTGTCAAAGACGCAATTTATACAGGTCATTTTCAGCCAACATATAGTGACTGGGGTTTTCCTTTTAGTGATATAGCTAATACTATGGATTTATATGGTTGGAGCAACAATAACAGCGACGATAACTATAAAACTTTTATTTCAAATAATAACTCTAATGTAAATTCAGATGGCAAAGTAATTACAGGATCAGAAGGATATTATATGTATGCAACACAGGGTATCGTTAATAGTAGTTTGAATAACGGTGTTCTGAAAACGCATGATGGCAAAGCAGCTTCACCTTATTTTGACGAGGACTTCCTCAACGGAAACAATAGTAAAAACACAAAATTAGGTAAGGTATATAACAATGTTGCTTTCCCTTTTACAAAGAAAGATGTCTTTGGTGAGGGAGTCGATTACTGGTGGTATGATAGTGCAAGCAAAACTCTTGCAATGCAAAAGGATACCGAAAGCGACAATTACTACTTGGCAGATCATTCTTCAGATAGCGATAGGAGTTGGAGCAAAAATTTAACCAGTTCAGGTAAATATAGAAAAACTGATAATAATGAGACGATAGACCCTGTTTCCAACACATATGGTTTGTTCCCATTTAACTATGGTGATAAAAGTTCAGCTGATAATACTGGCTCTACATATAATTATGGTTATGGAGCAAAGCTTGAGTTTAAATTCCGTCTTACAGATGATGGAAAAGTACTCAATAGTAGTGGAGACCCAGTAGATATTAAATTTCTGTTCTCTGGCGATGATGATGTTTGGGTTTATATCGACGGAAAGCTTGCACTTGATGTTGGTGGTGACCATGGTCAGGTTACAGGTATGTTAGACTTTGCTAATAAAAAAGCTTATGTAAGTAAGGTTAAAAAATCAGCTAATAACTCTGATGTATCGGGAAACTCTTCAGTAAGGTCAATAACATATCATGCTGATGGCGAGAATGGCAATGCAAGGGAAACATATGATTTCTATCAGCAGAAAGATTTCACTCTTGAGGGTGGTAATTCTGCCGAACATACACTTACCATGTACTATATGGAGCGTGGTCTGTGGGAATCAAATATGAAAGTTGCATTTAACTTCCCTGACAGCAGTGAACTTGAAGTTGAGAAAACTGTTGACAAGAGTGATGTTAACAAAATGTTCTCTAATCTGTTTGATGAAAATGAAAACTTTGAGTTCCTCATTCAGAATCGTGTAACACACTTTGGCACAAAAGCTGCTAATGGTAGCACAGGATTGACAACGCTTAACTTCGCTGAGAATTTCACGGGTAATTTATTTGTAACATCTGAAGGTAATATATTTGAAAAAGTAGCTAGCTATAATGGACAAGATAATGTTGTACATTGGTTTGCTAATTACTCAAATGAAAATAATGAATATACACAAGTAAGATTAGGTAATTTAAGTGCTGATGATAGTCAATCGAAAGATATAAGCGAAATGACTTATCTTAACTTTAAAGCCTATATTGCCAATGATATTGCATCGTTAAATAATATGTATATTCAATTAACTGATGTAAACGGCAAAAAGCTTTATGGTTTCTTAGATGCTAATAAGGTTAAGGATACTGTTCTTAGTGGTAATGCTTGGTCAAAAGTGACTGTAATCTTAGATAAGCTTACTGCGGAAAGTGGTTTTGATAAGACTAAAATTAGCACTATAAGTTTTCAGTATAATATTGAGTGCAATGTTTACCTTGATGATTTCATCTTTAAAAATGATGCTACTTCCATAGGTACAGGCTTTACTACTGCTCAAGAAAACATTCCTGACTATGGTTCAGCTACAAGTGGAAATCTCGAAAATACAAAAAATGCACAGTATTATAAAAAGGATAGTAGCTCTTCATCTTCAAAGGGTACACTTGATTTAGTTGATGAAAGTGGTAATTTCTACTTAAAAAATAAGCAATTAGTTACTTTCTATGACCAGTTCCGTAGAGGAAGTTATATTTCATTAAAAGAAAATCTTAGTGCATCTCAGAAGAAACTCTATACGACTACATATACTGTTTACGAAGATGGCTCTGCTGTAACAAGTATGGCAAGTGGAAGTACAGTAACCAACGGCAGTATCTCGAATCTGAAAAATGTTACTGGCACAGCCGTAAATGACGGAAGAACAGAAAAGCCGGACAGTAGTTCCTTATTAGCTAACTATACAGGTACTAAGCCGGATGCAGATACTATGGTTTTCCGTTCGTATACTAACCCGGATGGAACAAATCAAAGCACAAAGTTAAAGGTTCAATTCAATAATAAAGTAAATGTCGGAAGCATCAAGATTACCAAAGATAAGGTTGGTAATGTAAACTTAGCAGGTAAATATAAATTCTATGTTGAGTTTAAGAATGTCGGCGGTTCTGGCTTGGAGGGTGCTAATTCTATAGTATCTAATGTTATTGAGCTTGGAGTTGGTGAGAGCAAGACAATCACAGGTATTCCAGTAGGCACAGAATATATTATCCACGAGGTTGATGAAAACTCTGATTACGCAGTGCTTAAGAAAGTTACAACTGGCGGTAACGATGTACTTATCAGCCAGAATACAGTTAATGGAATAGCTACTCATTCAGTAACAGGAACAGTTGTTGCTAAAGAAACTGAGTATTCATATACTTTCTATAATACTCAAATAGCTACAATGGACCTTAAAATTAGTAAAAATTGGTTTAATGTAGATGAAGCTGATAGAGATAAATATATTCCTACTGCTAATGCAGTAAGATTCTGCTTGCTTCGTCGTTCAACTGATAGTTCTTGGAGTAAAGTTCCTAACTATGAAAGTTTTACATTAGATTCCAGCTGGGAAAAGACAATTACTAAGCTTGAAACATATGATGATAATGGCTTCCAATGGCAATATGCTATAAGAGAATTAGACAAAGATGGTAACCCTATTGATAATGACAATACTACTACTATCACCGCTGCAAGTGGTAATGTAACTTATAAAGTTGAATATACTACTAGTACTTCTTCCAATATTACTACTGGTTTGATAGTAAATAATACTCGTATAGTTCAAGACATCAGTATGCCAGAAACTGGTGGTGAGGGTGGAAGCCCTAACGAATTTAACTTCGTTTTATTTGGAGCAATAGCCATAGTATTAGCAGGTGGTTTGTTGCTATTAAATAAAAAATATGCCTTTGTGCATATAGGCAAGTCATCAAAGGAGGTACGATAATCCTCCTTGAAAAAAAGTTATAGATTATCGGTTAAGTGCGTGGCTATAATTTATAACTAAAAAATAAAAAAATTCGCACAAAATAATATTATCCGATATGGAGGTAAAAAATTATGAAAGCTAAGAAAATTTTCAAAGGAATGACCGCTGCTGCTGTTGCTGCTGTTCTCGCAGCTTCTATGGTACCAATGACTGCTTTTGCTGCTGCTCCAGGTTATGATGATTTATCAAGTCAAACAGTTAAAATGCCAGCTACTTTGGAAAACGCAAAATACAATGTATATCTTGTAGCCTCTGCGGCTCATAAGACTGGTGATGCAAGTGGTGTATATGAGTATACCCTTGAAACTGGTTTTACTAGTGTTCCAGGTCTTGCTGTAAATCCTGATAATAAGAGATTAACTTATAATGGTTCAGTCCTTAGCACTTCTACATCTGCTTCTGATCTTAAGAATCTTGCTGATGCCCTAAAGACCGCAAGTTCAAGTGCTTCTACTGTTACAGATGGAAGTGACCTTGCAAGTGGTTCTTCCTTAACTCTTGCTCCTGGTTATTACCTTGTTACAACAACAGGAACACAAATGAAGTCTGCTCCTATACTTGTTTCTGTTACAGATGCAGCTAAAACACTTACAGCAAAATCATCTGACCTCACATTTGAGAAAAATATTGTAAGTGTTAGCAATGGTACTGTCGATGGTACTGCAGATAAACATAAGTCTGCTGAGGTTGCTATAGGTTCAGAAGTTGAATACGAAATTAAAACAAACTTCCCTTCATATAGTGACGAAGTTGTAGCAGCTGTTAATAGAACTGACGGTCCTTCTTTAAATATTACAGACTTTGTTATTACTGATGATCCAAGCAGAGGTATTACCCTTAAAGATATTGTAGTTAAAGTTGATAACACAGAAGTAGCTACATCATCTGGTACTTATGTCATTGATGACAGTGTTACTACAGGCAAAAATGGAGGAACAGGTTTTAAAATTACATTTGATGATGCCTATGTTGTAAATAATAAGGATAAGTCAGTTGTAGTTTCATTCAAGGCTGATGTTAATGAACATGCAGCTTCTCAGGATGCTATTCCTAATGACGCTACACTTAATTTTGCTAATGATTATGCAACAGGTGGCGGCGATGGTGAACTTAAAGATGAAACAGACATTTATAGAACAGACCTTATAATCTATAAGACTGATGAAGCAAGTAACCCAATTGAAGGTGTTGGCTTTACAGTTTACAAGACGAATCCTGCTACTGATGCTGGCGTAACAAAGGGTGATGCTATTGGTTTGGAAAGATATACAGATGCTGAAGGTAAAATCACAATTACAGACCTTCCAGCTGGCACATACATAATTTCAGAAACCAAAGTACCTGCTAACTATAAAAAGGCTGATGATGTCACTATTACAATAGAGGCTATTAAAGATACTGCTTCTAATAAGTACACAGGTGCATATAAATTTACAGGTACTGATAAAATTTCAGATACTGAAAATGATAATATGAAGACAATTGTAAATATTAAGGGTCAGGAACTTCCAGGCACAGGTGGAATGGGTACAATCATCTTCACAGTTGTTGGTGCAGGCGTAGTACTCGTAGCTGGTATCATGCTCATCGTTTATATGAAGAAGAGAAAGATTGAGGAATAATTTATACTTATTTCTTTAATTTCACTTAGCTAATCGTTAAAATCTGCTCCGCTTCCGCTTTGGACGGAGCAGGTTTTCCAAGGGGCTTGGCTCAAAAATGGGGCAAGCCTCTCGGAAAACTTTGCGAAAGGGCGTAAAAACTTGAAACACAAAAAGCTTAAGAAATGGCCGCTCTTTGTTATGGCAATACTCTTTATCGTTGGTGTTGCGTCCATTCTTTATCCATTCGTGGGTAATTTGGTTTCGGTTATGACCGCCAATGTTGTTATCGGCAGCTATGATGATGAGGTTAAAAACCTCGATACATCAGAGATTGATGAGCTTTTCGCTAACGCTAATGAGTATAACAAAAGCCTTTATAGTGGCTCGAAAACCGATATAGACGCAAAGTGTCTTAACCGCACAGATGGTATAATGTGTTATGTAGATGTACCAAAGGTTAATATCTATTTGCCAGTATATTACGGAACTTCTAATGAAGTTCTTGAAAAGGGCTGTGGCTATCTCGAAAATACTTCTTTGCCAGTTGGTGGCAAAAACACGCATAGTGTAATTTCAGGACATACGGGTTTGCCGAGTGCAGAGATGTTCACACAGCTTGACCAAGTCAAAGTAGGCGATATGTTCTATATACATATCTTGAATGAAGTTCTTGCTTATAAGATTGATAAAATTCAAGATGTTAAGCCAGATGAAACAGATACTCTTAGGATTGTTTCTGGCGAAGACTATGTCACACTATTAACTTGCACACCTTATGGCATAAATGACCGCCGACTTCTTGTGCGTGGAACTCGTGTTCCATATACTCCTGATGAAAATAGCGGAAGTACTTCAGAAATTCCCGACCCGCCTACATCTGATAACTCTCTCTCTCAAAATGTTATCAATCAGATTCTCGTAATCGGTGCGATTGTACTTGTTTCTATTATCGTTTTCATTATTGCTTGCATAATACTTCATAATGACCGTAAAAAAGCGGAAAAACGCATTAAAGATAAGCAATCAGATGAAAAACAGGAGGAATAGCAATGGGAACAATAAAAAAGCGTGTAAAACGCAGGCTTCCTCTTGTGTTCATCTTTCTATTTTTACTTGTTGGTATTGCAATTTTTATGTACCCGAAAGTTAGTAATTGGCTTTCGGTATATACATCTCGTGTAGAAATTGGCTCATATAATAATGCCGTCAAGGAAATGGACAACTCACAAATTGAAGCCCTCGAAAAAAAAGCAAATGATTATAACGAAGCCCTTGCAAAAAAAGATACGCAAACACTTTCAGTAATAAACTACGAAGCACTTCTAACCGTCACAGACGCAATCGGCTATGTAGATATTCCTAAAATAAATATTTATCTGCCGATTTTTCACGATATGTCCGATGAGGTTCTCCAAAAGGGCGTAGGTCATATGGAGGGAACATCGCTTCCAGTTGGTGGAAAAAGCACACATGCAGTTTTGCCGGCACACACAGGCTTGCCATCTGCGGAGCTTTTCACAGACCTTGATAAAATGGAACTTGGCGATGTATTTTATATTCATATTCTTGGAAAGGTTCTTGCATATAAGGTTGACCAGATTAAGGTGGTTTTGCCCGAAGACGATAGTGATATACAGATTGTCGAAGGCGAAGACTATGTCACACTTTTAACCTGTACACCATATGGTATCAATGACCATAGACTTCTTGTTCGTGGAACTCGTATTCCATACGAAGAAGAAGCAAAAGAAATTGCTACCACACCGCCAACACAAGATGACGGAGAAGAACAGCTTTCAGTAGAAGTTATAGTAACTATTGCAGTGATTGTTCTTGCTATAATAATTATAGCAATAATTTTGTTGATACTTTTCTTGCCAGTAGGCAAAGAACGCAAAAATAAAAAAAGAGCAAGCAAAGAAAAACAAAAATCTTAGCAGGAGGAAATTTTATGAGATATAAATATCTGAAAAAAATCGTAGCAATGTTTCTGTTATGTGCCTTTGCAATAAGCTTTTCGGTTATAGGTGTTAATGCAGCCGATACAAAGCTTGGCTCAATAACCGTTGAGGTAAACGAAATACTTCAAGGTACACAGCTAAAGTTGATTGATGTTGCCGATTATGTCAATGGAAGCTATGTAATGAATGATAATTTCAAAGATTGCAAAGTTTCTTTTGATGGTTGGTCAGATACAAGTACAGCTAAGAAAATCAGCTATACACTTGAAGAATATGCAAAAAGCAATAATATTTCTGGCATAGTAAACGAAGTTCAATCTGACGGAAAGGCATATTTCACAAATCTTTCAGCAGATAAGGTATATCTTATAATTCAGCCTGATGAAGATGATGAATATATAATTCAGCCGTCAATAACAGTTATGCCTTATATGAGCGATAATCAAGAAATATATGATGTCAATATAAAGGCAAAGTTTGCAGATAATTCAATTTTCAGTCAGTCCGCAGTAATTTTGAATAAGCGTGGCGATAATACAGAGCCTCTTGCTGGAGCAACTTTCAGCTTCCAGAGCAAAATTTATTATAATAATACCGAAAGTATTCCAGATAATACCGAGAAGGGTTCAGATGCTCAGGGCAATTATTATTGGAAATCTTACGCTTCGGATTTAACTACAAATGCACAAGGACAGATAGTTATTAAGAAACTTCCATTTGGAACATATCGTTTTATAGAAACTCAAGCTCCAATCGGATATGTACTGGATTCAACTCCTCGTGAATTTACATTATCAAATCATGGTTCAGTCAAGCTCGAAAATGACCGTTATATTCGTAGAGCGGGTACTATTGCAGAATTAACAGTTGTTAATACTAAAGAAATTGTAGATAGTTCAGTTCCGTCTACACCAACACCACCTGTAAAAACTTCTGACGACTCAAATAATGCACCATATATATTTATGTTCTGTATTGCGGGTTTGCTTGTTTTTGCAACAATTAAGAGCTATTCTTTAAGAAAGAATAATAAATAAAAATGATTTTTAATATGCACCGTGGAAGTATAACTTGCTTTCAGGGTGCATATTAATTTAATCAATATTAGAAATTTTGCGGCAATTAAAAGTTTCGCTACAAGCCTTTTTTCAAAGGCTTATAGGTCAAGGGCAAGGCTCTTAGCCCTGTCCACAGACAGCGAAATGCTTTATACTTATTAAAACTTTAAATAATTACTAATATATAGTTATGGAGAAAATGTAATGGCGAATAATATTTTTGATTATATGTTCTGGCGTGGCGATTTATCCTTTAGTGAAAGAGAATTTAATGATGTTGATGGAGTTATTCTTGCAAGATTGTCTTACTTGCCGTTTGAGCTTATAATGAATCAAAATTCCATTAAAGAAATAACAATCGCAGAAATGGCAAAAAAGTTGATAGCCTATCCAAATATAGAAAATCTTGTCATACAAAAAGAGGATATTCAATTTTTGAATGAACTTTTGAATAGTAGGCGTTTTAATAGTATGAAATTGTTTGCTTATGTAAATAAAATTGATGAGAAAACGCAGACGCAATTTTCTGCTATTACGATAAAAATCAATGAAAATGAGCTTTATATATCCTTCCGAGGAACAGACAATACACTTATAGGTTGGAAAGAAGATTTCAATATGGGCTTTGTCTTTCCAGTGCCTGCACAAGAATTAGCTGTTGATTATATAGAGAAAATCGCATCAAGACATAGTGAAAATATGCTTGTCGGTGGACACTCAAAGGGTGGAAATCTTGCAGTTTATTCAGCGGCATTTTGTAGTGAGGCTGTTCAAAATAGAATAGAAATCGTTTATAATTTTGATGGACCAGGTTTTGATGAAAAAGTTTTGCAAAAAGATGGCTATAAGAGAATTTGCAATAAAGTTAATACCTTTGTGCCTCAATCATCTGTCGTAGGAATGTTGCTTAATCATGAAGAAAGATATATCATTGTACATAGTACACAACTTGGACTTTTACAGCACGACCTTTATTCTTGGAGTGTGCAGATAGATAGTTTTATTTGCCTTGAGGCTGTTGATAATCTGTCTCTTATACACATCTCCGAGCCCACGAGACCGATCAGTATCTC
>ENA-OZHQ01000360-OZHQ01000360.1-human-gut-metagenome-genome-assembly--contig:-NODE-360-length-10850-cov-5.931450_pt1 | contig 10850 bp, 8 predicted proteins | sample MGYA00244044_ERZ653682 | MGnify/ENA primary metagenome ERZ653682 (study PRJEB26926, sample SAMN06165288) | human gut metagenome | biome: ENVO:00009003; feature: ENVO:2100002; material: ENVO:00002003...
GTGCAGCTGAGCAGCGTTCCAAACCCGGTTTCGGCGGTCTGCAGTCTGGCGATAGACCTGATCTCCCAGCTGGAGAGCCGGGACGTGCTTGTTTCCGCCATCCTGGACACCACCTCGCTGCGCAGCGGACTTTCCGCCCAGTCCGGTCAGGACCTGAGCGTTTTTGCAAAGCTGTTTGACCGGCTCTGCTGCTCTGCGGATACCGTCTGGCGCGCCACGGTGGACAGGGACAGCGTCGATTACTGGATGTACGAGGGCGACCTCAGCCTCCGCTTCGTCCCCATCTTCCCCTTCGCGGACTCTGGCAACTTCTCCTGCTGGATCTACAAGGTCCCGGAGGGTATGCTCTGAACATGATACCACGCAAACCAAAAGCCGAGCCGCAGTTGCGGCTCGGCTTTTTCATCAGTTCAGTCCTAGTTTTCTCAGGCGTGATTCAAAAGTCAGGGTGAAGCTCGGGAGCGTGGTCCCCAGGGCCAGAACTATACGGCGCAGCTCTATGAAATCCAGCTTGCGCTGGCACTGCTCGTATTTGCTGACATATGACTGATTGACGCCGAGCTTCTCCGCCAGCTGCTGCTGGGTCTGCCCGGAAGCCAGGCGCTGTTCTCTCAGGCAGTTTATCAGGACCGTGTACTGCCCGTCGTTTTGCGTGTGCATTTTATCACGACCTCAAAATCGCTATTGAATATGCCGGCAGCTCAAGCTTGCCGCCCTTGAAGCTCAGCTCGCCCCCGGCAGCGCTCAGCTCGCCTGTCAGCCAAAGCGCGCCAAGGCCCAGCGGCTCCAGATCCAGGACGTGCTCGTTTCTGGATGGGTTCATCACTATTACGCAGCTCTCGTCCTTCCACGTGCGCCGGATAACGCAGACGTCGCCCAGGCCGCTGTCTATGACCTCGCTCTCGCCCCGAGCTATCTCGGGGTTTTCGTTCCGCAGGCGCATGGCCGCTGCATAGTAGCTCAGGAGCGAGTCCGGGTCCTCCAGCTGCTCCGTTACGGAGGGCTGTGTGTATTCCGCTACAGTCGTCCCCGGAGGGCAGTGCGTTATCTCTGAGAGCGTCGTCCAGTACATTCCGAGCCGCTTGTCAGGGTCCGTGGCGGAGCCGGTCATGCCGATCTCGTCGCCGTAGTAGACATAGGTCCCGCCGCGCATCATGGCAAGCAGGCCCGCCGCCATCTTCTGCTTCTCCACATCCGGTCCTATGACGCTCGCCGCCCTGGCCGTGTCGTGGTTGCTCAGAAACGGCGCGGGTATCGTATTCTCCGGCAGCCGCTGCTCCAGCAGCTTCGTGACGTTCCCGTAACTCTTGCCCGGCTCCTTCACGTCGGGGCCGAGTATCTCTTCAATATAACCGCCCTTCTGCGCCGTAGGGAAAAGGAAAAAGCTATCTATCCCCGCCTCGCAGTAGTCGGCTATCTCATAGAGGTCCGTCCAGGCCTCGCCAACTATGTAACAGTCCGGCGATATTGCCCTGGCCGCGTCCCCGAGCCAGGTGATAAATTCCTTGTTCTTCTCGACATTCCCCGTATAGTAGCTCGTCACTGCGTCGAGCCGGAAGCCGTCCACACCCATGTCCTCCAGCCAGAAGCGGAGGATATTCTTAATCTCGGCCCGGACCTCGGGGTTATCGAGGTTCAGGTCGGGCATGGTGTTTACGAAGCGGCACTCGTAGTAGCCGTCCCCCGCCTTGGCGTAGCCGTCCTGCGGGCTGTCCGACCAGTTGTACCAGTCTCTGTACTCGGAGTCCTCGCCCGACTTCGCGCTTATGAACCAGGGGTGCTCATTCGAGGTGTGGTTCAAAACCAGGTCTATGATGACGTCTATGCCGAGGGAGTGCGCCTTCTCAAGCATGGCGGAGAAGTTCTCTAGCGTGCCGTACTGCGGGTCTATGTCGTAGTAGTCGGTGACGTCGTACTTGTGATAGCTCGGCGAAGGCATCACAGGCATGAGCCAGATGCCGTTCATGCCGAGGTCTGAGATGTAGTCGAGTTTTTCCGCGAGTCCGGTGAGGTCGCCTATCCTGTCCCCGTCGCTGTCGTAGTAGGAGTAGACGAAGACCTCGTACCAGTTGCGGTATTTGTCTTCAATGATATTGAGCTCCGCCTCGCGGCGCTGCTCTCCGCAGGCGGAGAGCAGCATTGCGAGTATCAGAAGCAGGCTTATGAGCCCTGCCCTTGTTCTCTTCATATCAACCCTTGACGGCGCCGGCGGTGAGGCCGCTGACGATATTCTTCACAAGGCAGAAATAGAGGATGACGATAGGCACGGCGATGAACACGCTGCCCGCGGCGAAACGCGCGAACTGGGTGTCCGGCATGGAGTAGAGGCCGACGGCGACCGTCCACATCTCGCGCTCCTTGAGCAGCAGCTTGGGCAGCAGGCAGTCGCTCCAGGGCCAGGCGAACTGCGTGAGCGCGGTGTAGACCAGCATGGGCTTCGACAGCGGCAGGGTTATCTTGGTGAAGATCTGCAGCTGGTTCGCGCCGTCGATGGTCGCGGCCTCGTGGATGGTGTAGGGTATAGAGTCGAAGTAACCCTTCTGCACGAGGTAGCCCAGCGGTGCCGTGCAGGAGTAGTAGAAGATGAGCGATTCCAGGCTGTTGAGCAGGTTCAGCTGGCCCATGATGATGTAGACCGCGGTCATGCCCATGAAACCCGGGAACATGCCCAGGAGCAGCGTGGTCTTGCGGATTGTGTCGCGTCCCTGGAAGCGGAAGCGGCTCATGACGTAGCCCGTCAGGATGGTGAGCAGCGTGCCGATGATGCAGGTCATGGTCGCAACGTAGAGAGTGTTGAGGAACCAGCGCCCATAGGGATAGAGGCCGTTCACGTCGTCGGTGAACAGGTCCACAAAAGTCTGGGCAGAGAACTCCTTCGGGAAGAAGCCGGAGAAGGAATGTATGTCGCCGCTCTTCGAGAACGAGGCCGCGATGAGCCAGACACAGGGGAAAAGGAATATGAGCGAGATGATGATCAGGAAAATATAGGTTATGATGTTGTCGGCGATCCTCGCCGTCCTGATGCTGCCTTCTTTTTTCACTGGAACGTCTCCTCCCTCTTATAAGCCGCAGAGCGGACGTAGACGATGAGCGACAGCGTGCCGGTGATGATGAAGATGACAAGGCTTATCGCCGCGCCTATCGAGTAGTAGTTGTTGTTGACGGAGAGGTTGTAGAGCCAGTTGATAAGCAGGTCGGTGTCGCTGGCGAGGAAGTAGTCGGCGTAGTTGCTCTGCAGACCCGAGCGCAGGAAGAAGTAGATGCCGAAGTTGTTGAAGTTTCCGACGAACTGGCCTATGAGCACGGGGGTTATCGAGAACACGACGAAGGGCAGGGTTATCTTGCGGAACTGGGTGAACTTGCCCGCACCGTCGATGGACGCCGCCTCGTAGAGCTGCGTGTCGATGTTCGAGAGTATGCCCGTGGTCATGAGCATGATGGATGGGATGGCTATCCAGGCGTTCACGAAGAAGCCTATGCCGCGCGCCCACCACTTCGCGCTCTCGACGTTCGAGAGAAAGAAGATGGCCTCGTGGCCGTTGCTCGTGAGCAGCTGGTTTATTGGGCCGCTCTGGGAGAACATGAACTTGAAGCCCAGCATGGTGATGAAGCCCGGTATCGCGTAGGCGAGTATCGGGAAGGCGCGCCAGATCTTTGAGCCCTTGACGTTCTTCTTGTTGAGTATGAGCGCGATGGCGAGCCCGCCGAAGAAGTTTATCGAGGTCGAGACCACGGCCCAGACGACGTTCCAGCCCAGGATCTTGCCGAAGGTGCTGCCCACGTTGCCGACGCCCAGTATCTTCTCCCAGGCGGAGAAGCTCCAGCTGGCGAGCACCGGGTGCACGACTTCGCCGCCGAAGTCCGTGAAGGCGATGAGGATCATGAACACAATGGGCAGGATGGAGAACATCGCCACGCCGATAAGCGGCAGGATGAGCGCGGAGAGGTAAAACTTCCCGTCTGCGGCATAGGCCATGGACTCCCTGAAGCTGTGCGGCTTTTTGCCCTTGGCGACCTCGCGGGAGGTGAATAGCACGTCCTTCACATTGGAAATGTAGAGCGCTATCGTGAAGATAAGTACGACGACGGCAAACAGGCCCATTATGAGCATCTGCATAGAGTTGTCGCCCTCGATACCCAGCCAGAGGTTCTCCTGCTGGGTACCGAGCGTGAAGATGCCGACTATGTCCTCTGCGCCGCGGGCCACGAAATAGACGACGAGGCCCGCGAGGCTGAGGAGATACAGAAGCCCCTTTACGATCTGACCGTAGCAAAGCTGACCGAGGCCCATGACGACGAAGGAGAGCTTCGCCTGCCACGGGGCTGAGCGCAGCCCGGCAGTCTTAGTCATTGTTGTTTCCCCCTCTATCTTCTTTCGGGCGGTTTATGAGAGCGTGAAGATGCCGTCGTAGATCTGGCTGCACACGTTCTCGAGCCCGGCCTGGATCTTTTCCACAGTGTCGTACTTGGTGGGTTCACCGCGGTTGCCGGAGAGTGCGTCGGTGGCGAGCTCAACGAAGAAGCTCTCGGAGGGAGTCCAGAGCTGGCTCACCGCGTTGATGGCCGGCATGATGTCCACGTTGCCGTTCTCGAGCCTGTCGAACACGGCGGCAACAGTCGAGTCGTTCTCGCCGATGGTCGCGGCGGCGTCGGCGCGGGCCGGGGTGATGCCGAGCATCTGATTGCGGAGGATCACCTGCTCGTAGTCAGCTGCGAACTTCACAAAGGCCAGGGCCGCATTCGGGCACTTCGTATACGAGGATATGCCGTAGCCGTTCATGCCGCCCATCATCTTAGTCTCGAGGGTGAGCTCGTCCATGTCGGTGATGGTGTCCTGCCAGGCGTCTGCGGTGAGGTCGCCGGAGGCGGGCAGCCTGGGCACGGCGATCATCTTGAGGTCGGCCTCGGCCTCTTCCTCGGTCCAGCCGTTATTGACCATTTCCTTTATGAACATGCTGCGCACGTCCGGGGTGGTGACGGTGCAGAGCATCTTGCCCTTGGCGAGGTAGGAATAGGCGGAGGAGGCGAAGTCCTTGGCCACGATCTCGGTGTTGTTCATGAGCTCGGCCCACTGCCTGATCATCCAGGCGCCCTGGGCGGCGTTGCCGGCCGCGAGGCCGATGTCCTCGGGGTTCGTGTTGTTGTCGCCGAAGATGTAGCCGCCGAAGGTGAACAGATATCCGGTCATGAAGTAGGTGTCGACGAGCTCGTCGAGGTAGCCGTACTCGGTCTTGCCGCCGCCCTCCTGCGTCTCCTTGCTGAAGGCGTAGAGCGCGGTGTAGGTCTCAAAGAAGTCCGGGGTGCCGTTGCCGTTCACGTCCCAGTCGGTCTCCCAGTTGTCGGGCAGCATGGACTCTATGTAGTAGAGCATACCGGTCTGGACGTTGATGGGCACGCCGCAGTAGTAGGTGGTGCCGTCCACGTTGAGCGCATAGGCGTTCCAGGCGCTCTCAGGGATCTGGTCGGCATAGCCGAGGCTGTCGATGGGCAGGGGCAGGATGTGCTGGTTCTCGGCGTACTGCATGATGATGTCGTTGGCCTGGTACCAGACGTCGGGGCCGTAGCCGTAGGGGCCGTCGTTGGCCAGGTCGGAGTACTGGTCGGTGTTCATGCGCTCAGCCGAGATGCCCTCCGCGGCATAGGCCTCGTTGAAGGCGTTTATGAGCGCCTCGACGTAGCCCAGCTCGACGGCGGTGTCGTTCTCCAGCACCTTGACGACTGCGCCCTGCTCCAGCTCGCCGGAGAACTTGGCCATGATGCCGTCGCTCGCAGAACCGCCCTGCTCCTCCCTGCCGGAGCCGCAGGCCGCAAGGGCAAACACCAGCGCCAGCGCCATGACGAGCGCGGCAATACGTTTCATCTTTTTCATTCTTTACATCTCCTTTTCCTTTATGACGATGCCCATGGCTTCTATCGCAGTCCCGTCAGACAGACTGCGAGCCGTTTCCGAAGGATTGATGTGGAGCGTGATACTCCTTGTTTCCGTGTACCTCTCTATCTCCACGACGCCGCCCTGCTCTCTGATATGGCAGCCGCCTCGGGAGAGGCAGTCGCCGCGCCGAAGCGCCGCGAGTCGCTTGACGAGCCCGTAAAGCTCCATGTCCCAGCTCGACTCGTCCCAGCGGAAGCAGCGGCGGCAGTCCGGGTCGTAACCGCCCTCCATGCCGATCTCATCCCCGTAGTAGACCATCGGCATTCCCGGGAAGAAAAACATGACGGCCAGCGCCAGCGCCTCGCGCCTTTTGTCACCGCCCGCCTGGGTGAGAAAGCGCTCCGTGTCGTGGCTGTCCAGAAGGTTGAACATCATCTCGCAGGCCGGACCTATGTTCCGCCAGAGCAACAGGCAGAGCCTCGAGGCAAAGCCCGCAGCGTCGATGCGCCCGAAGGCCAGCAGGTCCAGGCAAGCCTTGGTCAGGCCGTAGTTCATGACTCCGTCGTACATGTCCCCGCGCAAAAACTCCTGCGCGCCGTGCCAGACCTCGCCTATTATGACGGCGTCCGGCTTTGCAGACTTGACGGCCTCACGGAAACGGCGCAGAAAACGCATCGATATCTCGTCGGACACGTCCAGCCTCCAGCCATCCGCGCCGAATTCTTCTATCCAGTAGCGCCCGACGCGGCAGAAGTAGTCGATGACCTCGTCGTTGTCCGTGTTCAGCTTCGGCATATATGGCACGTCCGCGAAGGTGCGGTAGTTGCACTCGGAAAAGCTCGAGCGCTCGCCCTCGATAAAGAACCAGTCCCAGTAGGGAGATTCTCGTCCCCTTATCGAGGTATCCACAAAGATGGGGTTTGTGTGCGCGCAGTGATTGAATACACCGTCGAGCACAACCTTCATGCCCCTCTTGTGCGCCGCGGCTATGAGCGAGCGCAGGGCCTCGTCCCCGCCGAAACATTCGTCTACTTTGAAGTAATCCTCGATGTCGTACTTGTGGTTGCTGACGGACTGGAACACCGGAGTCATGTATATACAGCTGACGCCCAGCTCCTCTAAGTAGTCCAGGCCCTCCTCTATTCCGCGCAGGTCGCCGCCGGCAAAGCTCTTGGGAGTTGGCTTTTCGCCCCACTCGAGGTTTATATAACCAGTGTCCTTTGTCCCGCTGCCTATGCGGAAGCGGTCAGGGAAGATCTGATAGCATACCGCCGTACGCACCCAATCGGGTACGCGCATGACGTCGCTCTTATGGACGTAGGGATACTGGAAGTAGTTGAAATAGCCGAAGTCCCAGTCATAGTCCGCGGCAGCGCCCTCCTCACAGAGGTAGAGGGTCTCTCCGCCGGAGACCAGCCTGAACACATAGGCCAGCCTTGTATCTCCAAGCTCCAGTTCCGCGCCGAAATAGTCGTAAAGCTCATCCGAGCGCAAGAGCTCCATTGTCCGCTCGGAACGCGGCTTCGTCGTCCAGTCAAACTTATTCTCGGCGTACACAAGGGTCACCCCATCAAGATCGCCGCGCGCCGCGCGGAGCCTTATATACATGCTCTGCTCCGAAGTCGGAAAGCAATCCAACGGCCTGCCCCTGTGCAGTATGGCTCTGATATCCATACGTTCCTCCAAAATAGTCCCGCCCGATTGACACCGTGCAGGGCGGTTTGTTATTATTGTGCTATGGCTGATATGAGTAATAAAAAGAAAAAAGTAACTATAAAAGACATCGCGGACGCCTGCGGCGTTTCCACCGCGACGGTGTCCTATGTCGTAAACGGCAGAGAGGACCAGCGCATAAGCCCGGAGACCTGGAAGCAGGTCCTCCACGAGGTCCACATCATGGGCTACGAGTCCTCTGCCGTCGCAAAAGCCCTGGCTACTGGCAACAGCGGCGTCGTCGGTCTCTTTGCGCCGAACTCGGCGTCCGGGCCGGACGAGGCCTATGCTTTTGCCTCCTTCGCACAGGAGCTCATGGTCCAGCTCGAAAAGCGCGGGTATACCCTCAGGCTGATAGACGACAGCTGCGTCAGCCAAACCATCAACACCATGGACGCAATTGTGACCGTCAATATTGACCGGCTCACCTTCCGAAAAATCGGCTTCAACTGCTTTTATCCGCTCATCTGCGTCGACGGGGTCGTGGACGACCTCTTCCTATTTTATCAGATAAATACGGACTATGCCGCAGCCGCAAGAGCGGCGCGCAGTCTGGGCAGCCACGCCTGCGCCGTTCTCAGCCCCTTCGCAGAGCCCAGGCTCAACAGTCAGATAGAAGAATGCTTCGACTCCGTGTGCTTCGGCAGCTCCGAGGCTCAGCTGAGCCGCTTCTTTGCGGAGCAGCCGGAGGATACGGTCTGCGTCGCCATGGGGGCAATGCTGGCGGAACGCGCCCGGCGCCTCTGTCGCGGCAGGGTCCTCTCGCTCTGTCCGGGAGGAGACATCCAGCTGCCCGTAGCGCGCAAGGCGGAGACCGTGGCCTCGCTCGTGTATGAGACCATCCGGAAAACCGCCGGCGGCGAACACGACATCAGAATACTCTGAACCGCTTTCCGAGATCGCGGCGGGGGAGCCTTTGGCTCCCTCGCCGCATTTTTTATGTTCAGTAGGTGATGGCTCCGGTGGCCGGGTCAAAGACTATGGTGTAGGTGCCGGGCGCAACGAGAATGTTCTCGCCCGCCGCGTCGCCGTACCAGTACTCGTTTGCCACGCAGCCGCCCGCGCCGTAGGCCACCTTGAAGGCCACGTTGCCCTCGGTCCAGTCCTCGGTCTCGTCCTCGGTGAAGGTGACGTCGAGCTTGTAGGTGCCGTCGTCCTGGGCCTGCATCTTGTAGGCCGTGTTCTCGGCGTTGACGTCCGCAGCCCAGCCCGCGTTGCCGCAGGTGCCCACGACGTAGTAGGCCGGCTCCTCAACAAAGAAGTTCGTCACGACGGTCTGGTTGTCCTGCAGCTCGACCTGGAGCCAGACTATGTAGGTCCCCGCCGGGACGACGAAGTTCGGGGTGGCGGCGGGGTCCATGACGCGCAGGTCGTACCAGTCGCCGTTCACAAGGTTCTTTACGCCGAACATGGCCGCGTCGAGGTCGTTCTGGGTGTCGTAATCCTCTTCGGTGACGGTAAGCAGGTAGTACCAGATGTTGTCGTCGCCGTTCTTGAGCATTTTGAAGCTCTCGGGATCCTCGCCCCAGTTGTTGAAGGTGCCCTGGAGCTGGAAGTCGAACTCGGGCTCGGCGAGCTCAGCGGCGTCGCCCAGGCGCTCGGCGGAGAGGCTGCAGAGGCTGATGGTCTCGGCGTCGGTCTTGAGCACGAGTTTGTAGAGGCCGGACTGCGCCACGACGATGTTCGCGCCGGAGTTGAAGGCGTCCTCGCCGCCGGCAAAGTATTCGCTCTCAACAAGGTGAGAGGCGTCTATGGTGTCGGCCCAGTTGTAGTCCTGGTCGATGACGGCGATCTTGAACTGGTCGCCCTCGTAGAGGTTGACCTCGATGGCAAACACGTTGAACTCGCCCTCGACAGGCTGCAGCAGGAAGTCGTCCTGAGGCCAGGCCATGCCCCAGCCGTTGTCGGGATAGCCCGCCAGGCTGCCGGCCAGCATCCAGGCCCTCTCGTCCACTACGGACGACTGCCAGGCCACAAAGACGGAGGTATCCGCCGTCACGGGGGCGCTCATGTCGTAGGGGATGACGAGCGCGGGCGTGGCGTAGTAGCCCTCGATCACATAGCCCTCCTTGGAAAGCTCGGGCTCGGCGACGGGCTGGCCCTCCTCGGCGTCGACCTCGGCGAGAACGGTCGTCCCGTCGCTGTCGTAGAACGTTACCTTGAAACCGCCGGACTTGGTCTCGCTGCCCTCGCCGCAGGCGGCGAGCGCAAAGACCATGACAACGGCAAGCGCAAGGCAAAGCATGGTGCGCAGCTTTTTCATTTCATGTCCTCCTTATAATATTTTCCTTGTCCTCTTCGGCTGCCAAACGCCTGAAGCTCCCTGTGCTTAAACGTTTAAGCAGCCTCTTATGCAAATGATAATATACCCAGCAATACCCTGTCAACGACCTAAGCCCCCTCGGGAATATTTTGTATATTCCTCCAATTTATCCTGTGCATTTTTTAGCACTAAAACGATATTATGTTATGTAAACTATATTTCGCTCTCCATACGCTTTTCCCTTCCAAGTCCGCCCGGAAATGTGAATTTTGCCCCAAAATGATTTGATTTCCATAAGTATCATTCACGAAAATGTTATATGAGGACCAAAAATCATTGCGCAATCTCCGGCGTTCATGTTATTCTGAGTTCACAAATAAGTGTTCGTTGTTTTTTATACGCCAAAATGGAAACGCTTCCATTCGAAAGGAGGGGCGGTTATGGCCACTTTGAGCGACGTCGCAAAGTTGGCCGGGGTGGCTCCCGTAACGGTGTCCAGGGTGATAAACGAGCCCGGGGCGGTCCGTGAGGAGACGCGCGAGCGCGTCAGGAAGGCTATGGCCCAGCTTCAATACATCCCCAACATGGCCGCGCGCAACCTGGTCACAAAGCGAAGCGGCGTCATAGACATCTATCTGCCGGAAAGCATGGACCTGAGCAACCCCTTCGCCATGCATTTCATAAGCGGCATAAGCGAAGTACTCAGCCAACACATGTATTCTCTGCTGATCCTGCGCAACCGCGAGCACGAGCACATCTGCGACGGATACATCGTAACGGGCCTGCTGCGCAACGAGATATTTGACTTTGAGCACTATGCCGCGGAGCGTTCGCGGCCGGTCGTGCTCTTCGGGCATACGGAGCTGCCCGGCGTCAGCTGCATAGACGTGGACAACGTGGAGGGCGGCAGAATGGGTACCCGTCAGCTGACGGAGCTCGGTCACCGCAGGGTGGCGATGATAAACGTTGCCGAGAACAAGGACTATACGGCGGACCGCCTCT
>ENA-OZHQ01000367-OZHQ01000367.1-human-gut-metagenome-genome-assembly--contig:-NODE-367-length-10661-cov-4.965586_pt1 | contig 10661 bp, 8 predicted proteins | sample MGYA00244044_ERZ653682 | MGnify/ENA primary metagenome ERZ653682 (study PRJEB26926, sample SAMN06165288) | human gut metagenome | biome: ENVO:00009003; feature: ENVO:2100002; material: ENVO:00002003...
GTAAGATCGTCGGCAGCGTCAGATGTGTATAAGAGACAGCTTCACATCCACGCCGCTGGAAATCGCCATGGTGGCGAATGTGTGTCTGAGGTCGTGGAAGCGCACGTGCTCCTCGATGCCTGCGTTTTTTAGCAGCTTCCGGTTGATCCTTGACACCGCGTCCGGACTCCAGTAGCCGCCCGTCCGGGGCGACGGGAACAGGATAGGGTTGTCCGGGTGCTGTTCATGCTCCTGCACCAGCAGGTTCACGGCCTGCTGCGACAACGCCACCTTGCGGACAGAGTTTTTCGTTTTTGGTTCTGTCACATCCAGCTCGCCCTCCATGCGGGTGACCTGCTTATTCACCGTCAGGATGCGCTCTTTTACATTCAAGTCCTCCCACTGGAGCGCCAGCAGTTCTCCCCGGCGCAGGCCGCTGGACAACTCCAGATAGAACATAGGCAGGACGCCGTACTTCTCCGCTTCCTGGAGGTATCTGCCGATCCTCTCCGGCGGGAGGATGGTCATCTCTTTCTTGTCCTTGGGCGGGATACGGCAGTTCTCGCAGGGGTTGTACGGGATGAGCCGCTCTTTCACCGCCTGCTTCAGCGCCGCCTGCAGCACCGCATGGACACGCCGCACGAAGGTGTTGGACAGGGGCTTGTCGTTCTGTTTCGCCCCACGGGGCATCCTGCCGTTTTCTTTCAGGTCGTTATACATTCTCTGGATGTGGATGGACGAGAGCTGCTTAAGCTTGATCGCGCCGATGGCCGGGATGATGTGGTGTTCAATGATCCCCCTCATAGCCCTTGGCGGTGTTGTAGCGGATGATGTGGCTGTAGATCAGATTGCGGTATCCGCCCTCGGTGTTGCCGTTCCACTTTTGTCGGTTAGTGGTAAACCAGTGGACGCTCCATTGCCCAACCGTGAGATTATTTTCTTTCTGCATATCATCGCCTCCTTTTTGGCAAACGAACAATATCACAGAAAGCAGGAAATAGCTACTGAAAAGAATATAAAATAGATGACGATTTCGAACTCGACATTATTCCAATCCAGAAAAATGTTTGGAAAGGATGCTCTTTATCTCCTCAATGTCCGAGACCACACTTTCGACTTCCGCAGACGAGTCTACACCTTGGCCTCCGGCAATTAAGGTTTCGATGGATTGTAGCGTTTCTGTTATCTCGGTTAACAATTCTGCCGAAATCTGTTCTCCAACGACATCATCCAGAGTTTCTTTGATCTCTAAAACTTGCTGACTCAGTGCATTCAGTTCAGCATGGTATGCCTGCGGCTCGTTTGTGGTGAATGGAACAGCAGTTGTAGGAAAGGAGCCCAAGAAGCCTTGTAACCGCTGCAAATCAACACAAAAAGGAGCTGATTCTTATAAAATCTCTATTTGAAGAAATGGGCGGCACTTACCATCAGGAGGGTGATTACCTCATCCCGAACCTTGCGCTGCCAGATGAACCGGAATACCAGATCGGCAAGTACGGGCGTATGCGTCGCAGCTATCTGAAAGAGCATCGCCCTGTTCTCTACGCAAACTACCTTACGAGCGGAACACTGCATTGGCACCTTGCCGAGATCGACCAAGCCTGCAACGAGCGTATGGAAATCATCGTTTCTGCAATGGCGAAGCGGGAAGATGTGACCGAAACACTCAAAGCATCTGACCAAATGGAATGGGTGCGCCGCATGAACAGCATCCGCAATCGTGCGGAGGAAATCGTTTTAACCGAGCTTGTACATGAATGACAAATGCCCGTTATTGGCTGTATGGCCGATAACGGGCACTATCTTTATTCTTTTGGTGCTACAAACTTGTATTTGCCCTTTCCAAAACCACTGACAGGCTCGATCAAATCCGCATTTTTCAGTTTTGTAATGAGATTGCCTGCGGCAGTAACGGAATCCTTTGTGATAGCAGCGATGTCAGATCGGCCAAAGACGCCATCAGCGCCCATATTTGCAAATACCGCTTTCGCCTTTGCAATCGTACCTTGGCTTGCGTTCAGCCGGTCAATCGCAACATTTTCGTCCTCAATCGTAACCTTGTTTGCGGTTGCCGCAGTTCCGTAATTCAAATTATAGAGCGTAACTTGAAAAGAACTGGCATCCGAATAGAATTTAGGCTCCAGCTCATCGCGGTAATTGTGAGCAGCGCGGTAGGTTTCCGTGATCTTCTTAAAACCACTGCCCTGCCGCTCCATATAGCCCAATCTGCCGAAAATATCTGCAAGGACGGGATTGCGGCGCGTAGAGGAGAAACCGCAGGCACATGAGCTACAGTCAAAGGGCAAATACAGCCGTGAACGCTAAAATGAATGTTATTCACTTGCGTCAGTTGTACCGCTCCCTGTACTCGCCGGGGTTGCATCCGGCGTACTGCCGGAAGACTCGTGAAAAATGGCTGGGTGATGAAAAACCGAGATACAAAGCGATTGCAGCGGACGATTTTCCGGAATAGCGGAGGAGACGTTTGGCCTCCTCCGTTTTTTCTCGGAGAATAAAATCGGTCAGGGATTGTCCGCTTTCCTGCTTAAACTTAGCCGATAGATAGGGGCGGCTCATGTACAGAGCGTCCGCTATTTTCTCCGCCTTAATCGGCTCGGAAATATGGTGCTGGATATAGTTCCGTACCGCCAACACCAGAGCCGTGGGCTGCTTTCCCTGCCGAATCCGGTCTACCCGTTCCGTGAACTCTAAAACCATATGATACTGAAGATTGGTCAGTTGATTCGGCGTATTAAGAAGCTCTGCCTTTTGAATAAAGGCGTCGCTGAGCGAGAAAGCGTCCTCCACATCCATGCCGCCCTGAATGGCAGCGCGGGAGACCAGTGTCACCGATACTACAAAGGTGTTTTTGACCTGCCGGAGCTGGTCTGCTGCCAAGGTACCGCCACGAATGGCAGGAGCAGAGGAAAGCCACCGCTTCATGGCAGAGCAATCCCCCTTGCGTACCATATGGAGAAGCTGCTGCTCGGCATCAAAGGAGTTGTGAACATTCGGATGTTCCTGCACATCGGCAAGGACTGCATCCATACGATGTGCGCTTTGCTGCGTTTCCAGAAGCTGCTTCAGCCCCTGCTGATCCGACTCTGTGATGGAGATATCCTCCAGCGTCAGTTTTTCGTTGTTCCAGACGTAGTTGATGGTACACAGCATTTGCAGGATGCTTTCTACCGGCATTCGGACGATGCTTTTCATCCCCGCAATGAAATCCTCCATATCCTCCGGCGAAACATCGGCACGAAATGCAAGTTCCCGTAGCTCCGCCTCGCTGTTGGCTACCTGTCGGGTGGGGCCGATGATCAGCTTTTTCGTGCCGTGATTGACGATTCCATAGAAATTAAAATGCCGGGTGGCATAGTAGCCCACATGGGACCCAATCGCCCACAGCTTATCCTTGTAGACGACGATGGGGTCCTTGGGCAAATGAACCGTTGAATAGAAAAATTCAAGCTCGTCTCCATCATAAAGCCGGATAGGAACTCCAGAAAGACTGCCCATTACTGAGCACAGATAATTCATGTCAAGTTCTTCCATCCTGCGCCTCCTTAAAACCGATACTATTATATAATATGCAGTACGATTTTGTAATGCAGCTTCTGCCTTTATCGTTATAATATAAGTGTGAGATATTAGATTAGGAGGCGAGTTTTGGTGAAAATAGAGAACATACTCGCAGCGATGACGACGGAGGAAAAGGCGGCGTTGGTATCCGGTACGGATTTTATGTACACCAACCCCATCCCCCGGCTGCACGTTCCGGCGCTACGAATGTCTGACGGGCCTCACGGTCTTCGCGTGCAGAAGGAAGCGGGCGACAACGGCGTTACCGGCAGCGAACCGGCCACCGCATTTCCCACTGCCGTCACCACAGCTTCCGGCTGGAATCCGGAAAACCTGCGGAAAATGGGTGAAGCCATTGCCGAGGAATGCAAATATTACGGCGTGAACATTCTGCTTGGCCCGGGAGCAAACATCAAGCGCAATCCCCTTTGCGGCAGAAACTTTGAGTATTTTTCCGAAGATCCCCTGCTGGCCGGTAAGCTGGCAGCGGCAGAAATCCAAGGTGTGCAGAGTCAGGGCGTAGGCGTATCCATGAAGCACTTTGCCCTGAACAACAGCGAGAACTACCGCTTCATGGGCGGCAGCATCGCCGATCTGCGGGTCATTCACGAGCTGTATCTGCGTGTGTTTAAAATTGCGGTCAAAGAGGCGCACCCGGTCAGCATCATGTGCGCCTACAACAAGATCAACGGCGAATACTGCTGTCAGAACAAGTGGCTGCTAACGGATATGCTGCGCACGGAGTGGGGCTTTGACGGCCTTGTAATGACCGACTGGGGTGCCACCCATAACCGGCTGAAAATGCTGGCGGCGGGCTGTGATCTGGAAATGCCGGGAGATGCTGCTATCTGCCGCAAATGGATTTTGGACGGTGTGAAGAGCGGCGCTCTATCTGCGGCAGAGTTAGACAAGGCTGCCGGGAATGTGCTTCGGCTGATGGAAAGAACTGCTATTACGAAAGTGGCTTCTGCTGATTGGGACAAGCACCACGCCCTTGCAGCGGAAATCGCCGCAGATTGCGCCGTGCTGCTGAAAAATGACGGTCTGCTTCCCCTGAACAAGGCGGAAAAGGTTCTGGTCATCGGAGGCCTGTTTGACCGGATGCGCTATCAGGGGGCGGGCAGCTCCATGATTACGCCCGCCAGATTGACCACGCCCCGGAACGCTTTTGACGAGATGGGCATTTCCTATGCCTTCTGCCGTGGCTATGAGGAGAACAAAACCGAGGCGGACGCTTCTCTGGTGGCCGAAGCGGTGGAGAAAGCGTCCCAGTATGAAAAAATCCTCGTGTTTGCCGGTCTGACCGACTATGTGGAAAGCGAGGGCGGCGACCGGGAGAATATGTGTCTGCCGGAGAATCAGCTGGCGCTTTTGGAGGCTCTGGTCAAAGCCGGGAAGCGGGTGGCGGTGGTGCTCTTCGGCGGAGCGCCGGTGGAACTGCCCTTTGCGGATTCCGTCAGCGCCATCCTTAATATGTACCTGCCGGGACAGAACGGTGGAACCGCTGCGGCATGGCTGTTGTTTGGCGAGGCCAATCCCGGTGGACGGCTGGCGGAGACGTGGCCCATGGCCTATGCCGACGTGCCCTTCGGGGATTCTTTCGGGAAAACGCAAAACGAAGTCTACAAAGAAAGCGTCTATGTGGGCTATCGCTACTATCTGACCGCAAATAAAAAAGTGCGGTATCCTTTCGGCTATGGACTGTCCTATACGACCTTTGACTGGGAGGATATGCAGATTACAGACCTTGGGAAGCGGATTCAGGTATCCTGTACCGTGAAAAACACCGGAACACGGGACTGCGCAGAGGTGGTGCAGCTCTATGTCGCCGCACCCGAAAGCGCCGTCTGGAAACCCAAACGGGAGCTGCGCGCCTTTGCCAAGGTCTACCTGAAGGCAGGCGAGCAGCGCCGGGTTGAGTTATCCTTTGACAAGGATGATCTGCGGTATTTTGACATTCACAGAAATGATTGGGTCATGGAGCAAGGCACATATGAGCTTTTACTGTGCTCTGATTGCGAGGCAGTGAAATTACATGACACCATTGTGCTGGACGGCGAAACTGCAGCTTCGCCCTATGATGCAGACGTCGATGCAGTGTACCGCCGAGCTGCGTTAGCAGGTGTGACCGATTCCCTGTTTACGCAGATGAGCGGACTGCAAATTCCGCCGCTGCCGCCCAAAACGCCCATCCGGCTGGAATCCCGCTTCTCCGATCTGCAAGCCACGTTTATGGGCAGAATCCTCTACAATGCTGTGCTGGGGGTAGCCCGGAAGCAGATGAAGGAGGCCCTGCGGCTGCCCCCCGGAGAAAAACGGGACAACCAGATTAAGGGAGCGCAGTTCTTAGAGAGGATCCTCAGCTCCAACTCGCTGATTACCATGTCCATGTCAGCGGCAAATTCTTTCCCTTATAGCTTTGCGGAGGGCTTTGCCGCCCTTGCCAACGGGCACATTCTCCGGGGAGCAAGGTGCTTCCTGACCAAAATCAAAGTACCGGCGCTGCCGAAGGAACAGGAGAAATAGAATATGAAAACAACAACGCACAAGCTGCCTGCTAGCCGGATTCGATCCGAGAACGTCACCGCAAAGGAAAAATGGCTGGGGTATCTGCTGGGGCCCGCCGGGGCACTGCTGCTCAACGCCGTATTGGCTACTTACCTCAATGTCTACTATACCGATGTGCTCAAGCTGACCGGCGTATGGGGCGGCGCTTTTCTGGTGGTTTTCCCCATCATCTCCAAAATCGCTGATGCCATCACCAATGTAGCCATGGGCTACATCATTGACCGCACCCGCACCAAAGAGGGTAAGGCCCGGCCGTGGCTGCTGCTGTCTGCACCGCTGCTGGCGGTTACAGGGATTCTGCTGTTCACGGTGCCCAGCGGCTCCGAAACTGTGCAGGTCATTTGGCTCATGGTCAGCTATAACCTGTTCTATTCCTTCGCCTATACGATTTTCAACATGAGCCACAATCTGATGGTCCCGCTTTCCACACGGGACACCACCCAGCGCGGCAGCCTCTCGGTATTCAACCAGATTGCCACCATCATGATGAGCGGTATTCTGGTGGCGCTGGTATTCCCCATGGTCATCATGCCTGCCATCGGCGCAGACAAGAGCAAGTGGATCGTCCTGATGAGCGTGCTGTCTATTCTGGCGCTGCCGCTGACCTTGTTGGAATACTTCTTCACCAAGGAGCGGGTCACGCTGGAAAATCAGGGCACAGAAGAAGCTGCCATTCCATTCCGGGCTCAGCTCAAGGCGATTTTCACGGATCGCTATATGCTCATCATCTATGCCTATTTCCTGATCTATACCTTCGGCACCAGCATCAAAAATCTGAGCCTCGTCTATTTCTGCAACTATGTGCTTGGTACCTACAACGACGGCATTACCCAGACCCTGATTTCGGTGATCGGCGGCATTCCCATGGGCATCGGCATTTTTGCCGTGTGGCCGTTGGCAAAAAAATTCGGCAAACGGAATGTAACCTTAGTGGGATTTATTTTGTACGCTATCGGCAGCGCGGTGTGCTGGCTGTTCCCCACCAACATGGTTATTATGCTCGTCGGGCAGTTTATTAAGAATATCGGCGGTCTGCCATGCTCCTATGTATTTATGGCGCTGTTTGCGGATGTACTGGATCATGTGGAGTGGCGCAGCGGCATCCGCTGTGACGGCATTGCCATGAGCGTGTACAACATCATTGCAGTCGCTATGGTGGGAATCTGTACCGGCATTTTCAACGGAATGCTCTCCCAATCCGGGTATGTCGCTCCCTCTGTTGTAGGCGGCGTGACGGTGGCAGCAGAACAGTCGGCAGCCGTAAAAAGTGCAATCACATTCGGCTTTGTTGGGCTGGAGGTCATTACCGGTATCATTCTTGCTGTCCTGCTGGTATTCCTGAATGTCGAAAAGAATATCGACAAAGAGCAGGCGGAGATCAAGGCTCGCCGGGAAAAGGGGTCTGCCGAATGAAAGCAATCCGACCGAGAACAGAATACCTGAAGAACCCGCTTGGAATTGACATGGAGCACCCTCGGTTGCTGTGGAACTGTGAGGGCGGAAAGACGCAGACCGCATTTCAGATTCTGGCCGAGACGGACGGAAAAACCGTGTGGGACAGCGGAAAAGCTTCTTCCGCTTCCATGCACGCCGACTATCCCGAACAGCTTATCTCCCGGCAGCAGGTCTGCTGGAAGGTTCGGCTCTGGGATGAAAATGAGAACTGCGGCGATTGGTCGGAGGAAGCCTTCTTCGAAATGGGGCTGCTGTCCCATTCAGATTGGCAGGCTAACTGGATTGCCGGAGACTATTCTGTCCGCAAAAAGCAGCGCTATCCCGTAGAATGCTTCCGCAAGACTTTTTCGGCGGAGCGCGTAGCCAAGGCCCGCCTGTATATCACCGCCTGCGGCCTGTATGAGGCGCGGCTCAATGGACGGCGCATCGGAGATTTTGTGCTGGCTCCTGGCTCCACTGACTACCGCAAACGCATCCAGTATCAGACCTATGACGTGACCGAGCTGCTCCAAAGCGGAGAGAACGATTTAACCGTAGAGCTGGCAGACGGCTGGTATCGCGGCTCCAGCGGTGCCAAAGGCCGCACCAACACCTATGGTACACAGAGCAAGCTGTTGGCACAGCTGGAGCTGACCCATACAGATGGGCGTATGGAGACAGTCTGCACCGATGAAAGCTGGCGGTGGAGCAACGACGGCCCAATCCGCTTTGCCGACCTCAAGGACGGCGAGGTAGTGGATGCAAGATTTGCACCCTCCTATTCCGGGAAAGCCCGAAGGATAAAATACACCGCCAATCTCACCGCTTCCGACAATGTCCCGGTCATGGAGCGGGAGCGTTTTTCTCCGGTGGAGCGAATCACCACCCCCAGCGGGAAAACCGTGCTGAAGTTTCCCCAGAATCTCTCCGGCTATCTTTCCTTCCGCCTGACGGCACACGAGGGACAAAAAGTTCACATCACACTGGGCGAAATGCTCGGCGATGACGGAGAACTGACCCTGAAGAATATCCAGTGCGTGCATCACGGCAAGCGTACCCCGCTGCAGGAGTTGGACTATACCTGCAAGGAGGGACGGAACGAATATACGCCGAAGTTTTTTTATGGCGGCTTTCAGTATGCGCAGGTGGATACGGACATCCCATTTGAGGCGGAAGACTTTACTGCCGTGGCGGTGTACAGCGCTTTTGAAGAAGCGGGGGATTTTGAATGCTCGCATCCGCTCATCAATCAGCTCTATCGCAATACCCGCTGGTCACTGAAAAGTAATTCCACAGACCTTCCCTCCGACTGTCCCACCCGGGAGAGGATGGGCTGGACCGGCGACAGCCAGATTTTCTTCAACACGGCCTCTTATCTGGTGGACTACGCGGCCTTTGCCCGCAAGCACGTCCGGGACATCTACGACCGGCAATGGAACAGCGGCCGACTGCCCCAGATTGCGCCCTATGCACACGAGGACTGGTTCATGTGGGTTATGAACGGCTCTGTAGGCTGGGCTTGTGCCGGCGTGTATATTCCCCTGTATTTCTATCGGAAATACGGCGATGACCGGCTGCTGCGGGCGTATTACGACGGAATGCTCCGCTATGCGGATTTTATGATTCGCCGGGCGGGAAAATGGGGCGGCGTATACGCCAAGCCTATGCACCTGTCCCACAAGAACCGGAAATATGCCGTCAACTGCGGCCAGTCCTACGGGGAGTGGGCAGAGCCCAACGACGTGATGGCCTTCCAGTGGTATGACTTTGCCGCACCCCATCCGGAGGAATCCACCGCCTACACCTATTTCACCCTGAAGCGGGTGCTGGAGGCGGCGGAGATTCTAGGAAAGCCCGAAACGCCGCAGCTCAAGCGCATCCGGGAATACAGCGAGGGAGCCAGACGAGCCTATCAGGAGCTGGTTACCAAGGAGAAATTCACGCTGGACACCGACCGTCAGGCCAAGCTGGTGCGGCCTCTGTACATGGGCCTTCTGACGGAGGAACAGACCAAATTCGCCGAAAAGCGGCTTATCCAAGCCATGGAACACTACGGCTGGCGGCTGGGCACGGGCTTTCTTTCTACACCGCTGATTCTGGACGTGCTGGCGGAGCTGGATATTTCCTATGCCTATCGGCTGTTGGAAAATGAGGAAATGCCCGGGTGGTTGTTCATGCCCAAATCCGGCGCTACCACCATCTGGGAAGCATGGGAGGGCAACACTACGAAAGACAAGAGTATTGCCTCCCTGAACCATTACTCCAAGGGCGCAGCCTGCGAGTGGTTGACGAACACCATGTGCGGTATTCGGTTGGACGGTGAAAACCACTTTGTGCTTGCGCCCCGACCGGGCGGCAGCATCACCTTCGCCAGAGCGTCCTATCAGAGCGTTTACGGCAGCGTGAAAACGGACTGGGCAGAAACGGAAACCGGCTATCGACTGGCGGTCACGATTCCTGCCAATACCACGGCGGAGGTTATTCTTCCGGATGGAAGCCGCCGCACGGCAGAAGCAGGAACACATCAATACGAATGGAAGAAAGCATGAGAAAATATTACCTTGCCATTGACATTGGCGCATCCTCCGGGCGGCACATCGTCGGCTGGCGCGAGGACGGAGAAATCAAAGCAAAGGAAGTCTACCGTTTCCCGAATGGCGTACAGGAGCAGGACGGCCATTTGATATGGGACATAGACGCACTGCTTTCCCATGTGAAAGCGGGCATCGCGGCGGCAAAGACGGAATTTTCGAGCATCATCAGCCTGTCCATTGACACTTGGGGCGTGGATTATGTGCTGCTGCGGGGCGAAGTGCATGTGCTGCCCGTCTATGCCTACCGGGACAGCCGGACGGAAGCGGTGATTCCGCAGGTGTACTCGATTCTGCCCTTTTCAGAGCTGTACCGCAGAACAGGGATTCAATTTCAGCCTTTCAACACCATCTATCAGCTTTACGCCGACAAGTTGGCCGGGCGGCTGGAGGGCGTGACAGACTTTCTCATGCTGCCGGAGTATCTTTTGTGGCGGCTCTGCGGCATAAAGGCGAAGGAGTACACCAACGCCACCACCACCGGCCTGGTGAACGCCCGCACCAAAACCT
>ENA-OZHQ01000373-OZHQ01000373.1-human-gut-metagenome-genome-assembly--contig:-NODE-373-length-10588-cov-6.075952_pt1 | contig 10588 bp, 12 predicted proteins | sample MGYA00244044_ERZ653682 | MGnify/ENA primary metagenome ERZ653682 (study PRJEB26926, sample SAMN06165288) | human gut metagenome | biome: ENVO:00009003; feature: ENVO:2100002; material: ENVO:00002003...
CGTGGATCACCCAAACGGGCGGCAGGTCCTTTCCCTTGTGGATGGGCTCTGTCATCTTCCTCAGCCTCCTTTCGGCATCAGCGCCGACAACGCTTTGCGCAACTCCTGCAACGCCTTTGTCCGGTGCCGCTGAACGGCGCTCCGGGACATCCCAACGAGATTGCTAATCTCACCATCTGCCAGGTCCAGGGTGCAGTGCAAAATCAAAATGCTCTGCTCCATCTGCGGCAAAGTGGCAAAAGCCTCGGCCACAAGCTCGTTGTCGATATATAGATCGTAGCCATGCGACGAGAACACAATGCTGTCGCTTGGGTAACGATCCATGACGCAGAGCTTGTCCAGCTCCGCCTGGGACAAGTCGCTAAAGAAGGCTTCACGCTCTCTCTGGCGTTTCATGTTCCGCAGGTAGGCTCTGGCCTCGTTCCGCAACACCTTCTTGCAAAAAGCATCGAATCGGCATTGCTCGCCATAGTCGCGGGGGTTAGATTCCATCAGTTTCACCCCCTTTCCATGGGGGGGATCAGGTGGTTCTCTCCCTTTCCGCTACTACCAATCCTGCGGGAGCGTGTTCTGCCCGCCAAACGCCTCCTTTTTGAAGAAAATTTGAGAAAATCAACGGCCAGCCAGCCCGACCGCAGGAAACGACAAAAAGCGCCCGGCAGGTCACAGACCCACCGGGCGCAATAGCAAGTAATATGAAGTTTATTTACATGGTATAGTTCATATTCGTGGCCGAACCTCTCCGCCGACTGGAACGGGCTTTTTTTGAGCGGTTAGCCCTTGTCAGATCAGGCAGGAACAGCATCCGGCGCAGCATGGCGGCATCCTCCTTCTATGCCGCCGCGGAAGCTGTCAGGGCAAAGAAAAACGGCGGCTCGAATCGAACCGCCGAGAAGAAAGTACTTTTGCGCGCAGAAAGCCGTCTGCTCCGCGGCGGTTTTTTTCTTTTCTGCCGCCGGGCAGATCATTGAGAATATAAAAACAGAGCCGATAACCTACGAGGTTTTCCCTCAGTGTTATCGGCTCTGCGTCTTAGCGTCTGGCTCTTGGATAATAGATAGATTCAGTTGTCTTACCGCAATCAAGGTTTCATGTTTGCATTTCGGGCAATACAGCGGAAAGTTTTCCAGGACTGTATCATCGCGGATTTTCAATCGCGTTTTGCTGCCGCAAAAGGGGCATAAAATCCATTCTATCTTCATGTTATCTTCCTCTGTGCTTGGCTTTCTTCTTTTCCTGCCGTATGGCAAACTGGCGGTCTTTCTCCGCCTCTTTCTGCTTACGGCTCTTGGTTTTCCGTTCCAGCTTACATTGCTCATGCTGGAGTTTCAACGCCTGCTGCGCCTTTGTTCCAATGCCTTTATCATGCAGTTGGCTTTGAATTTCGCGCTGCATACGTTTGGGATTGATTTTTCACTCTATAGCTATCTCGGCCTGGATTGGAGGACTGAATTTCAACTTGTGCCAATTCTTCAGCAGAAACTCGTAGACCTCATAATCTTTGGGCTCTGAGCCAAAAGTGATTTTGCATACCTCGTACTTACCGTTATCCGTTCTTTCGTATAGACCGATCCAAAACGGAGCTTCAAACAGGATGGTCAAACTGCTTTGGGGGCCTGAACTCATTCTTCTAAGAACTGCCCTTCAAAGTGATCCAGCCATTCCAGAAGGGCGCGGTAGAGAAGCTGCTGCTGCTCAAAAGCCGTTCTCCCAACCAAAGGAATGTCTGCAAATTCCCGCGCATAGCCCTCGTTCGATTCAGCCGAGGACTGTATACTCCGGCGCAAAGCCGAAACCAGCTCCAACGCTTCGGCTTTGTCCATCTTGTTCAAATTGGTAATGACCACATTGAAATCGAATAGCAAGGGTACTGTGCCAGCGGCACAAGAGGCCATCAGCTCCTTGAAATACGCTCTGCCCTGATCGGTAATGGAATAAATGGCCTTATCCGCAAACTTATCGCCCTTGACAATATCGCTTTGAAGATAGCCCTTATCGCTCAGCTGGAGTACTTTTCTATAAATAGAAGGTACACTTATTTTTGTCCAGCGAGAAAGATGGTGGTACTCCACATCCTTTTGAATGTCATAGGCGCTTTGGGGTTTCTCCAAAACAATGCCAAGTATAACTAAATCGATTGATGACATAACGACACCTCCACTTTTACTATTATCAATAGTACTATTAATGATAGCAAAAGCCAAGGCAACTGACCAAAAATGAACTTCAAAACTTTTTTCGTTGGCCCTCTTATTAAGCCATCTACCCCGTAGCATTTTCCTTTTCTTCCACCGAGGGGATCACAGAAAAGTGAAAACAGAGCCGATAACATCGGAGTTTTTTCTCTGTGTTATCGGCTCTGCGTCTTAGCGTCTGGCTCTTGCACGATGGATAGATTTAGTTGTCGAACTGCGATTAAAGTTTCATGCTTGCATTTGGGACAAAACAATGGGAAATTTTCAAGAATGGTATCGCTGCGGATTCTTAATCGTGTTTTACTGCCGCAGACAGGACATAATACCCGCTCAATATGACTCATATCCTTATTGCCCGCAGCAAGTAACCCGATATTCCTTGATATGACCGGGGTAAGAATGTACTTTGTCCATAAGCGGTCCTCTTGCTCCCATTGTAAATGCGATGTCACTGCTTTTAATCGACATGAGAATATCCCCACAGGAAAGATTCAAATATCGCATCGTGTTTTCGGGCAGCCTCACAACACCGTTTTGAGAAATATGTAGCCAAGTATAGCCTCGTCCTTTATAGCGAACAAATTCTCCTTCATCAATCGTGTACTGTGACAATGCGGGACAATCATCTAATATATGCTTCAATTTTGATTGCCCAAGTAATTGTTTGCTGGTCACGCAAAATCCGCCCGTGATTTTGCTCCCCGTGAAAATAATAATGCGTCCTTCTTTTTGAACGGGATATTGTTCAAGAGTCTCTGCCGGAAAAAGTATTTCTCGCCTATTGCTGATGGCGGAAAGTCCAAATACATATTTTCCACCCTTATTTAGTTGCGGCATTTTACTCCCCCTTGTATTTTGATTATATCTGTGGTACAGTTATAATATAATATTGTAGTACTCTATATATAGAGTACTACAACTTAAAACTGAAGTCAAGGGGTATGCGTTATGCTCTCGAAATCTGCTACTATGTTATTGGGTCTGATCAATCAAAGACCGCTTAATCCATATGAAATTATCAAGCAACTACAAATTATGAATGTTCATCGTTGGTACAACATCGCCAATTCGACAGTCTACGCTACACTAAAAGTCTTAGAGAAAAAAGAATATATTTATGGCAGCGTTGAAAAGGATGGAAATATGCCCGACAAGACGATTTACTCGCTTACAGACAAAGGGAAACAAGAATTTGTGGCAACATTACAGCAATCAATTTTGTCCTTCGACTATGATACCAACATTTTCTCGATTGCCGCATTTTTTATTGATGCGTTAGATGATCCGCAAAGTTTGCTTTCACAGCGTTTGAAAATATTAAATAGCTATCTTGAGGGAATTGAGCAGCAGATAACAGTCATAAAAGACGACATACCTTCCATTGCAAAAGCTAATATTGAACGAACTAAATATATTGTTGAAGCAGAAATTGCAGGTACTGAGAGTTTGATTCATGCAATATTGTAATGACCAACTGTTGAAAGCTGCTTGGTATCTGATAAACTAGGTGCGCAACCTCAGATTATGAATTATAAAATGTAGATATATAGCATATAGCAACATTCCACGGGCAAAGTATGAAATATACAATGTAAGTGGGTGATGCTATATGGCGAACATTGAAGATTGCCCCGGTTTTGAAACTTTCGGTGCCGATGTAAAAGCCGCACGGAGTGCAAAGCATCTGTCGCGTAAGACATTGGCGGAGATCATCAACATCGACTCTAGGTATCTCGCAAATATCGAGAACGATGCTACGATTCCCAGTCTGCCGGTTATCATACAGCTTATCAAAGTGTGCGGACTTCCCGTGGAACGGTACTTCAATCCAGAGATTATGCGGGAGGAAAGCGCACAGAGACAGCGTATCAGCCACAAACTGAAACTTTGTCCAGAGCAGTATTTGACCGTCATCGAAGGTGCGCTTGACGGGGCGCTAAAAACTGAAAAATCAGCAGATGAAACGGAGGGTGTGTAAGCATCCTCTGTTTTCGTTTCTCCAGGGCGGCTCTGCCGCCCTTTTCTTTTTGAAAAATCCGGGATTTTGCGGGCAGATGAAGGTGTTTCCGGCATTGTATTTACGGGGAAGGAGCGTAGAGCAAGCACAGCAAGCGAGTACCCGCTTGCGATTTTTGGCTTTAGGGAACCCTCCCCCTAAACCCGAAAAATGCTTGTTGGGAACATCCCAAACCCTGATACGAAAAGAGGCGAGATATCACGATGGCAAACCGAAAACGAAATATCCAGGTGAAGTTCTATGTGACCGCCGAGGAAAAGGAACTGATGGAACAGAAGATGACCCAGCTCCAGACAAAGCGGATCGGTGCCTACCTGCGGAAGATGGCGATTGACGGATATATCATCTATGTGGATACCAAGGACATCAAGGAGATGAACAAGCTTCTGTCCGCCATTGGCCGGAACATCAATCAGATCGCCAAGCGAGTCAATGCCGAAGATCCCACCTATCAGGCCGATATGGAGGAAATCCGGGAAAGGCTGGATCAGATATGGCAGTTACAAAGACGCATCCTATTAAGTCAACGCTGAAAACGGCCATTGACTATATCTGCAACCCCGACAAGACGGACGGGAAGCTGCTTATATCCTCCTTCGGCTGCGCCGCCGAGACCGCTGACATTGAATTTGAATGGACACGCCGCCATTCCATCGACAAGGGCACACACCTGGGCCGTCACCTGATCCAATCCTTTGAGCCTGGGGAGGTCTCCGCCGAGGAAGCCCATGAGATTGGGATACAGCTAGCAAAAGAAATATTGGGTGGCAAGTACGAGTTTGTACTTACCACCCATATTGACAAGGGACATATTCACAACCATCTGGTTTTCAATGCGGTCAGCTTCACCGACCACAAACACTACCATTCCAATAAGCGCAGCTATCACGAGATACGCCGGGCCAGCGACCGGCTGTGCAGAGAACACGGCCTGTCCGTCATCGTCCCCGGCCGGGACAAGGGCAAGAGCTACATTGAGCATCAGGCCGCACAGAACGGCACCAGCTACAAGGCAAAGCTGAAAACCACCATCGACCGGCTAATCCCCAAATCCTCCAGCCTGGAAGATTTGCTTGCCCGGTTGCAGCGGGAAGGATACGAGATCAAGCGAGGAAAGTATATCTCCGTCAGGGCGCCAGACCAGGAGCGGTTCACCCGGCTCAAAACCTTGGGCGCCGATTACACGGAAGAAGCCGTTGTCTCCCGAATCGTCGGAGGCCCCCGACCATCCAGAGAGCCCAAGCAGCGCAGCGGAAAGGTCAGTCTGCTCATTGACATTCAGAACAATATCAAGGCCCAGCAGAGCGCCGGATACCAGCGGTGGGCAACTATTGAGAATCTGAAACGAGCGGCTGCCACCATGAACTTTCTTGCCGAACACGGCATCGGCAGTTATGAGGAATTGGTGGAACGGTGCGATGCCGTTTCCGCCGCCTCCATCCGCACCAGGGAGGGCCTGCGGGATGTGGAACAGCAGATTACCGACCTTGCCCTCCTGGGCAAACAGATTGACACCTACCGCAAGTTGAAACCTGTCTATGACCGCTACAAGGCATCAAAGGACAAGGAAAAATTCCTGCGTGGGTTTGAGAGCGAGATCATCTTGTTCGAGGCGGCCGCCAGGGAAATCAAGAAGGCCGGGCTCGCCAGACTTCCTTCTGCCGAAAAGGTGAAGGTCGAATTGGATGACCTTACCGCACGAAAGGCCGCCTTGCAATCAGAACTTCGGAAGGTGCAGCGAGAGGAAAAGAAATACGATATTTTGCAACAAAATATATATGTACTTTTTTCACAGAAAGAAAAAGGTTCAAAATTTGAATTGATGCAAGGAAATGAGATAGAGTGAAACAGGGAATGTATTTCCTTGTTCCGCTAAAATCGCCCTATATCTAAATAACAGCAAATCAGATTAAGTTCAAACTGGATTTTGAAATGCCATAAAAATATAATTCAACAATGTATCGAGTTCGTTCCAGTTAATTATATCGTGAGCGCCCTCCTTTTTGGCATTCAAAATTTTGTTCTCAAATTTTCTTTGGATTTCCCCTTTATGTGTTATTACACCTTGGTAACTTTTTGTCTTTTCATTATATCCTGTCCACATAATGGGGGTTAATACACCTTTTTCAGAGAGCACATCCATTCCTAGAAATAATTCTATAGAACAAGCTCGACCGTTAATGTTTACGTTTTCATCAGCAGTTGGGCCTATAGTTGGATAGCTCTCACATAATTTAATATCCGGCAAATGAAGCACTCGTATATTATCAGGAATTTTTATTGACTTCAGCGCAAGTATCTCGCTCAATCCTGCCGCATCATTGTCATATAATGCGATTATTCTGTTTTGTATATGAGCTCCGATAAAAGCCTTCAAATAATGTGTCAGGAAATTTGTACTTCCTTGAACATTTGCCATGCCAAAGTCTATAAAAGAATAATGCTTGCTCATATATGGATACAAAATATCCATGGCTTGAGAAATCACATTTACATCAGTTTTTCCTTCTGTTAATATAATTGTTTTTGGAACATTAAGGAGTTCCTGTTCGGGGATTTCATCACACCAACCACCTTCATAAAGATTGGTATAATCGAGAACTACTTCTTGTTCATCTGAAAAGGCATCAAGTAAAACTCGAAAAATTTCCCACGGAGAATGAAACCATTTATGAGGATCACTAAAACAATCTATTCCGAAAAAAGTCTCATCTTCATTAAAGGGAAGTGAGTGTAACACAATATGTTCTGCAAGAGAATGAGGTAGTTTGTATTGTTGCTCTAATTCTTTGTAACCATGTTGGCAGTGTTCGACATCAAAAGTATCCTTCGATAAAATAGACGCGAAATGTTTTGCGGCAATACTCCATGCTTCAAATGTAAATTCTTTTTCTAATTGCTCCGAAGAAAATTCAGGTTTCATATATTCGTCAGTATCATCAGAAGCATATTCTATTCGGCCTTTCTTCTCTTGCTCAAATATCGATTTTGCTGCATCGATTGTATATCCCAATGCATCCAAACACTTTTTTATTTTAACTACAGTAGTCAAGAAAAAGCGCCTAGTGTAATTTTTACCATCTTCTGTAACTGGATCGAGATGCAAATCATGCATACTAAATGGAAGGAGCAAATCCCCAAATGTGTTTTTATATGATAAAAAATCGTATGATCCAATACGAATACTGACAATTTCTCCCATAATAACCACCTCCAAGGTTTTAATATTATTACAAGCCATCCGCCTAATGTTGCATTATATGTTAAAGTGATTGTGCATCAGTTTGGTTCTTTTAGTTTTAATCAAGTGTACAAAAACAGAAAAACAAGCGGGAGCGCTCTCCTTTGATTCAAGCAAAGGTAGCGCTCCCATTGCAGATATGACCTTCTTACTCAACCAAACGCTTTCTAATCTCAATTACATTAACTGCGTCAAAATCATAATGAAAGATTGACGCAATAATTATCTGATTGTCAGCGAAGTCTCTTTTAAGGATATTTACCATTAACTGAATGTTAGCTTGGTCTACTTCTTTCCCGCTTGGCGAATCCAGGATGATGGGAAGCTTAATTCCCAGGAACTTTTCTATTTCAACGATATAGGCCAACCGAAATGCAAAAACAGTCTTGTGCAGAACAGCGCCGGACAATTCTTTCAAATTCGATGTAAACAAATAAGATGTAGCAATAGATTCACTATTGCCTACACCCAATTCGGATGCATATTTCACCACATTATCATAAAGAGACATGATGACCGTGGTGTTTGATTTTGTTTTATTAGAGATTTCTTTTCTGACATCTTTCAGAGCTTTTTCTAGTCGTTTTATTTCTTTATTCACAGCCTTGGAATTAATTGGAACAGACGCAATTTTTTTGTCAAAGATTTCTATTAGGCTTTCTGATTGATAAAACGCCAACTGCTCTGTTTCCTGAACTTGTTCTCTCCGCACATTTGATAGCTGACGCATGACTGCATGAAGATCAGAAGAAATCATTTTTCTTTTGGCAATCAAATAATCAATAGTATCTGACAACCCCACGATATTCTCTGCCGTTACAGGTACTATAGTGCCATCGTCTAATTGGACCATCAACTTCATATCTTCCACATATTGACGAACTCGTTTGTTGTCTGTAAGTGTTTTATCAATACGCTTTAATTCTTGTTGAAGTGCATTTTGCTGAATAAGAAGTTGGGAAATAACAGCATTAGACTCTACAGAATAACTGTCTGACACAAGAGAGGTGCTTTCTGCTACCACACTTTCACGATACTTGGCTACGCTAAACATTTGATGATATTTTGCAAGTTCGTTTGTTAACCGCTTTTCTGTCCGAATCAGGTCGCTGCAATCACACCCAGAGAGACCACGAATCAATTCCTCAATATTAAACCGGATGCTACCAATAGCAGTACCTCGATTTAAGAGGGTCCAGCCTTTCTCTTGATCCGCATAAATGGCTCCCAAGATATTATTAAGAACATCTATTCTATCTGTTCCAAAGATTATTTTTTGAACGTCGTGTAACTGATCGGGCAAAATATAAGTGGTTTTTTCTCCGCTAAATTCCACTTCAAGAAGCATACCATTGTATCTAGTAAGAACTATATCTCCAATCTTGTCACAATAAATTCGGGCACTTACCTCACACTGGTCAAATTTGATTTTTCGGGTACTTGGAATACTATATCCTAAGGAGTATAGCATAAACCGCAATAAGGTCGTTTTTCCTTTGCTGTTTTCTTGGCTAAAAATAAGGTTCACGCCTTTAGAAAAATCAATGGTGCGCTCTAAAATACCCTCTTTTATAAAAATTGATTTGAAAATCACAAATTCACCCCCCTCTTTATGTTGTCTATAACAATACGTCTACGGATAATATTGTATAAAACAATTTTGGTTAACGCTTCAAGAATTTCATCATCAATTCCTTCAACTGCAAATTCTGACTTATACTCACTCCAGAAGCATTCTACAAAATTCAGAAGTTTTTCTCTAGGTTTCTTGTTACTTTGGAATTGGTTATAATCAAAAAGAACCCTCGTGAAAAAATCTATCCTCTCACAACAAGAATCAATTGTCTTGCCATACAAACGAATCACTTCATCATAAACACCAGCATCAAACTGATCAATAAAATTTTCGTCGCAGCGAGAAATATCAGTTTCCAACACCATGATTGGCCACACAATATCTTCCTTTTTTAATTGAATAGCAACATCTTTTTTGCTTCCATTAACAAAAATGTTTTCGCGCCAAATCTGGAACAGCCTTTTGCCTAGACCAGGAGAAATATTTGTGTTGAGTTCTCCAATAAAATCGTTTATCTTTTCCTGAACCACTTTATAGCGCTCAGTTTCATCATCTGTTTCAAACTGAAAGAACTGTACATAGAATTTATCCAAATCAAGAGGGTGTGCTATTTCTGAGAGATAACCTTCTACAATTTTCTTTGCAGAAGGGGGCAATGTTGAAAACTGCCTACGGGTTGGCGCCCAAAAAATGCTACGAGATTGAGCGTCATTAAATGGGTTTGGAGAATTAGTGATAAAAATCAAACGCTCTACATTTGGATCTTGAGCACCATCAGAAAGGGATGTAAGTGCTTTTTTTAAATTTGCACGGACATGGGAAAAATCCGAACTGCTATTTACTACAGCTTTAGCTTGCGCTAAAATTCTTCGGCCATCTTGCATGGTAAGCTCGATGTCTTCGTCATTACCTTCCAAACGAAGGGCTTGAAAATTTTTAATATTGTCCAGCATGAGAATAATAGCGGCATTTCTTTGAAAATCAAAACCAAATAGCACCGCGTCAGCACGCCTGCTTCCCATTTTATTTTCTCCCTTCGTAATGTTTCTTTATAAATTATTATAGTGCAGGAATGCATAAAAAACAACGGGAACGCCACTATCGACCAATATCCGATAATGGCGCTCCCGTTTTCCTTAACGAAAGGTGAAAATCCGGTGTTTTCCTATGCAGAAACGCCCTACCGCACTACATGGGAAATCATACTGCCCCTACACGGAAAAGCCGCCACAGGCTGTTTCTTTGCCCGTTTTGAACCCTAATTCCCGCGTTTTTTGGAGCGGCGGGAAAGATAGTGCGGACAGGACAACACTACCGCCCGGAAACTCTGCTTGCAGGAATGGGCGCAGCCCTTACAGAGCTTGTTATACTGACGCCTGCCATTCTCGCCCAGGAAGAACGCCCATTCCAGACGCCATTTCTTGCTTCGGCTCATAAGTCATGCTCCGGGGGCTTTTTCTGATGAGCCTTGTCCGGGGGCTTGCGCTCGCCGCACTCCCATTTTGCGTCCTCCAGCCGCTCCCGGATAGAGGGCTTTTTCTCCGGCGTGGTCCTGCGTG
>ENA-OZHQ01000377-OZHQ01000377.1-human-gut-metagenome-genome-assembly--contig:-NODE-377-length-10552-cov-4.488425_pt1 | contig 10552 bp, 9 predicted proteins | sample MGYA00244044_ERZ653682 | MGnify/ENA primary metagenome ERZ653682 (study PRJEB26926, sample SAMN06165288) | human gut metagenome | biome: ENVO:00009003; feature: ENVO:2100002; material: ENVO:00002003...
AGATACTGATCGGTCTCGTGGGCTCGGAGATGTGTATAAGAGACAGGTGATGTACACATAGCCGCTATCCGGCGCGCCGCCTGCGGACATCTCTACCGTAACGACCCGCTGCCTGCTGCCGGAGGAGGAAGGCTCATACCAGTACAGAAGGGCGCTTTTACCTGCAGTGCTGCCCTTGCCCTGGATGAATAGGGAAACGTCCGTGCCACCCAGGCTTACGGGGGCGGTAATGATCAATTCATCATGCGTGCCGCCGGTGTAGCCCTGGATGGTTACGTCGCTGTGGCTGGGCTGGATGGTATATCCGTTGGGAGCCTGAACGGTGAGGCTGGTTTGGAGCCGACCGTCCACCAGCTGCCAGGTGAGCCGGAAGTTGGGAGCGGATACGATGATCTCCCCCCCGCTTCCCCCGCCGGTAGTCTGGCCGCTGCGGCCGTAGGAAAGCAGCCGCATGAATAGGTTCCACACATGTTCCGCGCCATCCTTGGCCCGGATATATCCCCGGCTCACGTCCATGAAGTTATAGCCTTGGCCTGCGCTCTCGTAGATCCAGGCCCGCAGGGCATTGGCGGTGGCGTAGTGCGCTTCGGCACTGCTTAACCCGCCGGAAGAAACAGGATACCCATGATCCAGGATGGCCTGGATGCCGGTGATGGTGGAACCTGAGAAAATGGCGGAAGGATCGAAATCCGAATAGCTGGTGCCCCCGGAGGAAGGGGGGTCCTTCTTGTGCTCGATACAGTAGGCGAGGTTGCCTGCGCTGTCGTAGTGATAGGGGGTGTTCAGATCGTTCCATTCGCCGTTGGAGCCGTAGTACTCGAAGTAGTCATAGCTGTTGTCCTGGTTGGTAATAACCGTGCTGGCCGCCAATGCCGGGGACATAAGGCCCAGCAGCATGAGAACGGCCAACGCCAGACAAACGATTTTCCGATATCGTTGCATGTTGTTTCTCCTTTGCTTTTTACCTGCCGGAAACAAAAACAGGGCCGCTGATCCTGGGCTTGGGCCAGGATGGCGGCCCCTAAACACCTCCAAGGGTTCCTTGGACGTGAAGTTTTTCGTTTTCCGGCTGGTATTTGTTTTTTCTCGGCTGGTAATCAAGGGTTAGGGGTTGCGGGGGAAGGGAGCCGCATTCCCCTGCTGGGGAAAAGGGCATACGTCCCCCTTGGCATGGGCTATCTGGGGAAATACAAGCAGGTTGCAATGCCGCATTTTTCCGCCTGTTCATTCCAATGCAGGCAGCGGGGGCATCCCCGTTTCCCCCTCGGCGCGACAAGCTTATTGGGCTGCCTGTCAAAACCGGGTTTTTGCTGCATGAGCCGCTCATATTCCCGGTCTTTGCCTTCTGTAAAGTGCAATGGATCACCTCCCTTCCCACATGTGGATTTGTTTTGCCTGTTCGGCTTCGGCCAGCCCCTTACGGGATCGCCAGTATTGGGGAAAATACCGCTTTACGGAGGATTCCAAAGTTGCCCGGTATTGATCTGGCTCAAACCATTTGGGTGATTTATGTAGTCCCTTATTCAAGAGTTCCAGCAATACGGCCGTTGCCTGGCAGTCCTCCTCAAAGCAGAGATAGCGGCCATCTTGAAACCCGCAGGCGCGCGCTTCAGATGAAAGCAGTGCCCGGGCCAGGCGAGCCGTTAGCATGACGCCGCCATGGCTTGCGGTGGACACCTGGTATACGCCATGGCAGATGGGCACACAGCGTTGAATTTCTCCCCAAGGGGAGGTTTCCGGCTGGTCAAACATGGTTGTTTCCTGCATATTCGCCTCCTTGGGACAAAAAAACGCCCATGCTTCACATGGGCGCTATCTCGTGTATTCCTGCTCCTGCCTATGCCGTTCCAGCCGCTTGTAGTACAGGTCCAGGGCTTTCACAATGGTTTCTTCGATCTTCTGGGGCGGCATGTCTGGGGGAAAATATTTGTTCAGCCGCTCCCTGGATAATTTGACCACCTCCTTTTGGTTAGGCTTTTCCTCCTGCATAACCAGTTCCATGCCGTTTTTATCCAGCTTTCCGGCCCGTGCGGCCTCCTTGAGCCGCTGCGCCTGGGATAGGGAAGGGGTACAGTCGTACAGTTCCATGGTTTCGCAAAGGTCATATTGCTGCTGCTCGGATAGATAGGACAATTCCACGGCAGGATTAAAGGCGATTTTGCGATTGTCCACCATGTCCAAAAGGGGCGGGATGAGAGTGGTTAGGCGGATGAAGCGCTGTACTTGCTTAATGCTTTCGCCAGCTTGCTCTGCAACAATGGCATTAGAACGCCGGTTATCTAACTTCGGGCCAACTTGGCCCGAAGTTAGATCTGTCCGCATGCCTTGCCTTTTGATGGCTTCCAGCTTCATTTTATATGCCATGGCCCGTTCACTGGGCAGGATGTGTTCCCTTTGCAGATTGGCGTCCACCATCTGGATGATGGCTTCATCCCGGGTCATTTCCTTGACGATTACCCGCATATGTGTAAGGCCCGCAAGCAGGCAGGCCCGATGCCGGCGGTTGCCGGAGACCAATTCATATTCGCCGGGCCTATTCTCCAATGGCCGCACGATGGCAGGGGTAAGCTGGCCGATTTCCTGGATGCTTTTTGCCATGTCAAAGAGGGCTTGGTCTTCCAATACCTTAAAGGGATGCCCCTTAAATTCATGGAGTTTGCTTAGTTCTATCTCCTGTATTTGCACTTCGGCGGCATTCGGGATGGGGGAGGGGAGAATGCCGAACAGATCATCTAGTGTGGTAATCCTGGGCTTTTTCGTGTTCCCGGCTTCCAAGCGCCATCACCTCCTTGGTCAATGCTTCATATGCTTTTGCCACCCGCCCATTGGGGTCGTAGGCGTAGATGCTTTGGCCCTTCTCCGGCACCTCGGCCGCCCGAATGGCAAAGGGGATCTCGCTCTGAAACACCCGTACCAGGGAGCCGTAGTTCTCTCGAATGGCCTTTACGGTAGTCCGGGCCAGATTGGTGCGGGCGTCCACCATGGTCATGCAGATACCGTCCACCTGCAGGCGCGGATTCAGCTGCCGCCGTACCCGGCCAATGGTTTTGAACAGGGCGTCCATATCCTGTGCAGCCAGGATATGGGCCTGTACCGGGATGATCACGCTGTCGGCGGCGGTCAAGGCATTGATGACCGTAAGGCCCAGGGAGGGGCGGCAGTCGATGAGGACGTAATCATATTCCTGCTTTACAACGTCCAGATATTGCCGCAGAACGGTCTCCCGGCTCATGCTGTTTACCAGGGTCACTTCCGTGGCTGCAAGACCGGCGTTGGCGGGGATGAAATCCACCCCTTCGTCATGCTGCCGGATGGCGTCGGTGTAAACAAAATCGGAAGGCTTGTCCTCCTCGCCATGGGCAATGAGATGATCCATGCAGGTGGCGATGGTGTGACGCAGGGCCTTAGGGTCCTTCACGCCCAGGCATTTGGTCAGATCGCCCTGGGGATCGGCGTCCAAGAGCAAGACGTTTTTTCCTTGCCGGGCCAAGCCGATGCCTAGGTTGATGGTGGTAGTGGTTTTGCCTACGCCCCCTTTTTCATGGGCAATGGCGATGACTTTGGTCATGGTGGGTTCCTCCTTGTTTTGTATTAGCGCATTGGGTAGAGGCGGTAGACTGGCAGAATCGTTTTTTATATGCTTTGCGTTTGGAAATGCTTGGCGCCAAAGGCAAAGCCTTGCTTTGTACACAGCCGATTCCTGTTGAGCAAAAAACAAAGGAAACAGCAGGGTTTCAAGGATTTGAAGCACAAAAAAAGCGACCGTAGCACACAGATTTTTTCTGTGTACTACGGTCGCTCGCTAGAGTGCCACACTGGCAGTGTGGATGTCAGCGGTTCGAGTCCGCTATGCTCCACCAAGAAAAGCCGCCAAACTTCTAGGGTTTGGCGGTTTTTTTTCGCTTAAAACCGCCGAACATCTACCCTGCCAGTGTGTCGCCTGCCCCGATTTTAACCGAAGTATGCTAATTCTTTTTCGGGTGTTTTGCCCATGAATTGGGCGTAGGATACGTTGAATTTTATATCTAACGTGTAGTCGCTGGATACCGTGACCCGCTCAATAAGGGCGGAAGCGATCATCTTTTTAACCGGTAACTCCGCTGTTGCATACAGTGCGCCCCAGCTTTGCAGCTGGGTGAACTGGGCCGCCGTTTCCTCGCAGAGAACATCCACCCGCCGTATGTTTTCGGCGGCCTCCTGGTTGCGGGCGGTGGCGGCGGCAACCTTTTCTTCGGCAACCTTGAGCATCTCCGCCAATACGCTTTGCGGCAGCTTGCTTTCGCCTCGGATGATTTTGAAAACCTCGGTTTGCAGCTCCTTCATCTCGGCGGTAGCCGCATCCAGCTCCGCCTTGGCCTGTTGCTGTAAGGCCGTCGCTTCCGCGATCTTTGCCTCGCAGCGCATCTTGACCAGCGGCTCGGCGGGCGTATCGGTGAATTTGGAGAAGATGCTGTAAAGCAGCCGGTCGATCACTTCGTCTATCCTTTTCGCCGTGTAGCCGCTTTGGCCGGTGCATAGGGCGCGGTGCCGTACCTTGTTGTAGCAGGCATAACGATGAATCCGGCTTACGGTGGTGCTGCCATCGGCATTTTTGTACTTCTTGGGGTTGGTGGTTGCTACCAGTTTGCCGCCGCAATGGGCGCAGTAGATGTTGCCGGAAAGCAATGTCCCGCCCAAGGTGTGCCGCGGAACGGCACGTTGCTCCATATAGGCGGCAGAACGGGCTTTTAGCAGCTCCTGGGCCCGGGCAAAGGTCGCGTCGTCGATGATCTGTAATTCCGGGATAGGCTCGGAAATATATTCACCGCACTTGATGCGCCCCGTATAGGTAATGCGGCCCAGCATATGGCGTATGGTGGTATTGGTGAATACGCCGCCGCTGCGGCAGGAGACGCCCATGCTGTACAGGTAATTACCAATGGTGTGGGTGCCCATGCCCTCGTTGAGGTATTTATCGAAAATAAGCTTAACGATGGCCGCTTCTTCAGGTACTACCTGAAGGTCTTTTACCGGCGCGCCGTGCTTATTCAGACGGCCCAGGAATACGCTTTCGTAGCCATAGGGGGCAGCGCCGCCGTGATAATGGCCTGCTTCGGCAATTTGCGCCAGGCGGGTACGGATGCGGATGGAGGTCTTTTCACTTTCACCAGCTGCCTGCCAGAACCGTATGTAATTGGTAAGCTTGTCCACATGGCTTTCAAACCGTTGCTCGCCTTCTTTTACGCTCCATACCCGAATGCCCTGTTTGACGAACCATTCCACAATAAAGGGCGTTTCGCTTTCAATGCGTCCCAGCCGGTCAAACATAAAGACCAGCAAAATATCAAATTCGTGCCGCAAAGCCTTCTGCTGCAAGATCTGAATCGCATCCCGATCCTTGGCAGAAACCTTAAATCCGGATACGCCCTTTTCGGAAAGCTCGTCTACGAAATGCCAGCCCTGTTGGGCGATGTATGCATGGCAAGCCTGGCGCTGCATGGGGATATCGTCCCTAAGTTTATCTACCTGGCCCAAGGTGGACACCCGGTATAAACAGAACACACGGTTTTGTATCTCTGGATGATGGAACGCTACGTTTTGCATGATAGAACCTCGCTTTCACATAGGGCGGTGCTGCGGGCCAATTCATGCTTCAAATCGACAAACCAGAATATACAATTTTCAAGGTGCAAATGGGAGTCAGTGCGCAAGATTATTATCATAGCAGCGGCTGTAATCTGCAAATGTGTGGAGGGTCGTTTGGGGTTTGCGCATAATGGTTGAGCAGAATGGTTCGCACGGCGTCTATCACGGCGGGATTAGGTTCTGCGCTGAAGGAAAGGGCAACCATCCCTTCGGCAAGTTTGATAACTTTATTCTCCATGAGAAAGCCTCCTGAAGTACGATATACTTTATGTGAGGACCCCTGCCGCGCCGCAAGAAGCGCAGCAGAATCCGCAGCGAAGTAAAAGAAATGCCTGGACCGGCCGGCTCCGGCCGCGCTGGGATTGCACCACCCCCCTTTTCAGCGGGCTGCATTCTGGGACTTAACCTCGACTATGCAGGCGTATCATTATGCCGCTTTACAAGCCGTATCGCTCGCGCCTTGGGTTTTGCCCTGCCCCGATCCGGCTGCGGAGGCGGTCTTGGCGGGCTTGTAAAGCGGGGTTGTTGTATCCAGGCAATCGGTATGCGGTTTTCAAGGTACTTTTTAAGGACAATGGCGGGGGATACGTCCTGCCTTACACCGGCAAACGCTTCCCCTGTTCACCCAGCGAAATATGTCCCTCTATATATCCATACATTTTTTGGGCAAATCCGTGGGGCCTATCACAAATTTTTTTGCAGAAATTTTTCCATGCTTTTTAGCGCCCGGCGAATGCTCTCCCGTATAGAACATTCCCGCACGTTTTCTAAGCGGGCAATACGGCCATAGCTCATGCCTAAAAAGAAGTGGGCGTATACCCGCTGCCGCTGCTTGTCTGAAAGGGATGCCAAGGCTTGATACAGCTGCTCCTTTTCATAGTTTGCCGCCAGAAGGGTATAAGGGTCTGCCGCCGTGCTTGTGGGCAGCTCTCCGCGCGCCTCCGCCCACTCCAGGGAATAGTAGGCTTTGTTCCGAAAAACGCGCACTTGATAGGCAACTTCGCTGGTCTTCCCGTCATGTAGTGCGGCCACTACCGCATCCGGCAAGGAAATCAGATGATCCCGGCGATATATCGTAGGATAGTACTCCCGCAAATTGATGGTTTTCATATGAACCTCCTGTGTCATCTTTGTTTTGGTGCTCGTACTACAAAGAGCTGGGAGGTGCGCGGGCGCGGCGTAGGAAGGCATAAAATAAGCCACGCAATGGCAATCCGCATTGCGTGGCAAAAAGGGAATTTTCCATAGGCCCATTCAGTGGGACGTCCGGACTTATTTTATTGAAAGATCGAGGGAAAACCGTGGGGTTATAGACGCTTCTTTTGCGTAGATATATAGGCGTTTTTGCGTAAGAAATTCCGAAACTGGCTATGGCGTGGCGCTAAAAGGGCAAACGTATAATAAGGCTTGCGAAGGAAGCCTGCATAAATCCCTGTGAGGATTATGACGCTGACAAGCGCCTTGAAATTTCAATTGTTTGCGAAGGATGCCTGGAGCAGATGGACGGGCTATAGGCAGGTATGTGGCTGCTATAGCCGGCCCTTCGAGCTGCAAGCTTATTCAAGGCGTGCCTTTCTGCCAGTTATATTAGTACCCGCGCCCGCGATCGATGACATCGCCGGTTATTGCGTGGATCGTGCAAACGCTATTACACCCCCGCGATTCGGTTGACAGCCCATGGTTCACCGTGTCTACAAAAGAGACGTTCCCGTTCTCGTCTTTATATTCCATCTCTCCATAGAATTCCCAGACCGGGACTGCCTCAATCGCGCCGTTTTTCCCCACAATACAACTCATTCCTAGCTGGATTCTATCCACATGGATAGTAATGGCTTGGGATGGGATTCCATATGGCTCGTAGGTGTATTTGTTCTGCGATGCTTGCATGTGGGCGAGCATGGCCGCACAGGCGGCATCCAGATCGATCACAGATACCTGCTCCTCCGTTACCGTCACCTGACCAGGCTCTTGCCAGTGGAAGGATACGAGACCATCGTTATCAAACTGTAGCTCCATGAGTTCCCAAAATACGGCCGCATCATATGCGCCCTCGGTGGCTCCCCGCTGGATCTGCTCGCTATATACTTGATCCGCATTCCCTATTTTTCGCATGAAGGTAACATACCTTCGTTCGTGACGGCTGGGAAAGACATAGCCTTTTTTTTCAAGGCTTTGATCGACGATCGTATGATTGACCGGCCACACGCCGGTTTTCACAACACAGAAGGAATCACCCAGACCCAGCGCATCCAGAACCCCCTCCGCTTGTGCGATTGCTTCTTCTTCCGTGATTTCCAGTGGGGGGATGTCGTCGATCAGATGCCGTTTGAAGCCCAGATCCATAAAGGATAGGATCTGCCGGTGCTCATCGGACAGGGCTTGGAAAGATGCTTTCCTATTTTTTCCCGTATCGACCTTGATGAAGCCATTGTCATAGCTGAATATCCTCTGCAAGGAAGCGGCTTTTTCAGCATCCGGGCGGGAGGGGATCGCCTGCTCCATATTGTCGATGATGCTGCGATAAAAGGCGGTATCAGATTCATCCAACATATCCTTCGCAGCTTCTATCTGCATGTTTACCGTGGCGATATATTCCATGAGCTCCTGTTTGGTTTCAACATATTCATAGATGGGGGCATTTCCAAACAGCACATCCGCCACCTGTTCAACCATGGTCATATCAAAAGGAATGCGCTGTATGCTTCCTTTACACAGCGGAACCTCCGGCACCATAACATCGGCATCAATCACCAGCTTGATCCCATCGGGTAAGGCGGCCGTGGTTGTGCATGTTGCCGGCACATCTTTCCACACAAGCGCGTCTGCGCCCGGATCTGCCTGGCTGGTATGGCCGGCTAAAGGCCCCTTTCCTTCCGGCGTAGGCTGGCAGCCGAATAGGATGGCTACGCTTAAGCATACAATCATAAATATGATCTGCTTCTTCATCTATTCAATCCCTCCATGGGGGTTATAGCAGATGCTATAACCCCGTTCCGTGCCTTTATCTGTGAATTATAACAACACTACCTTTTATGTAGTACTGTGCTTGCGTGTTGCCAAATTGGCAGGTATAAGATTGACTTGGGGAAAGATCATTAATGGAGGCATATTCTTGATTCCATTCATAGTTTGACCCAAAGGACGCAGAACCTTGTCCGGAGGACAACGCAGTCACCTTGAATTTTTGCGCATAAGCATATCCGGTTAGCGGAGTCGTGGAATCCCGGGTAGCATATACGCAAGCAGTACCATGAAACTCCAACCATCCAGTCGATGACGGCCTATATTTTTCTCTAGAGTTCACATAACTTTTGAAGTTTACCGCAAGCGTGGTCTGGGCAGCCAGCGCTACGCTCGCTAACGCAAAACCATAATTAGCGCAAGGGCTAAAGCAAATATTCTTTTCATACTTGCTCCTTCCTTTGAGAGTGTGTTCATCGCTGGCGTCTTATTACGCTTGTTTCCTTATAAACACATATTCGTTCAGTTGTTCCAAGTCGCTAAAAGGGTGATCTATTTGCCCAATGGTATCCCTACCTTTCCATGCATTGAATTCTAAAAAACTATGAGAAAAATTATACGGAATGAATACATGCGATTGTTCAGCCTCGTTCGTTACTTCATCCGCATCAGTCTTGCGAATTTGTTCACCACGATCACCGCCACGATTATGGCGATGGCCGCGAAGGCCACCAATACGCTGATCCACCATTGGCTGGCGGCCCGCTTGGCTTCCGCCTCCGCTTGCTTTTCCGCTTCGGTCTTTTCCCCCTCGATCACAGGCTGCTTGATCTCGGTGGAGACCTGGGTCTCCTCCGCGTGGTCGATCCCCTGGTCGTCCTGGTACGTGACCGTATAGGCGCCGGTGGTGGGGCCGTAGCTTTCCGTGTAGCCCTCCGTCATGGATAGCATCCCTATGAATACCTTCATTTCCCCATAGCCCGCTTCTCCCGGGGGGATGTCCCCCAGGAATACGCTGCTGGTGGGGAATAGCCCGGCCCCGGTGAGGGTCACCGTCACGTTCCGGAGGGTGCTTTTCCCCAGGTTGAATACGTTGGCCGGCAGGGATACCGTCTCCCCTGCGGCGATCTCCTTGGGCAGGCTCACCGGGTCATAGCCCATCACGGCGGGCTGGGTCACCTGAATGAGAAAGGTCCGGGTATTGGTGTAAACGCCACCGTACAGGTCCACATAGTCCAGGGTGATGTAAAAGGGCTGCTGTCCGGCCAGCACGTCCTTGGTGGTCTTCATCCGGAAGGTCACCTCCGCGCTGTCCTCGCTGGCGATGTTGTCTAGGTGCAGGGCGTTGTTGGTCTCCGCCGGCACGATCCCCGCCGCCTCGCTGCCGTAGGTCAGCCGTACCGACCGGGCCCGGATCGCCCCGATGTTGTCTATGGTAACCGCAACGGAAAACGCCTCCTCGCCGCCCACCGTCTCCGGCTCCACCGTGCAGGCGGAAATGAACAGCTCCGGCTTTTCCACCTCCTGCCGGGGGACTTCATTGGGATCGGGCGGGGTCTTGCCGTCGGTTATGGTCACATATACGGAGAAGGTCTGGCTGGCCTGCTTGCCCGTCACGTCCAGATAGTCCGCTCGCAGCTCCACCGGATAGGTGCCGCTGTACCGCTCCATCAGAAGGGGGATCTCCAGGCCAAAGACGTATTTCCCATACCCCGTGACGGTCTGGCTGTAATTCCCGTAAACAAAGGGGCTGTTCTGCAATTCCCCCAGATCGGCCGTGACGGTCACCCGGTTATCGTAGGTCTGGCCCAACAGGGGCAGCACGATGTATGCCCGGCCGTCCAGCACTGTGGGCACATATCCTTGGGCATAGGTGAGGGCCATGCCGGGATACAGGGTGTGGCTGTCAATGCGCAGCTGTCCTGCTGTCTCTTATACACATCTCCGAGCCCACGAGACCGATCAG
>ENA-OZHQ01000379-OZHQ01000379.1-human-gut-metagenome-genome-assembly--contig:-NODE-379-length-10521-cov-5.076629_pt1 | contig 10521 bp, 9 predicted proteins | sample MGYA00244044_ERZ653682 | MGnify/ENA primary metagenome ERZ653682 (study PRJEB26926, sample SAMN06165288) | human gut metagenome | biome: ENVO:00009003; feature: ENVO:2100002; material: ENVO:00002003...
ATCGTCGGCAGCGTCAGATGTGTATAAGAGACAGGCCCTGGAGCTGGGCCGGGCGCAGGAGGCATACGACGCGCTCACAAAGCTCGGCGCGGAGAGCGCGATGGAGCTGCACAAGCTGGCCGCGGCCTGCGAGCTGCTGGGCAGGCGCGAGGAAGCCCTCGCGGTCCTCGACCGGGCGGAGAGTCCCGAGACCCCCTCCCCGGAGCCGGCGCGTTCTCTCGCGCCGCGCATCTGCGGCCTCGTCCGCTACCGGCTGGAGCATCCGGACTACCTTGAGCGCCAGGAATACGGCGCGGAGCTCATGGAGCTCTTTGAGACGATGCGGCGGGAGCTGCCCATCGGCTACGCGAGCTTCCACCTGCCGCGAGTGCTCGAGTGGCTTCGGGCGCGGCGTATGTACCGCCAGGCCTATGAGCTGCTGCTTGACTTTCCTGGATATAGGGGTTAAATGTAATTTAAACGGCTGTTTTGGCTTCGATTTTCCCAAAACAGCCGTCTTTTCTTTTCTCAGCCTCCGGCCTAAAATATAGGCGGAGGCGATATTCTTGAAACCGAAACTCTGGACGCGGGACTTCACGCTGCTCATATCCGCCACCGTGCTGGGAGCGGCCGGGGGCATTGCGGGCAGCTTTGCGCTCTCCTTCCTGGTGTACGAGGAGACGGGCAGCACGCTGGCGGCGGCGCTGCTCATCGCGATAAACGTCATCCCCGGCTTCATCGTGCCGCTCGCCGCCGCGCCATTCATGGACAGGCTGCCGCGCAAGCCCTTTCTCGTCGGCGGGGACGCGGTGAACGGCCTGCTCTACGCCGCGGCGGGGCTCTATCTGCTCAGGCACGACTTCACATACATAGGCTATCTCTTCTTCTCCCTGCTGCTTTCGAGCCTTTCAGCCTTTGACTCCCTTGCCTACCAGAGCATCTTCCCAAAGCTCATCCCCGAGGGTGCGGAGGAGCGGGGCTACACGGTGTCCTCCATGGTCTATCCCGTCATGCAGGTGCTCATGGCTCCGGCGGCGGCCTGGCTCATGAGGGCCGTGGGCGTGGCCGCCATACTCATCGGCCAGGGCGCGCTCTCCCTCCTCGCCGCGGGCATAGAGAGCCGGATAAGCGTGAGGGAGGAGCGGCGCGGCGAGGGCGGGGGCTTCTCGCTCCGGCGATGGCTGGGCGACCTGAGGGACGCCGCGGCCTATCTCAAAAAGGAGCGCGGCCTTCTGGCGATATACTCCTACATGGCCGTCACGAACGGCGTGGGGAGCGGCTACTCGGCGCTTCTGGTGGCGTATTTCAGCGCGGCCCCGGCGCTCTATTCGCTCTTTTCCGCGGCCGAGTTCGCGGGGCGGAGCTTGGGCGGCGCGGTGCGATACAGGCGGGAGATACCGCACGGCATGCGCTATAAGTTTGCCTTTTTTGTCTACAACGCCTACGAGCTCATGGACGCAACGCTGCTCTGGCTGCCCTATCCGCTCATGCTTTTGAACCGGGCGGCGGCGGGCTATCTGGGCATAGGCAGTGCGACGATGCGCCTCGCCGCCGTGCAGAGCTACATCCCGGATGGGATGCGCGCGAGGATAAACGCCTTTGAGAGCATGCTCTATTACATGGGCATGGGCGTGTTCAGCCTCATAGTCGGCGCGCTGGGCGAGCTCATGAGCCCGCGCGCGGCGGTGAGCGTCTCGGCGCTCTTCACCCTGGCGGTCTGCTGGCTGACCATCTTCCGCAGGCGGCGCGAGGTCGGCGCAGTCTACGACGGCGCGCCGGCGGAGAAATAGCGAGATCCCCGCTCCCTGTTGGAGCGGGGATCTCCATTTCACGCAGGGGCCGGGGATCTCGGTTCAGCGCATTTCCAGCGTGTACGATATTTGCTCCGCGGGCTCGGTCTGGAGGCTGCTCGGCAGCTGCTGCACGCAGACATTGCCCAGCGCGTCCGCGCAGATGAGGAAGGCGTCGCTGTTTTGGACCTGCCAGCGGTAATAGTCCTGCGCGGGCTCATCCTCATCGGAGGGGGCGAAGTCCAGAAACAGGGCCAGGCGCTCGCCGTCATATTCGTATATGTCCTCCAGCGTGTAGCGGTATTCGCCCGCCGGGCGGCTGAGCAGCTCATAGCCCGGCGCGCCGCCTATGTCGAAGAAGGGGCCTTCGACGAGGCCGCCGCCGGAGTAGTCGAAGGCGTAGACGCCGTCCAGCGTGTCCGCCAGCACCCAGTCCTCGCCCGTCTCGATGTGTATGGAATATGTGCCTTCGGGGCGCGGTATGGTATAGGCCTCGGCAAGTTCGCCTGCGGGCGTGACGCGCGTGAGCAGGCTGGAATCCGGGCCGCTTTCCACCAGCAGCGCGCCGCCGTCGGGAGCATAGTACATGTACGAGCGCCCAACACACTCGGCGAGCAGGCGGAGCGAGGCCGTGTCCGGCACATACAGCCCGTCCTCCTCCGACCACCTGAGGTCCATGAGCCAGAACTCCGTGCGGTCCTCGGCGTCCTCAGAGCCGGAGCTCCGCAGGGTGAAGAGGTAGAAGTTCCTGTAGCAGTCGCAGCTGAGCGAGAGGCCGCCGCTGCCGCCGCTCGTGCCGTAGCCCCTGACGCTGCCGTCGGCTCTCTTCTTTATCTCGACCGTCTGCGTCGCGTCCTCCGGCACCGGCCGGGCGAGCGTGGTTTGCAGGACCTCGTTCAGCTCCTCGGCCCTGGCCTCGGGGTAGTCCCCGAGCACGGCGCAGTAGAAGGGCCAGGTCTCGTAGAAGTCCGCGAGGCGCACCGCCTCCTCATACTCTCCGCCCGCGGGGGTCTTGTCCGCGACGTACTGCATGTGCTCCGGCAGCACGCGCTCCGAGGAACGCAGGTCGTTCGGATAGAGCCCGCTGGCTATCTGAGGCACGAGCCGGTCGGACCAGTCCGGCTGCTCCGGCTGGGTGTCCCAGATGGGCTCGTTGAGGGAAAAGACGCAGCTGTCCTCGCCGGAGGCGGCGTCCAGGCTGAGCTCGTGATAGAGCCTGTTCAGGCCACGGCTGTCGGAAAAGGACGTATAGGCCCGGATGGTGACGCCCTCGCAGAGCTCGGGGTCGCCCGTGAGGACGACCGGCGAGAAGCAGGCCGCGTCCCTGGTCGAGTTGACGCGCGCCGCCGCGTATACGGAGCCGGACAGCAGGAGCGCGGGCAGCAGGACGAGCAGTATCATTGCGCGTTTCATGGCGTACCTCCTTCCGCTCAGCCGAGCGAGAGTTCAAAGTTGAACATGGAATAGCTGTTTTGCAGCAGAGGGAAGTCAAGCTCACGCTCGAGCACATTGCCGTCCGCGTCCGCCGCTATGAGCAGGAGCGGCCAGTCCTCGCTGTAACCGGACCGGGCAGAGAGCCAGCCTATGCTCCGGCCGGAGGCGAGGGCGCAGAGGCGTTCCCCGTCGTAGGCGTAAATGTAATCATATTCCGAGGTGAAGCTGACGGCGGGCAGCGCGTACTCGTGGCCAAGCCTTATGTCCCCGCCGCTGCCGTAGTCGAAGGCAGTAACGAGGCCTTCCTGCACGAGCAGCGTCCAGTCCTCGCCCGCGACGAACTGGGCGTAGTCATCTTCCGCGCCGGCGTAGTTCGTGTGCAGCTGCGCCGCAGGCTCGCCCTCGGGAGAGAGCTGGATGAGCTCATAGCCGTCCTCCACCGCCTCGAGCAGCAGGGCTCCGCCCTCGGGCGTCTCCACGCTGGTGGAGAGCTCCCGCAGTTCCATGAGCGGGCGCGCGCCCGACACGTCGGGCATATAGAGCCCGTATTCCTCCGACCAGAGCGCGTCGAGGACGTAGAGACGGGCGCGCTCCGTCCCGTAGTCGGCGTTCATGTCGGTGAAGTAGAGGATATAGAAGTTCTTGAAATCGCGGCAGCCGACCCAGACGGAGTCGCCGCTTATGATATTGCAGCTATATTCCCTTACCTCACCGTTCGTGTTGAGCGTGACGGAGGCCTCGACCACCGTGTCCTCCGGCACGGGCTGAGCCAGCTCGCCGGAGAGCAGCTCGTCCAGGCCCCGGCCGATCTCGGAGAAGCCCTCGTCTACGAAGAAGGGCCAGTGGTCGCAGCAGTCCGAGAGGGGGAAGGTCTCGCTGTAGGTCCCGCCGGGCGCCGCCCGGTCGAGGATGTACCGGCAGGGAACGGGCAGGTCCTCCGGCTCGAAGGTGCCGGAGCCGCTGCTGCTCAGCCTGTCCGTGATGAAGGGCGTCCAGTAGTACGCGCCGGAGTCGGAGCCTTCGGGGCCGAATCTCAGCTCGAAGCAGCAGGCGCTTTTGTCCGAGGCCGCGTCGTAGCTGAGGGTGTGTATGAGCCGGCAGCCGGTCTTGCCGCGGTACTCGGCCTGTGCGCCGAGCCTCAGCCCCTCGAGCGAGACTCCGCCGCCCGTCTCCGAGACCGCCGCGATGTATGCCGCGTCCCGCTTCGAGTTGACGGCCAGTGCCGCCGCCCCGAGGCCGAGGCCGGAGACGAGGGCGAGTATGAGAAGTGTCAAAACAGCGCGTTTCATGTGGTTCTCCTCCGCGGGCCTAAGCCCGCCTCTGTGCTGAAGATGTGATCGCCGTCCCCCTCCGCCTGCGCGGAGGGCTCGAGGCCGAAGCAGAGGATGGAGAGCTGCTTGTTCGTCAGGCCGAGCTCCCAGCTGCCCAGGACGCCGGTGCCGTCCGCAACTATGAGCGTGAGCGTGTCGAGCCCGCCCATGCAGACCAGCCCGAGCCGTCCGTCCTGCAGGAGATAGCGCTCCTGCGTATAGGGGTCGCTGTAGCTGTAATACTGGAATTCATAGCCCGGGACGCCGGAGACGTCGCAGCTGAAGGCGGGGACATAGAGACCGTCCTCCTCCAGAAAGACCTGGATGCGGCCCAGCTCGTCGCAGAGCGCCCAGCCCTCGCCCGTGACCGGCGTGAGCGCGTCGGGCTCAAAGTCCCGGGGCAGGAGGCTCTCCTGCACGAGCCCGCCGTCCGCGCCGAACTGCACCAGGCGCAGGCAGTCCTCCCGGCGCTCGAAGGCCAGGACCCCGCCTTCCGACGTGCTCACGAGCGTGGGCGTGGACTCATAGCTGAGGATGAGCTCGAGGCTGTCCGCATCCGGGACAAGGTGGCCGCGGTATTCCATGCTGTCCAGGCGGTAGAGCCTGCCCTCGCCGGGGTTCCGGCCGTCGTAGCATTGGATAAAGACGTAGTATTTGTCGCCGCAGGTCTCGGTGTCTATCCAGTATTCGCCGCCGCTCACATACTCGCGGCCGTAGGCGCTGAGCGCGCCGTACTCATCCCGGCTGACGTAGAAGCTGACCAGCGTGTCCTCCGGCACGGGCGGCGCCAGCGCGGAGAGGATGCGGGCCTCGTCCTCGTCGTCGAGGTAGTTCGCGGAGATGTCCGTAGGCCAGACCTCGAACCAGTCCGAGAGCTTTGCCGCCATTCTGCGCGTCTCGCCCGGGGCGGTCTCCGCGGCGAGGGAGCGGTAGGGCTCCGGCAGTTTTTCCTCTTCAAAATCATCGCTCAGCCAGTTGCAGTTGAGCTCGTTGCGGAGGTTGAGCCAGCTGAGCGGGCTGCTGTATCTGCGCAGGCCCGTCTCGAGCTTGAACTCGCAGGACGGCTCGCCGCTGCCCATGTCCAGGCCCAGGTCGTGATAGAGATAGAGCTTGTACGTCCCTATGTCCATCGTGCTGGCCGTGACGGTGAAGTCCTCCGCCGCCGCGGCGTCGCCGGAGAGCTGCGTGGAGAAGAGGGCCGCGTCGTCCTTCCGGGCGTCCAGGCCCAGACCCGCCGCGCCCAGGCCCAGGACGGAGACGAGGCTCAGTGTGCAGAGTATGATAAAACCGCGCTTCACGGGGCTCCCCCTCTCTTTGAACTCATTATACAAACTCCAGGTAGACCCGGCCCCAGACATAGGCTCCGGCGCCGGGCAGGACGAGCTCTGCGGCGTAGAGCAGAGCGTTTTGCGAGCAGACAGTCACGAAAAACCGCTCCGGGCCGCCGAACGTCTCCGGCTCGCGGACGGTGAGCACGGCAAGGCGCTCGCCGTCGAAGGCGTACTGCCTCGTGTACGAGCACAGGCCCATGTCCTCGCCCTCGGGAGTCAGCGACCAGCCCGGCAGACCGCCCAATTCGAACACCGGGCCTGGCTCATAGGCCGAGCCGTCCCAGGTAAAGCTCAGGACCCGGCCGTCCTCATCCATTATCGACAGCGCCCAGCCCTCGCCGTAATATTTGTATCCGCCTTGGGCCTGGCCGTTTGCGAGCGCGGGCGCGTCCGCGTCCGAGCCCTGCGGTGCGATGTAGGCCAGCCCGCCCAGGCGGAAGGCCCTCTCGGCGGAGTCAATGCCGAGCTCCCGATACAGGTCAAGGTTCCACTCGTCTCCGCGACGGGCGATCTGCCCGGTCACCCGCGAATACAGGCGCAGCCCGGCGGCTGCCTCCTGCGAGCCCGCGAGCGCCTCAAGCTCGAAGTCCGCAGACTCCCAGACCGGCGCAAGGGCGGCGTTCGCGCCCGCCAGCAGGCAGAGGCTCAGCAGCGCCGCCGCCAGGAGCAGTGTCCCAGCGCATCTCATGGCCTTATTCCCCGCCCGTCAGCTCGTCTATCGCGCGGCTGATGCGCTCGGCGCGGTAGCCGTAGCTGCGCTTCACGAAGTCTATGAGGCTCTCGCCCGTCTCCTCGAGCTCCGACATGGACACGTCGCCCGCGAGCTGCCCCTTGTGGATGAGCAGCGCCCGGCCGATGAAGCCCTCGACCTCCTCCAGAAGATGCGTCGAGAGCAGCACCGTCTCGTTCGGCTCCAGAATGCCCAGCAGGACCTTGTAGAAATCCTCGCGGTTAAAGACGTCGTTGCCGGAGAAGGGCTCGTCCATGAGGATGTAGTCCGCGCCCTGGGAGAGCGCCAGCACGACCTCAAACTGGTTCTTCTGGCCCGTCGAGAGCTTCGAGGGCGCGCCCTTCATGGGCAGCTCGAAGAAGTCCATCAGCACGCGGAAGCGCTTTTCGTTGAAGCGCGGGAAGTGCGCTGCGTAGAACTCCGCGTGGCCCTCGGGCGAGAGGGCGGGGAAGAAGGAGTGCTCGCTCGTGGCGAAGGACAGGCGTTCGATATTCTTCGTCGTGATGGGCTCGCCGTCGAGCAGGATCTCGCCCTTGTAGTTGAGCAGGCCCAGCATACACTTCATTATGGTGGACTTGCCCGCGCCGTTCTCACCGAAGAGGCCGACGAGCTCGCCCTGACCCAGCTTGAAGCTCACGTCGCGCACGGCCACCTTCGAGCCGTAGGACTTGCTCACGTTTTTCAGCTCTATCATCGCAGTAAACCTCCCAAAAGCAGTCTAAGGATCTGGTCCCAGGCCCCGGCGGGGAGCCAGGCCTCGGGGGTGAAGCGGACGTATATCCAGCCGCAGAGCAGCGTCATCAGCTGGGCGGAGAGCCAGAGCGCGGCCATACCGCAGAGCGGCAGCAGCGCGCAGCGAGCGGGGTATTCCCAGCGGTTTTTGAGCCTGCGCATGGTGTAAAAGCTCTTGGAGCCGGAGCGGAAGTAGTTCCAATTGCGCAGCAGCAGATAGACAAAGCCGGCAAAAACCGGGACAAAGGGCAGATAGGCAAAGGCGGCGACCTCGGCGTATGGGCGCATACCGATGGGCGTGCCGTTCTCCCTGTAAGAGCGCACCGTGCTGAGCTCTGACCAGTAGGCCAGGAGGAACCAGGCGAGCATTATGACCACGGCCCAGGCCAGCCAGGTCAGCGCTCTCTTGAGTTCCTGCTGCCCGTCAAAGCCCGGGGGCGCGAGCAGTTCATATCTGCGCACCGTCGGCACCCCCATCCTGCGCCCCGTTGCTCTCACGCTCGTCCTGCGCCCTGTCCACGAGGCCGATGCAGCTGCCCGCGCTGAGCGCGAGCGCCATGACCGCGCAGACCACGACCGCCGTCCTGTCGTTGGCGATGAGGCCGGAGCCGAGGATAAAGACCAGGGTCATGACGGCGAAGCCGGAGACCTTGCCGCGCCTGGCCCAGAAGGAGCCGTGGGCCGTGGCCGCGCCCGCTGCGAGGATGTAGCCCGTCACGAGCAGGAGCGTCGCCCAGTCCTCGAGCGGCAGGAGGTAGTGCAGGCCGCGGTTGCCGTAGGCGGCGAAGAAGAGGCTCATCTCGTTGACGGGGACGGTGGGGTTCTTCATGTATATCGCCGCAAAGCCCAGCCTCGCCGCGAGGATGAAGCCCTGGTAGACGACGAAGCAGAGCACGTTCGCCAGGACCTGCCAGAGCGCGGCCCCGGTCTCGGAGACGCGGAGGCGGCGGTAACTGTAGTCCGGGTTCACGCCGCCCTTTGGCACGCCGCTGCGCCAGAGCAGGGCGTAGAGCACGGCCGCGCCGAGGTAATAAGCCCTGTCGGGCCAGACGTCGAAGATGGCCTGGAAGTCCGAGGCGCTCCCGGACTGCCAGAAGAGCAGCGCGAGCTGCACCACCGCCGCGGCCAGCGAGAGGGCCAGGGCCTTGTAGACGACGTTTCTTGCGGCGAGCATGAAAGCCGAAAGATGTCTGTTTTTCATATCATTTCCTCCTCATAAGCGCGCCTGACGAGTTCGAGAGCCTCCTCAAGCGGCACGCCCATTCTTCTGAAAGCCGAGGCCGCAGCCACGGCGTCCGCGCGGATCAGCTCGGCGCGGACCTTTTCCCGGAGCTCATCCGTCACGCTGATGCAGCTTTTGGCTCCGGCGTGGGAGACGAGCAGGCCCTCATCCTCGAGCAGGCGGCAGGCCTTCTGCACGGTGTTGGGGTTTAGGCCGAGGATGGCGGAGAGCACGCGGCGGGAGGGCAGCTCGTCCCCGTCCGCGATCTCGCCGGAGACGACGCCCTGTTTGATATATCGTATTATCTGCAGGTATATGGGCGACCCATCCTCCGCCCGGAAGCCCTCAAACGAGACCAAGCTCTCACCTCCTCCAAACCGTGTTACTCGACTAATACAGTTCTCAACTGTATTATAGGCATAATACACTTTGCTTGTCAATAGCCTGTTGCGGCCTGGGAGGCAGAAAAAAATGGCAGACGCGGTTTTGCGTCTGCCGTTTTGGCGTTTATGCTCTTTAGAAGCTGTATTCCCAGACCTCGGCGGGGTACCACTTGGCGTTTATCCGCGTGAAGATGATCACGCAGCCGCCGGTCTGCTTGCCGCCCTCGTAGAGGCTCACGTTGCAGCCGTAGCAGTTGTCCCCGTAGTACTGGAAGCTGCCCAGCTCGTATTTGTCGTAATCCGTATCCGTCACGCCGCCCGCAGGGGTCCGGGCGCTGTACTCCGAGGCAAGCCTGGTCGCCAGGGGCAGGCTGCCGTAGAGGTAGCTGAGCATGTTGTAATAGTTAGTATCTATCTTGTCGTTCAGGTTGGACTCAAAGGCCGCGTACAGGCCGAAGAAGGTCTCCGAATAGCCCGCCTGAGCGCTCTCCAGCTCCTCGTCCGAGGCCGGCAGGTACACCGTAGCCCCGTCCTGTGCTATGGGCGCGCCCAGCTCGGCGCCGCCCTCGCCCTCCGCGGAGATCTCCGGCTCCAGGTGCAGGCCGCTCACTTCCCAGACCTCCAGCTCCGGCGCCGTGCCGTAGTCCTCCAGGCCTTCCAGGAAGGCCGCGGTCAGCTTTTCGCCGGTCTTGTAGCTCTCGTCCAGCTCCACGCCGTTCACGCTCACGGAGGAGCCCTCCGGCGCGCAGATCTTCACGCTCAGCTCGCCCTCGCCCAGCGCGAACACCGCGCCGTTTTCATCCGAGCTCTCCGCCTCCAGCACTTCGCCGGACGCCGAGGTCGCGCCGATCTCCACCGTGCCGTAGATACCGGATATGTCGTAGCGGCAGAGCAGCTCCGTCGCCTCAGGCTCGAGCTCGGGCAGGTAGGAGGCGTCCACCGGCTCGGAACTCAGGTAATTCTCGCTCACGGTTATGCCGTTCACCGTCACCGTGGCGTCCGCCGGAGCGGTTATGCTCAGGGTCCTGGGTTCCGGCGAGATGAAGCCCGCCAGCAGTTCGACCTTGTCTATTGACATATACTCCAGGCCGAACCCGGCCTCGCCGCCCAGCTGCGGCGACAGATACACCCGGCAGAGCTCCGTCCCGCCGACGGAGACCAGATAAACCGGGGCTTCTTCCGTATACTCCTCGTCTTTCACATAGCTCATGTCGCCCTCGCGTATGAGGTCCAGGCAGAGCTCGTCCACCAGCGCGGACTTCGTCTCGAACTCCGTCGGTGTGACGGAGAAGGAGCTCTCTATTGCGGTTTTCCAATAGCTCTCGTCCGCCATCTGCTCGAACTGGGCCATGACCCGCTCCGGGCGCGTGAACTCGTATGCCTCGAGGTATTTCCAGAACACGGCCAGCGCCGCCGCAACGGCGACTATGAGCACGATGCAATAGACCAGCATCGCCTTGCCGAAGCCGCCCAGGCCGCGGCCCTCTTCCTCCGGCTCCTCCGGGGGCGGGTTCCACCTGAGCTCGGGCTCGCGCCGCTTCTGCGGCTGGGGGCGGCGCTCCGTCTGCCGCACCGGCAGCGGACGCTCCTCCTCCGGCTCAGGCTTTGCG
>ENA-OZHQ01000380-OZHQ01000380.1-human-gut-metagenome-genome-assembly--contig:-NODE-380-length-10515-cov-6.367686_pt1 | contig 10515 bp, 7 predicted proteins | sample MGYA00244044_ERZ653682 | MGnify/ENA primary metagenome ERZ653682 (study PRJEB26926, sample SAMN06165288) | human gut metagenome | biome: ENVO:00009003; feature: ENVO:2100002; material: ENVO:00002003...
TACTTGAAAAAGATGTTTTGCATAAGGATTTGCAAGAATTAAAAGAATATTATTTAAAGCCTGTAATTCTTGAAAATGATATGGGTACTTTTACTCTTAACAGATATTTTTCTTGGTTTGAATGTAATAATGTAGACTGGAATGGTGCAGATATACTTATATATTTGGAAGTAGATGAAAACTGTGATGAAACAGCAAATTCAGCTATGGCTACTTTACTTAAATATGCAAAGGATAAACAAGGCTTCGACCAAAAAAATCGTGAGTTTGCCGCAAAAGAATTACTTGATTTGGCAAATGATTGGCTTGAAGATAATGAAGATGAAGACAAGCCAGATAAAATCACAAAAGAAATGTTTATAGATAACATTAAAATGTCTGAATTGTGTATATCACCAGATGGCAGTATAACATTATTTTATGATGATGGAGATATGTTCTGGGGTCATACTATTCAAATAATTATAGATGAAAATGGTAACTATGACAGTGCTGATATAGCAGGATAATTTGATATTATAAGTATCTAAATTATAAAAAACTTCGCTTATTCTTATGAATTGGCGAAGTTTTTGCTTTAAATATACTTTTTTACATCTACAAAAAGTCTGCCCTTACGGCTTTTGCCTGAAATTCCGACAACCTCTGCTTTACCCTTTCCACGCATAGAAATTTTATCGCCTGCCTTAACCTCTTTTGAAGTATCTGTACAGACAAGCCAATTAAGCGACACCGCTCCCTTTGTGATAAATTCCGCAGATTTTGTTCTTGAAAGTCCGAAACACTCTGCTGAAATGCTGTCTAAACGCATAGAACTTACATTTATACTTATATCTTGTGTTTTCAGGACAGGTACTTCATAGCTTTCACTCTCTCGGATTTCAACATTATATCTTCCAACCTTTTTCAGATTAAATTCTACAAATTCTGAAATGGAATTATGACAGAAAAATTGTGCCTTGCCCTCATTTATGATTATATCGCCTATCATCTCACGCTTTATTCCAAGCCCCATAAGCGAGCCGAGAACATCTCTATGTGTAAATTCCGCATTAGAGGAAATAACTGAATAAAGCTTAATCGGCAAACCCTCATCATTGCAATATTCGTTATCCCTGACACGACATAGTCTGCGTTCGGCATCATCAAAACCGCCGACAAAATCTATATATCCACGAAATTCTTCTACTTTGGAAATTAGAGTTTGTTCCGCAGGTGTCAGAAAATGTGAATATTCAACAGAGTAGTTTTTTTCACTTCTTGTGATAAGGTCGCTGATTTTTCTGAGTAGAATTTTCTGTTCATCAATGGTTGTATATTTAGCTGTGAAATCTTTCATATGCTTATCCCCTATAAAATTATAAGCTAATCATACCTTAAATTTTTTATAAACTCAAGACTATAAAAAACTTGAAACAAAAACTCGGTGCCAGTCTATGACTGACACCGAGAATTTTTTCCGGGCGAATAAACTTAAAAATTATTTAAAAGTATTATTCTTCTCTCATCTTTGCAAAGCACTCGCTGCAGTATACAGGTCTGTCTTCACGAGGCTTGAATGGAACCTTAGCTTCCTTGCCGCAAGAAGCACAGATAGCTGTGAACATTTCACGCTCTGGCTTAGATGCATTCTTTCTTGCGTCACGGCATGCCTTACATCTCTGTGGCTCGTTTACGAAACCCTTAGATGCATAAAATTCTTGTTCGCCAGCTGTGAAAACAAATTCGTTGCCACATTCCTTACAGATGAGAGTCTTGTCTTCGTACATTTGATTAACCTCGCTTTGGTAAAATTATAATTTTGCCCCAGGACGGTTTTGCACCGCCGCCTTTGAAAAGTTTACAACGCTCTACTTTAAGCTACTTGGGCATATAGCACTCGAATCAGTGCTTTTTAAGTTTTTTTCGCACTCGCTGCATAGCATTATCACAAGCTTTTTCATTTATACCAAATTCGGCAGAAATTTCTGCATATGAATAACCAAGCAGATATAGCGTAAGAACTTTTTTTTCAAGTTCAGTAAGATTTTGCTCTATTGCTGTATAAAGCCCTTCCTCCGCCTCTTGAGATATTATAACAGCCTCAGGCTCGGAAAGACAATCAGCAGAAAGCTCATCATCAAGTAAAACAAAATCATTCAAAATCTTATTCTTATCACTAAGAGCCGTTCTGACGGCTGAAACAATTTTGTTTTTGACGCATACTCCTGCGTAGGATTTGAACGCTGAACCTTTTGTTTCATCATAGCTATTAACTGCACTTAAAAGTCCGAGCAAGCCCTCTTGAATCAGGTCATCAGGCTCTAAACCGCTTTTTTTATATTCCGCAGCAACAGAACGGATAAGGTATAAATATCTTACAACAAGTTCACGAAATGCACCCTCGTCAGAATTTTTGGCAAGTTTCACAAGTTCTGCATCTGAAAGACTGTCAAAATTACCAAAAGCCTGATTATCGAACATGATTTCACCTCATTGCACTCTCGTACTAATAAATAATACACTATTTGAACGAATAAGTCAATGCATGTTTTATACAATTTGCAAAATTTATTATAATTTTGTGTATAAAAATAATTTATTTTCTTATATGAAATTACTTTTAATTTATATCACGCAAAATATTTCTTTTAGGTAAAATGTTGAAGTTTACTTGAATTAAATTGAATAAAATATTGATATAAATAAATTATGGCTGTATAATAAAATTAATAATGCTTAGGGGAGATTTACAGTGGTTGTTAAAATAAATAGTATGGGAATTTACGGCATAGAAGCATATGCTGTCTGTGTAGAAACTGATATTTCGAGGGGATTGCCTGGATTTGAAATTGTTGGCTTGCCAGGAATCGCTGTTAAGGAATCTCGTGATAGGGTTCGTTCCGCTATCAAAAACAGCGGATTTACCTTTCCATCTCAAAGAATAACCGTAAATCTTGCACCTGCAAATATTAAAAAAGCTGGTGCTTTATATGATTTGCCGATTTTAGTTTCAATTCTCACTTCTATGGGAGCATTGACTAATACCTTTGATGATGCTGTTTTTATAGGTGAGCTTTCACTTTCGGGTGAGTTAAGACCTATAAACGGTGTATTGCCTATGGCTATTGAAGCAAAAAATCTTGGCTTTAAGCGTATATTCATTCCATTCGACAATGCCGCAGAGGGTGCTGTTGTTGATGGAATAGATGTCTTCCCTATTAAAAAGGTTTCTGAGCTTATATCAGTTCTGAGAAATCAGACCCCCACTGAACCATATAAAACAATAACCCGTGACACAGCACAGGCTACTTTCTCATATGATTTTTCTGATGTCAAAGGTCAAGTTCTTGCTAAGAGAGCATTGGAAATTGCTGCCGCTGGCGGACACAATATCCTTATGATAGGAAGCCCTGGTGCAGGAAAAAGTATGCTTGCAAAGCGTGTTCCGTCTATACTTCCTGATATGACCTTTGATGAAATGATTGAAACAAGCAAAATACATTCCATTGCGGGAACTATGCTAAATGGACAATCACTTATAACCGAAAGACCCTTTCGCTCTCCTCACCATACAGTTTCTCCCGCTGGACTTTCTGGTGGCGGAACTATCCTAAGACCTGGCGAAATCTCTCTTGCACATAATGGTGTACTTTTTCTTGATGAACTTCCTGAATTTAGCAGAACAGCAATGGAAGTTCTTCGTCAACCACTTGAGGACGGAAAGGTTACTATTTCTCGTGTCAGCGGTTCAATAAGCTATCCAAGCTCAGTTATGCTTATTGCCGCAATGAATCCCTGCCCTTGCGGATATTTCGGACACCCTACTAAACCCTGTATATGCAGCAGAAAGGCTGTAAATCAGTATCTTTCGAGGGTTTCAGGCCCTTTGCTTGACAGACTTGATATACATATCGAGGTTCAGCCTGTTAAATTTGATGAACTTTCCTCCAATGAAAAAAGCGAGAGTTCTGCAACAATTCGTGCAAGGGTTAATCATCAACGAAAATTACAGCTTGAACGCTTTAAAGGTACTTCTATAACTTGTAATGCGAGAATTACCACAGATAAACTACACGAATTTTGTCCACTTGACGATACCGCAACGGCTATTATGAAGCGTTCGTTTGATGCTATGGGCTTATCTGCAAGAGCCTATGACAGAATTTTGAAGATTGCAAGAACTATCGCAGATATGGACAACAGCGAGGTTATTAAGCGTGACCATATTTTTGAGGCTATACAGTTCAGAAATCTTGATAAGAAATATTGGAATTAATAAAGCAAGGTAAGTTCAACAGAAATTAAAAGTTTCTTATGAACTAAAAGCTACTATAAAACTTATATTAAAACAAAACGGAAACAGCCATTACAAGCTGTTTCCGTTTTTGTTTGATTATTTTTAATTTTTATATTACTTGAAGTATTTTACGCCGCTCTCGAAAATCTTTTGGTCTTTCTCAAATGGTACATTTTTATAAAGGTTGTCGCCCTTTCTCTCGGAATGTCCCATCTTACCAAGAACACGACCGTCTGGGCTTGTAATACCCTCAATAGCACAAACAGAGCCGTTCGGGTTGAACTCGATTGTATCAGCCTGCTTACCGTTAAGGTCAACATACTGTGTTGCAATCTGTCCATTTGCGATAAGCTTTTGGAGCATTTCGTCAGAAACTACGAATCTGCCTTCACCATGAGAAATCGGCACTGAGAATACATCGCCTGCGTTTACAGATGAGAACCATGGTGACTTTGTGGAAGTAACACGAGTATATGCCATATGGGAAATATGACGACCGATTGTGTTAAATGTAAGTGTTGGGTCATCTGCTTTAAGCTCACGAATTTCGCCGTAAGGTACAAGTCCGAGCTTGATAAGTGCCTGGAAACCATTGCAGATACCGAGCATAAGACCGTCACGCTGATTGAGAAGTCTTGCGACTGCCTCGCTGACTCTTGGGTTTCTGAAAGTTGTTGCGATAAACTTACCTGAACCGTCTGGCTCGTCACCGCCTGAGAAACCACCTGGAAGCATAACCATCTGTGCATCGTCAATGAGCTTAACCATCTCGGAAATTGTTTCCTCGATAGCTGCTGGAGTAAGGTTCTTTACAATGAGAAGCTTAGGTTCTGCACCAGCCTTTTCAAAGGCTCTTGCTGTATCAATCTCGCAGTTTGTTCCTGGGAATACAGGAATAAATACCTTTGGTCTTGCTGTCTTGATGACAGGTGATGAGGTATTGCGTTCTGTATAAAGTGGGATTTCTTGCTCATTTGCTGGGCAATATGATTTAGTTGGGAATACGCCCTCAAGCTTGAAGTTCCATTCCTCGATAAGCTCATCAATAGTAAGAGTTTCGCCGTTGACTGTGATTGTTTCTGCATCAACAGTTGTACCTAAATCATAATAGAGAATATCGGAAATTTCTGCACCGTCTGCAAGCTCAACAACGAATGAACCTGAAAGTGGAGCGAAAAGTTCTTTTGCTGTAAGCTCATTTTTGAACTCAAAGCCTATCTTATTACCAAAGCTCATTCTTGCGACAGTTGCAGCTGCACCGCCCTCACGGACAACAGATGCTGCAAGAATCTTGCCGTCATTTGCAAGTGCATAGATTGCCTTATATACCTTCTTGAGTTCTTCCCAAGCTGGAAGTCCTGTTGCCTTATCCTCTGGAAGTGGAATGTAAACAACCTTAGAGCCTGACTTCTTAAATTCGGCGGAAATTGTCTTAGAAGCCTTTGTCATTGCTACGGCAAAGCTTACGAGTGTAGGTGGTACATCTAAATCCTCGAATGAACCTGACATACTATCCTTACCACCGATTGATGGGATACCCATATTTATCTGTGCTGTCAATGCACCAAGAAGTGCGGCAGTAGGCTTGCCCCAACGGGAAGGAACTTCGTGAAGTCTTTCAAAATATTCTTGGAAGGTAAGTCTTGAAGTGAGTGGGTCTGCACCGATTGCGGCTAACTTTGAGAGAGATTCTGCAACAGCATAAGCCGCACCGTGGAACGGACTCCAACGGGAAATGCCTGGAATATAACCATAGCTCATTGCAGTTGCATCGTCAGTTTCACCTTTGAGAAGCGGAAGCTTTGCAGCCATAGCATCTTCTGGTGTAAGCTGAGTTTTACCACCGAATGGCATCATAACTGTTGCCGCACCGATACTTGCATCAAAGCGTTCAACAAGTCCTCTCTGTGAGCAGCACTCAAGACGAGAAAGGTTCTTCTTAAATGCAGTCTTTGTGTCAAGTCCTTCAAGAGCCTTTGGAACAGAAGTTCTATAACAATTATCAGCATCAGGAGCAGTAATATATGAAGTTGCTACCTGTGTAACACCGTTTGTATTAAGGAATTCACGGCTGAGGCTTACGATAACATCGCCACGCCATTTCATTGTAAGTCTTGGATTCTTTGCAACTATTGCAACAGGATATGCTTCGAGGTTTTCCTCGCCTGCAAGTGCAATAAATGCGTCAACATCGCTCTTATCAAGTACAACAGCCATTCTCTCCTGAGATTCGGAGATTGCAAGCTCTGTGCCGTCAAGACCGTCATACTTCTTGCGAACCTTATCAAGGTCGATATCAAGACCGTCTGCAAGCTCACCAATAGCAACACAAACACCGCCTGCACCGAAGTCGTTGCAACGCTTAATCATCTTAGCGACTTTTTCATTTCTGAAAAGTCTTTGAATCTTGCGTTCTGTCGGAGGATTACCCTTCTGAACCTCAGCACCACAAGTTTCGATTGATTCAAGCGTATGTGCCTTGGAAGAACCTGTTGCACCGCCGCAGCCGTCACGACCTGTTCTACCGCCGAGGAGAACTATAATATCGCCTTCACTTGGAACACCACGAACAACATTTTCCTTTGGTGATGCACCGATAACTGCACCTATTTCAAGTCTTTTTGCTGCATAACCCATATCGTAAAGCTCTGTAACTTGACCTGTTGCAAGTCCGATTTGGTTGCCGTATGAGCTATAACCCTGTGCCGCACCTGTTGTAATCTTTCTTGATGGAAGCTTACCTTTCATTGTCTTTTCAAAAGGAAGTGTTGGGTCGCCTGAACCTGTAACACGCATAGCCTGATAAACATATGCTCTGCCGGAAAGTGGGTCTCTGATAGCACCACCAAGGCAAGTAGCCGCACCACCGAAAGGCTCAATTTCTGTTGGGTGGTTATGTGTTTCGTTCTTGAACTGAACGAGCCATTTTTCTGTCTTGCCATCAATAGTTACTGGGACTTCAATAGAGCAAGCGTTGATTTCGTCACTGACATCAAGGTCAGGAATAAGTCCACGCTTACGAAGAAGCTTCATGCCAATGATAGCCATATCCATAAGGGATACATCTCTCTTTGTATCCTTGCCATAAATTTCATCACGAGCTGAATAGTATTCTTTAAGAGCATTCTCGATAGCCTCAGACAATGCACCTTTTTCAATCTCAATCTTCTCAAGTCTTGTGAGGAAGGTTGTATGACGGCAATGGTCTGACCAATATGTGTCGATAACACGAAGTTCTGTAACTGTTGGGTCACGATGTTCTTCATCTCTGAAATAATCACGGCAGAACTTCAAGTCTGAAAGTGTCATAGCAAAGCCCATAGAGGAATAATACTTTTCCATTTCCTCATCATTCCAGACTGTGAAACCCTTTATAACTGCAACATTATCTGGAACATTTGCTTTCATATCAAGGCTTTCTGGCTTTTCAAAGGAAGCAAGTCTGGACTCAACTGGGTTTATAAGATAATCCTTAATCTTTTTAAAATCAGTGTCTGAAATATTGCCTGAAACTGCGATAACTTTAGCTGTAACTACCTGTGGTCTTTCGCCCTGTGTGAGAAGCTGAACACATTGTGCAGCTGAATCGGCTCTTTGGTCATACTGACCTGGAAGATATTCCATAGCAAATACCTTAAATTCATCACCGATAGAAATCTTTTCATCATAAACAGTATCAGCATTTGTTTCGCTAAGAATAGTATTCTTAGCTTTTTCAAAGCTTTCACCGTCAAGGCCTGAAATATCATAGCGGTTAATAATTCTTACTGCTTCTGCATTTTTAATACCGAGATTTTGCTTTAAATCTGCGAGCAGGTTTACCGCTTCGACATCGAAGCCCTTTCTTTTTTCAACAAAAATTCTTTTTACTTCTGACATTTCACTACCAATCCTTTCAGTATAATGAAATCTTGACATACTATGTTTATTTTATCACACATTGTCGAATAGGTAAAGCGGAAAATTAAACTTTATGCAAAAGTAAAAGTCCTTGCATCGAATTTTGATGCAAGGACTTAAATTTATTAGAAGGTATAGGGGGAATTGTATCAATATGGCTTAAATTTATCAGGGGAATTTTTAATAATCGTAAGTTTCTTTAATACATCACGAGCGAAACTTTTAATTTTCCCAAGGGGAAGATTTAATTATTTATTTGCAACTGCCTTAAATGCTTCTTCAAGGTCAAAGATAATATCATCAATATGCTCTGTACCGATAGAAAGTCTGATTGTATTTGGCTTAATGCCCTGCTCTGCAAGCTCTTCTTCGTTGAGCTGTGAATGTGTTGTTGTTGCTGGGTGGATTGCAAGAGATTTAACATCGGCAACATTTGCAAGAAGTGAGAATACCTTGAGGTTATCAATGAACTTTTGTGCGTCCTCAGATGTACCCTTAATCTCAAATGTGAAGATAGAACCAGCACCCTTCGGGAAGTACTTATCGTAAAGATCCTTATAACCACTCTCTGGGAGTGATGGGTGATTAACTCTTTCAACCTGTGGGTGATTTTTGAGGAAATCTACAACTTTGAGTGCATTTTCAACATGACGCTCTACACGGAGTGAGAGTGTTTCAAGACCTTGTAGGAAGATAAATGCGTGGAAAGGAGAAATTGTTGCACCAGTATCACGAAGCAGGATTGCACGAATCTTTGTAACGAATGCTGCTGGTCCAGCTGCCTTTGTGAAGCTTACACCGTGGTAGCTTGGGTTTGGCTCTACAAGTGATGGGAACTTTCCACTTGCTTCCCAATCGAATTTACCGCTATCAACGATAACACCGCCAATTGCTGTACCATGACCACCGATGAACTTTGTTGCTGAATGAACAACAATATCTGCACCATGCTCAATAGGTCTTAAAAGATATGGTGTTGCGAATGTGCTATCGACAACAAGCGGAATTTTATGTGCGTGTGCGATTGCTGCAACCTTTTCTATATCAATAATGTTAGAATTTGGATTGCCGAGGGATTCAATATAGATAGCCTTTGTGTTATCCTGAATAGCACTTTCAAATGCACCCTCTTCGTCAGGGTCTACAAAAGTTGTCTTAATGCCATATGTTGGGAGTGTATGCTCAAGAAGATTATAAGAACCACCATAAATTGTTTTTGCAGCAACAATGTGGTCGCCTGCACCTGCAAGGTTCTGAATTGTATATGTTACAGCTGCTGCACCACTTGCTACTGCAAGAGCTGCTACACCACCCTCAAGAGCTGCAATTCTCTGCTCAAAAACATCTTGTGTTGGGTTAGTAAGTCTGCCATAAATGTTACCTGCATCTTTAAGTGCAAATCTATCAGCGGCGTGCTGTGAGTTATGGAAAACATATGAAGTTGAAGCATATATTGGAACTGCTCTTGCATCTGTTACTGGGTCAGCCTGCTCTTGACCAACATGAAGTTGAAGTGTTTCAAATTTTAAATTTCTTTCATTAAGTTCGCTCATTATTATTACCTCTTTCAACTATTCTGTATAATTCATTTATAATCAAAATTTATTGTGTTCAGATTTTACTATCAGCAACAGCACATTCGTTCTGTGCGTGATTTATAGGGTTTAAAATACTTACTGATTTTCATAACTAATCACCTTCCACAATTCATATCGGATTGCTATGTTTTGAATTATACACTAATCCATTTCGCTTGTCAAGGCTTTTTCAAAAATATTTCCTATAAATTTTATAGGTTTTTAGGTTTATCTCGGATAAACCAATTTTTCAACTGTCCAATCCCTTAAAATAGGTAACATATCTTTAGCATATTTCTTTGCGGCAACTAAATCGTGAGCTACATAATTTCCACATTCTTTGCGTTCACTGCCTGGGATAGTTCCCTCAAAATCTGCTATAAAGCAAAAAGCATCATATACTATATTAATAGCCTTTTCTGGAGATATGCTATCTCTTACAAGAAAATAAAAGCCTGTACGGCAACCCATAGGTCCTACATAAACAACGCTATCTGAATATTCAGAATTTCTTGCAAAGGTTGCAAAAAGATGCTCAAAGGTATGCAAACCGCTATCCTCGAGGTATTCTCCTGCGTTTGGTTTTTTCATTCTTACATCATAAGTTACAACATCGCCATCAACACGAGATGTATACATACCGACATCGAGCAAATCATGGTTAATAGTAAAACTTGCAATAGTTTTCATTATATATTTCCTCCAAGAATTTTAAATAACTTTTATAAATAGTAGCATAGCCAAAGAGCAGTTTGTTTC
>ENA-OZHQ01000400-OZHQ01000400.1-human-gut-metagenome-genome-assembly--contig:-NODE-400-length-10192-cov-5.923350_pt1 | contig 10192 bp, 10 predicted proteins | sample MGYA00244044_ERZ653682 | MGnify/ENA primary metagenome ERZ653682 (study PRJEB26926, sample SAMN06165288) | human gut metagenome | biome: ENVO:00009003; feature: ENVO:2100002; material: ENVO:00002003...
TGTATAAGAGACAGTATCCATGTAGCGGTTGACCAGTGTCAGCAGATTATTGCCATCTGAACGAGTAGGATTGCGCAGGTCGATGACGGACACATTGTAGCCGTAGCAGTTCTTTGCAATCGTACCGTAATTTCGAGCCAGGTCACCCTTGCTGTCCAACGCCAGCCAGCTCATACCGGAGGCACAGGCGTATTCCAGATTGGGATACAGGAAGAATGCGGTTTTGCCAATACCGCTGGCGCCGATCATAAGGCAGTGGATGTCATCGCTGTCCACCAGTGCGGTGAGCTCCTGCGGTTGCCCCTTGCAACCGAGGATCAATCCCTGCTCCGTGGGGAGATTCTGTCCTTTGCGCCACTCTCTGACCTTGAAGGGCACATGGGCATAGGTCTGCCTGATTTCCTTGTCGGTGGCCCATCGGGCTGTGCCGTGCTGCCCATCGCCCACAGTGCGGGATTTGATATTGCCAAGGGTATAGTGATGAGACATCATGGACAGCCCACCGATGACAAGGAACATTGCTGCTCCCGCTGCGATCAGAATCCAGATACTTGCGTTCAACATTTCACCTCATTTCATTCATAGCAAGGCCCTGAGCGTTTTCGCCGCTCAGGGTCAGATCGTCATTCCAGTCTTTGTTTTCCGGGATTAGGCGCTCCACGGAATAGCGCACCTCTAACTGATTCTGCATCCGGCGGCTGGCCTGATTACCAGCTTCATCGTTATCGAGGCAGAGCAGGACGGTGTCGAGCTGCGGCGCTTGTTCCAACATCTGCAATACTGGCTGAATGGATGTGCCGCAACAGGCTACATAGCTGTGCCGCTGCCAGTTCTCCGGATAAAGGGTGATGAAGGACAGCATATCGATGGGTGCTTCAAACACATACAGACTTCTGTCTGTGCCGACATAATGGAAGCTGTATCGTGGATCACTGCCCTCGACGTTCAAGCGGAAGGCTTTTCCGTAGCTGTTGGCGCTGCGCTTGTGGGCGTGGCGGGGAACACCATCTGTATCCGTACCAACAAACACGGCGTTGTGATATTCGGCATCCTCATACAGAAGCCCAGCCTTGGCAAAGTGCGCCACCACATCTCTTGCGATGCCGCGATGCTTGATGAGATACGCAAACACTCTGCGCATATCTTTGTTGGCGGGCGGCAGTGCAAATGGCTTCACAGGTTCCTCTGTACGTTCCCCGGCAGAAGGATACGCCGTCCCCAGTTCACCGCCCAGCAGCATTGTCACTGCGTCCGGGTAGCTAAGGCCGTAGAACCGCTGCACAAAGCTGACGGCATGTCCGCCTCGCTCCTCCGCATGGTCATACCATTCGTTGCCTCGGACGGTCACGCTGTGGTCACTGGCAAGACGTTTTTCTCTGCCGGAGGAAAGCAGCTTTTCACCACGGCAGCGCAGGAACTCCTCCAGATTCACTGCGGCGGCGCGCTGTTTCTGTTCTTCGGTGAAATGAATATAGCTTGACATGGAGTTCTCCTTTTTTACATACTCTGCTGATACTGCGTCTGCTCCTCGTGATCATCCGCCCTGTGACCCATAGCCATACGTTTCTCCATAAGCCGTCTGCGGCGTTTGGAGTCGATACGGATCCCCGATGGGTTGCTTGGCAGAACAGAATTGCTTTGAAATATCCTGCTCATGTGATGAAGCAGCTTGGTTGCCGCCAGCATGACAGACGGATCCCGGAACTGGTCAAAGTGGTCGAGAAAGAATCGTGCATACTCATTGCCCTGTACCGCAGATCGGATCAACCATTCTTTGGCCTGCTCACGATCTGGAGGGACATCCCGCCCTAAGAGATACAGCTTGCCCAAGGTGTACTGTGCAAATTGATTTCCCTGATCAGCGGAGGCTGTCAGGTACGTAAGAGCCTTTTCCACATCCTTCGGCACGGGCTCACCGGTGAGATAAATCTTTCCGAGCCGATACCGTGCAAACTGATTGCCTTGTTCTGCGGCCTTGTCCAACCATTCCAGAGCTTCTACTGTGCGCTTCTGCGTGAGGAGCAGCTTCCCGAGGGCGTATTCCGAGAAATCATTACCGGCTTCTGCCGAGCACCGAAACCATTGCTCTGCTTTTTCGTGGTCACGCAAGGTGGAGAGATCATCTCGATAGAACTTACCAAGCTGATGTGCTGCAACGGTATATCCCTCCTCCCAAAGCTGCTCCAGCGCTTTGACCGCTTCTGTGTGTTCCGCATCCAGCGCATAGATGTCCTGCAGAACAGCCTTTGCGGCGCGATAGCGCTGCGCCTGCTCGTACACACTGTAGGACTGATGCTCCGCCTTCTGACTTTCCGGCTCCGGTTCATCCTGCATCCCTTCATCCTCAAAGGTTGGGAGGCCGAGACGAATGTTCTCGGCCTCCCGGATGATGTCGTTCTTGATTTTGCGGAACTCCTTGCGTTGAGATAGCGGGAGTCGCTCCCACGGAGTGCTGTGACCGTAACACTCGTTCAGTTCCTCATGGATTTGATTCCACACCTCATAGCATTCAGAAACCTCTGGCAGCTCCGTCAGCGCGTCCACGACGGTATCGACGAGCTGCTTCAGCGGTTTCTTGAGATAGCCGTACTGTTTCTTTCCGGTGGTCGTTTCCAGTGCCTGCACGAGCTGACGCATGTTGTCCTCGATGATCGGGCTGTCGCAGATCTGGTGTTGCACCCGGCTAATCATTTCCCGCATTGCATTCTGCGCTGCCTCCACCAAGTCTGAGTAGGCCATATCCTTGCGCTCATAAATTTGCTGCATCTCATCCCGGAAGATGGCGTTGGTCAACTTGGAGCGCATTGCTGCGATTCCACCTTTGGTCAGGAAACCTTCCTTCGGATCATCGGACCAGACCATCATGTGAATGTGTGGGTGATGCCCCTCGTCATGGAAAGCGGCGTACCAATGAAAGTTATTGAGCGATATCTTCATTGACTTTGCCAGTGTCGGTGCGTTCTCCATGAGGAGCGTGCGCCACGCATCGGCGTTGTCGAATTCCAAACGAGCGGCATCCTCACGGCGCAGAGAGTAGATGATGGTCCACACATTTCCTTCATGCGCTTCCAGCTCTGACATTGCCGAGGCAAGATCTACGGAAGTGCTTGAGCTGAACAGGCCATGGCTTCCGTGCTTCTGCACGCGGGGGCGGGTAGCGATGTACTGCATATATCCGCTCTCCGAATCAATTTCGTGGAGGTTAGCATCCAACGCCATGGTGATGAATGCGGAAGCCGTACCAAGCGTGGGCGTTTTGCAGTAGTCCTCGTACTCAAGCAGCTCCACCGCATCCGGGAAGTCCGTGAGCAGTTTTTGAATCAGCTCACGCTGACCTTTTGTTACCGCACCGTTTCCGGCCAACCTCTCCACTCCTTCACGGGTAGCAATGTAGCGCATGTACCCGCCAGCTTTCCCGGATTTGATATAGCCGCTTTTCTGTACGAGATTCACCATCGCTTACACAGACTTCTGAAAGTCCATCGCATCCTTGAAAGAGATGCGGCCATTGGTCCGCTTCATATCTCGGATAGCCCTGCCGCGCAGACGCTCATATGCTCCTTCGTCAATGTCGGTATCATAAGCGATGATCTGCGCCATCAGGTTGATATCTACGCCCTGCTTGAAAAGCAGCGAGCTGATGCGGCTCGCAAACCCGTCCAGCGTTCCAGTCAGCACTGTAGAGATAGCTTCAGGCAGAAACGCATTGGCGTTTTTCGTGTTCAAGTAGCCGACATAAAACTTGAGCGCATTCATCACGAACTCGCTTCGGCTGCCGCAATTATCCAACTTCAGGTGTGCATCGATCTCTCTGTCCATATCCTCAGTAATCCAGAAAGCCTTTTTGATTTTGCTGTTATGCTCCATTGTCAAATTCCTCCTTATTTTTGTGTTGTCCCCGCCGAAAGCCCTTGTCTCACGGGGATTTTCCGGTTTATAGGGTCCAAGCCACCCCGCAAGGTGCTATTTTGTCCCCAGCCTAAAAAGCCGAAAACTGCCCGCACTGCGGGCAGAAGTGGGTCGAGCCGGGGGCACTTTGTCCCCGGCTCTTTCTCCTGCTTTTCTTTCGTCGGATGCTGATATCCCCACAAAGCGGTTCAAAGCCCGCCCAAGCCCCCACGGTGGGGTACTCGCTCGGGCTGCCTGTAAAAAGCGCACACAGCGGCCCACAGGGGCAGACACGGCGGTTACATCTGCAACCCAGGAGTCTGTGATTCGCTATCCCGAAGCTGCTGGGCGTACTCGTGCAGGCTCATACCGGTCTGCTGTTGGCAGAACGCCTCCATCTTGCGGAGCAGGACTTCCTGTTCAGCGGCATTGAGCGGGCAACTCCAGCTTTCTTCCGAACCGTCTCCTTTGCAGAGGTTCAGTTCCAGTGTGTCGCACAGACGATCCTGCTCCATGTCATAGTTGGCATAGATATTGAGCCAGTCATCGTTCTGATCGGTGCAGACGAATGTCCCGAAGGCGGCATCCACATCGAAGTCCGCCTGCAGATAAAAGTTGAGCTTGCCGTCTGATTCGATGATCTCCTCACCGAAAGAAAAGTTTTGTGCAGAGAGATGCCCTGCCGAGGTGATCTCTTTGCCCTTCAGATGATCCAACAGCTTACGCCACTTATCATCGCTCGATGCAAACTGCGACCGAGTGGCGTGATAGACCGCCACCGATACATCACGCATTGCCCAAGTCTGCCAGCCATCCATAATGTGAACAGCCGAGAATTCACGCTTGTCGAAGTTCACATCGAACACGCCGCGTACCTTTCCGGTGTTCTCCATGCGAAGGGTAGTCAGATCATCGAACTCCTTTGCTGTGATGGGCTGCCCGCCGAAAAACATTCCGATGAATTTGTCCGGCGCCACGCCGCTGCCCTTCGTAACATAACCGCGCAGCTTTTTTCCGACCGCCAACAGTTCCTCGCCGGGCGAGGTCTTGAAGTACCATTCCTGACCACGCTCCGTCACATGGTAGGCGGCATAAGTTCGGGCCGCTTCTTCCTCCGCACGCTGTGCAGCAGCTTCCGATTGGATCGCATGGCTGATGCGCTCATACTCCCGCTCCGGAAGCTGATTGCACAGCTCGTCCAGCACATTCTCCAGATGCTCCTGTAAAGTTTCATCCCTGAGATGTTTCTCAATGGCTCTTTTCCATCGCTGGTCGATCCACAGGACGATTTCTTCCTGCTGCGCCATATCAGTTGCCCTCCTTTACCACGGCTGCCGCAGGCTTCGGCTCACTACTCGGCGTTTTCGGGACAGCGGATTTGGCAGTGCGCTTGGGCTTGGACGCAGGGACAGCCTTGCTGTCCAGATACTCCCGCACAGCTTCCGGCACCGTCTGCTCATAGAGCTGCTTGAGCGCATCGTCCATGCGGGCCTGCACGGAGGAGTGTTCCTTGCGGAGAGAAAACTCCAGTGCATCCAGCTTGTCATCGTCAAAGGTGATAGTGATATTTACTTTTTTCATGTCGTACCTCCTCAGTCATAATTGATATACGGAATCTTCAGCCAGTGCGTCCATCCTCGGCCAGCCAATTCTGTTTTGACGACACCGTACTTGGTACCCATAGCTTCAACGACCTGACCGCCGCCAATGTAAACGCCGATGTGTCCGTCATGCCAAACGGCAAGGCCGGGAATGTCCGGCATGGTATCGATAGTGCCAGATTCCGTGGCGCTGTAGTACATCTGGTTGGCGCCGATATCCGGCATTCCGTGAGTCCCATAGTCGATGGTCATCGTTTCCGGGGACAACCAGCCATAGCCTTTGATGAGTCCCACGCAGTCGGTGGTCCTTCCGCCCAGCCAGTTGGCACGGATAAAATCTTCGTAGTTGCCGACGCCATCAGGATACTGATCCAGTTTGTAGGCAAAGAGCGATTCGGTCAGCACATCGCCATAGGTCCCCCAGACATAGCCCCAGCCAGATTCCCATGCGTGGATGGCGTAGGTCACGAGGTCAGCGGCGTTTTTACTGTTGGGATCGGTAAAAGCTGAGATGTCCAAGTCGATACTGCTTCCATCTCCGCGAAGGAACTCACCGTTGTAATTCCCGCCGCCCGCAGCGCCGGCGATCATGGAATAGATGTGGTTGATATTGCTCTTGTCGTCCTCTGTGATCGTCCTGCCAAGCTCTGCTTCCAGATTGGCATACGCTTGATACAGTGAGACCGGAACAGCGACGGTGTATTCTTCTACCGTGCTGGTAACCGTGCCATCGCCGTTCTCGATATCTACCGTGCGGGTACGGGTTTCCCAAGTGTAGAAGCATTCTACGAAGCGGCTTGCCGCCCGTGCGGACGGCGCATCCTCGCCAAAGCAGAGGGAATAAAAAACGGCCTTGATCCGAATCGGGTCAAGGCCGTTTCCGCTTTCCGTTTGCCCATTGACGGAAGCCACTGCCGAATCCAGAAGAGAAAAAGCGGTACGCATCTCCTCGATATGATACCGGAATTCTGCGGGTACTTCTGTCGAATAGTTCACGCCATAGAAGGACGCAGCTACTGCCTGATTGTTGTGATCCGCACCTCCGGAGCCAATGGAACACAAAAGTGCGATGAGCACAATGACCGGCGAGAGAATTGCGACCAGCGTCCATCCCACACCCTTGCGCAGCTTCTCGTTGGAAAGCACCGTCGCCGCGGCTTTTGCGATCATGCCTGCAGATACTGCCATCAGCGACCACCCGCCGTTCCAAACAGCTTTTCCTTATATGCCGGAGCATGTACCTCCAGCAGGTAGCGCTCGTTGCCGCACTTGTACAGACAGACACCGCGCTGCGGAAACCTGATGAGGTTATACTCCGCCTCATCAAGCTGGAGCATCTCCATGTAGCTGCGCTTGTCAATGGAGCCTGCGTTGAACAGGAACTGGTGGGGCGGGATACTGAACAGCGGCTTGGTCATTTCGCGCACCTGTTCCTGATCAAAGTCCTCCAGATTCTGCGATGCCAGCAGCATGGCGGATTCCTTTTTACGCACACGCTTGAGGCAGTTGCGGATGTACTCAATGGCCGTGGGATTGGACAGCCAGATATACAGTTCGTCCAGTGCCGCCACGGTATTGCCGACCGTCAGAAGCTTATCCGACATGAAGGACAGCACATTGAACAACATGGCGTTGCGGACATTTTTAGCGGCACTCAGCATTCCCTTGACGCCGAAAACGAGGAAGCGGCTGGAGGTAATATTGGTATGCCCATTGAAGAACTGTGCATCAGCGCCCTTGCACATGGAATGCAGTCCCAACAGCACTTCCTGCAGGAGCTTTTCCGTATAGAGCAGATGGGCGTTGGGATCGTAGCTTTTGAATTCTTCTTCGATCAGGTCATAGAGGTCAGAAAGGATCGGATAGTCTTCCGGTCGCATGCGGCGGAAGTTGCTTCGCTCCGTGATTCCCCATTTCGCATAGAGCTTGGACACCATAATCTCAATGGTGTCGATGTGGGCATCGCTGAAATCCTTATAGGCCCGGAAGAAGTCTTTGAGAAAGGAAACATGCTGTGCCAGCAAAGTGCTTTTGCGAAAGGCTTCCGGCGCTGCCGTATCGTCCGGGTCACCGCCATCATCCCAGCATTTCGGCTCCAGCACATTGATGATGTACTTTCCCGCCATGAGGTCGGCAAAGCAGCCGCCCACGGCCTCGCACATTTCCTGCTGCTCATGCTCGGCATCCAGCGTGATAACGGACTTTCCGGACTCCAGCAGATTGAGGATTAGGAGCTTCATCAGATAGGATTTGCCTTGGCCGGAGTTGCCGAGAATGAGGATGTTGGCGGAGGTCTTGTCCTCATCGCGCTGGTCGAAGTCCACGAGGATGTTGCTGCCGTACTTATCCCGTCCGACATAGAAGCCCTTTGCATCCGTTTTGCCGCTGTAATTGAAGGGATAGAGATTTGCCACAGAGCTTGCCGGGAGGACACGCTCGAACTGCTGGCCGAAGGCGTTGTATCCCACGGGGCTGGCACAGCAGAAGCCCTGCTGCTGACGGAGCAGGAGCCTGTCCACATTGAGCTTACTCCGTACCAGTTCCGTCAGCACATCGGTCTGGAGCAGCTTGAGTGTGTTATAATCCGAAGAGGTCAGCTCAATATAGACGGCGCAATGGAGCAGCGGCTCTCGGTTACGGTGCATGGAAGCCACCAGCGATGCCACATCCTGCAAATTGCTTTCCGCCGTAATCGTCTGCTGCAGGTCGTTGGTGTTGGAGCTGCCCATGCGGTTTTTGTTGGCAGCATTCTGGATGATGCGCTTTTCCTCGGCAGGTGTTACCTGTCGGGTGTAGATACGCAGCGTGATCCCATCCTTTTCGCCCAGATGTCGGAGAATAGCCTGCTCATCGGTCTGCGTGGGATACTCCCGCAGTGCCCACACGCAGCGGAAGGTGTTGCCGCAGATGAAGTGGTCCGGTTCGAACTTGACCACGGAAGGTGCGATCATATCCAGGAAGGATTTGATGCTTGCAGGCTTCCGGCTCTGCGGCGCTGCTTTTTTCGTTTTCTTTGCCAAATGAGTCCCTCCTTTACTCACCGACAATGACCCAGCGGTCACCGTCGAAGTCCTCGAACTTTTCCGTTGTCACGTTCTGCTCAAAGTAAACACCCAGCATCTTTTTAAGATCCTGCTCGGTGGCTCGGCGGGTCGTGAAGCCGTTGTCGTTGATATTCTGCTCGATGCGGGAAAGGTAGGAGAACACATCGGACTCCTGTTCACCACGCAGCCGGATGATAATATAAAACTCACGGCTGGATGCCATAAGCACCTGAATACGGTCCAGGTGCTTGCTGTCCTGCTCCAGCAGCCTGCGGACTGCAGGCAGTTCCTCCTGACTCAGACGCTCTCGGTAGAAGTCCTTATTGCGTTCGAAGGATTCTTTGGAATTGAGCGCCAGCATCTCGATTTCCGCCTGTCCTTTTACGACATTCAAAAGCGCATAGATGCGGGCGCTGATACTGGAATCCGGCAGGACGGAAATATTCGTAGGCTTGATGATGAAGAACACGAGATTGCCCATACGTGTGGCAATGCAGTAGTCCTTGATCTCCTCAATGCCCATGAGCTGCCGTGTGGAGCGGGCGGCTTTATCCTTTTTCTGCTTTTTACTCACGGCTCCAACCTCCAATCATAGAATTGCTGCTTTGTGATCAGGAACGCGGCGGCATATTTGAGGAAGTCCAAGATGCTGGTTCCGTCGAATCGAATGCTGAGGAAAGCGTAAACAGCCGTCAGCACCAGCGGCAGGGCGATACCTGTCTGGGTCAGCGCCAGAACAGAGATCAGAAGTCCCACGCCAATAATGCCGATGTCCCGCAGCTCCCAAAGCCACAGCATGGCTTTTGCGGTCAAATTATCAGGGTAAATATAAATTGTTCTCACCTCCGGAGAATAGAGATGGCCGCAGGTTTCTCTGCGACCATCCAGTGATTTGATTATTCTTCTGCGTTGTCCAGCGCCTGCTGGAGCAGTTGCGTGATGAAGTCCTTCTGCTTCAGGTGATTCTTTTCCAGATACTCTTTCAGGCGGTCGAAGAGTTCCGCGGAGATCTTCACCGCAAGGGTTCGTTCTGTCTGCATATCGTTTCCTCCTTCAAAGTGTTCTGCGAAGATGCGCTCCACATATTCCGCCAGTGTACCCAGCTTCATTTCTTCTTTCTCTGCCATGATTCTTGCGTGAAGCTCTGCCGGGATCATGGCACAGAGGTTCTTTTTGCCCTCCATCGGTCTGCTCCTTTCCTCGATTTTGCAAGCAAAGCATACCGGAAGAAGTCATGGAAAGCTATTCACCAAACTCAACGAAGAAGCTATGTGAAACGGAAGCAAAACCACCAAGGTAGCTATACCGCCCGAAGGGCTGCGGCGATCCGCCCCATAATGAACTCCACACAGGGTATCGCCACACTGTTGCCCAGCGCTTTATATCGGGCGCTGTCCGAAGCATCAGGGATGTCCGTCCAGCCATCCGGAAAGCCCTGCAGACGCTCACACTCCAACGGAGTCAGGCGTCGAATGAGATAGGCATAGGCTTCTGCCTTTTGGCAAACGAGATCGGTGGCGTCCTTGTGCTGGCGGGCGCTCTGCGTGCTGACCACACCATTCTCACGGAAATCATCCACACGCTGGCGACTGTAGACCGCATGATGATCTAATCCCGAGGATTGAGTTATCCCGAGGAAGTCAGATGGGCCATCGGCTT
>ENA-OZHQ01000402-OZHQ01000402.1-human-gut-metagenome-genome-assembly--contig:-NODE-402-length-10156-cov-4.758143_pt1 | contig 10156 bp, 9 predicted proteins | sample MGYA00244044_ERZ653682 | MGnify/ENA primary metagenome ERZ653682 (study PRJEB26926, sample SAMN06165288) | human gut metagenome | biome: ENVO:00009003; feature: ENVO:2100002; material: ENVO:00002003...
ACGAGATACTGATCGGTCTCGTGGGCTCGGAGATGTGTATAAGAGACAGGCGCCGGGGCCATTCTCAACGCCCGGGTCAGCCGGGTGTATTTCGGGGCCCGGGACCGGGAGATGGGAGCCTGCGGCGGGGTGATGAACCTGTTCATGGAGGACTTCCCCCACCCCCCTGCCCTGGTGGGCGGCGTGCTGGAGGAGGAATGCGCCCAGGTCCTGCGGGAATTTTTCCGGGGCCTCCGGGAAAAGTAAAATTTCCCTTATTTTCCCGTTGACAAAATCGGGAAAAGTGGCTATATTATGTCATATCGAGTGCAAATGCAGTGATGGGGACCAGTAGCGCTCCCTCCCGATGCCAAGAGAGCCGCCGTTCGGTGCAAGGCGGCCACGGGGGAAGCGGCGAATATCACCCCGGAGCATCCGGCTGAAACGACTTTCGGATTAGGTGCGGACGGCGGAGGGCCGTTATCATCCCTCGCCCACGGATGGTGGGGCAGAGCGGCTGCGCCCCGGCGCGGCAACAAGAGTGGTACCGCAGAGGTTTTCCGGCCTTTGTCTCTTATGGGAGACAAGGGCCTTTTATTTTTTGCAATATAAAATGTTATGTTTATAATGGAGGTAACACATGGAGTATAAAAAGACGCTGAATATGCCCAAGTCCGGCTTTCCCATGCGGGCGGGCCTGCCCAAGCGGGAGCCGGAGATGCTGCGCTACTGGGAGCAGCTGGACCTTTACAACGAGCTGCTGAAGAAGAACGAGGGAAAGCCCCTGTTCTCCCTCCACGACGGCCCTCCCTTCTCCAACGGCGCCCTGCACATGGGCCACGCCCTGAACAAGGCCCTGAAGGACTTCATCAACCGCAGCTATGCCATGCGGGGCTATTACACCCCCTATATCCCCGGCTGGGACAACCACGGCATGCCCATTGAGTCCGCCATCATCAAGCAGAACAAGCTCAACCACAAGGCCATGAGCGTGGCGGATTTCCGCACCGCCTGCCACCAGTTCGCCGACCACTATATCGACGTCCAGCGGGAGGGCTTCAAGCGCATGGGCGTGGTGGCCGATTGGGACCACCCCTACAAGACCATGGACCCCGGCTTCGAGGCCCGGGAGGTCCGTGTGTTCGGCCAGATGTATAAAAACGGTCACATCTACAAGGGCCTCAAGCCCGTGTACTGGTGCCCCCACGACGAGACCGCCCTGGCCGAGGCGGAGATCGAGTATCAGGACGACCCCTGCACCACGGTGTATGTGAAGTTCCCCATGCACGACGACCTGGGCAAGCTCCCCCACCTGGACAAGAGCAAGCTCAGCTTCGTCATCTGGACCACCACCATCTGGACCCTGCCCGGCAACCTGGCCATCGCCCTGAACCCGGCGGAGAGCTACGCCGTCGTCAAGCCGGAGGGCCGCGACGAGCTGTATATCATGGCGGAGGCCCTGACGGAGAAGGTCATGGGCATCGGCGGCTTCGACCGCTATGAGATCGTGGAGACCCACCCCGGCTCCTTCTATGAGAATATGCTGGCCAGCCATCCCTTCCTGCCCAAGACCAGCCGCCTAGTGCTGGCGGACTACGTCACCATGGACTCCGGTACCGGCTGCGTCCACACCGCCCCCGGCTTCGGCGCCGACGACTATCAGACCTGCCTGCGCTACGGCATGGACATGGTGGTGCCCGTGGACGACCAGGGCCGCCACACGGACTACGCCGGCAAGTACGCCGGCATGAAGACCGAGGAGTCCAACCCCGTGATCCTTCAGGATATGAAGGAGGCCGGTTCCCTGTTTGCCAGCCAGGAGATCGTCCACAGCTATCCCCACTGCTGGCGCTGCAAGAAGCCCATCATCTTCCGGGCCACCCCCCAGTGGTTCTGCTCCGTGGAGTCCTTCAAGGATGACGCCATCGCCGCCTGCGAGGATGTGCGCTGGGTTCCCTCCTGGGGCAAGGACCGTCTGCGGTCCATGGTCCTGGAGCGCACCGACTGGTGCATCAGCCGCCAGCGCCGCTGGGGCCTGCCCATCCCGGTGTTCTACTGCAAGGACTGCGGCAAGCCCATCTGCACCGACGAGACCATCGACGCCATCGCCAGCCTCTTTGAAAAGAAGGGCTCCAATGCCTGGTTCGAGATGGAGGCGGAGGATATGCTGCCTGAGGGCTTCACCTGCCCCCACTGCGGCAAGAGCGCCGGCTTCGAGAAGGAGAGCGACACCCTGGACGGCTGGTTCGACTCCGGCTCCACCCACTACGCCGCCATGGAGCGGGACCAGGGCTTCTGGCCTGCCACCATGTATATTGAGGGTCTGGACCAGTATCGCGGCTGGTTCCAGAGCTCCCTGCTGGTGGCCGTGGGCGCTCTGGGCCGGGGCGCACCCTTCAAGGAGTGCCTGACCCACGGCTGGACCGTGGACGGCCAGGGCCGCGCCATGCACAAGTCCCTGGGCAACGGCATGGACCCCGCCGAGATCTTCAACAAGTACGGTGCGGACCTGCTGCGCCTGTGGGCCGGCTCCTCCGACTATCATGTGGACGTCCGCTGCTCCGACGACATCTTCAAGCAGCTGAGCCAGAATTATCTGAAGTTCCGCAACACCGCCAAGTTCTGCCTGGACAACCTCACCGGCTTCGATCCGGAGCAGTTGGTGGCCGCCGCCGATATGCAGGAGCTGGACCGCTGGGCCGTCACCCGGCTCAACAGCCTGATCCGCCGGGTGTTCGACAGCTACGACGCCTACGAGTTCCACGCCGTGTCCCACGCCATCAACGACTTCTGCGTGGTGGACCTGAGCTCCTTCTATTTCGACATCATCAAGGACCGCCTGTACTGCGACGGGGAGAACAGCCTCAGCCGCCGCAGCGCCCAGACCGCCCTGTTCCTGATCCTGGACGCCATGACCCGGATGTTCGCCCCCATCCTGGCCTTCACCTGCGAGGAGATCTGGCTGGCCATGCCCCACCGGCAGGCCGACGACAGCCGCAGCGTGCTGTTCAACTGCATGGTGCAGCCCTACGAGGACTACGCCCTGCCGGAGGACGCCATGGACCGCTGGGCCCGCATCGCCGCTGTCCGCACCGCCGTCAACGGCGCTCTGGAGCAGGCCCGGGCCGACAAGACCATCGGCAAGAGCCTGGAGGCTGAGGTGGATGTCACCGTTCCCGCCGAGGATGCCTTCCTGGCGGACATGGACGCCGATACCCTGGCGGACCTGCTGATCGTGTCCCAGGTACGGGTCACCATGGGCGACGCCCTGTCCGTCACCGTGGCCCCCGCCCAGGGCGTCAAGTGCGCCCGCTGCTGGAAGGTGCTCACCAGCGTGGGCACCGTGGCCGGTCACGACACCCTGTGCCCCCGGTGCGCCGCCGTGGTGAAGTCCCTGCCCGTGGTGGAATAATCGCCCATTTGATCTGACCAACGGGGCGGGGCCGCTGTGCCCCGCCCCGGCTGAAATTTTCGGGCGGATGCGGCATCCGCCTGCGGAGGTAAAACGTGAACGACAAACAGGAAGCCAAATTCCAGGAGCTTACCGGTCAGCCGGTGGGTCATCTGGTGTGCAAAATGGCGGTCCCCACCATCATCAGCATGATGGTCACCGCCTGCTACAACATGGTGGACACCTATTTCGTGGGCCAGCTCCACAGCAACAGCGCCACCGGCGCGGTGGGCGTGGTGTTCTCCCTGATGGCGGTGATCCAGGCGGTGGGCTTCTTCTTCGGCCACGGCTCCGGCAACTATATCTCCCGCCAGCTGGGCCGCCACGAAACCGCCGACGCCGAAAAAATGGCCGCCACCGGCGTGACCCTGGCCTTTCTGGCCGGATGCGTCATCCTGGTGCTGGGCCAGATTTTCCTGACGCCTCTGGCCCGGCTGCTGGGCTCCACGGACACCATCCTCCCCTACGCCCGCAGCTATCTGCGGATCATCCTGCTGGGAGCCCCGTATATGACGGCGTCCTTCGTGCTGAACAACCAGCTGCGCTTTCAGGGCAGCGCCGCCTATGGCATGGTGGGCATCGCCGCCGGGGCGGTGCTGAACGTGGGGCTGGACCCGCTCTTGATCTTCGGGCTGAACATGGGGGTGGCCGGGGCGGCCCTGGCCACCATCCTCAGCCAGCTGGCCTCCTTCTGCATGCTGCTTCTGGGCTGCGCCCGGGGCGGCAACCTGCGGATCCGGCTGAAAAACGTGTGCTTCCGCCGGGACCTGTTCCTGGAGATCGGCAAGGGCGGTCTGCCCTCCCTGTGCCGCCAGGGGCTGGCCAGCATCGCCACCATCTGCCTCAACCGCAGCGCCGGGCTGTACGGCGACGCGGCCATTGCCGCCATGAGCGTGGTAAGCCGGGCCATGATGCTGGCCCAGTCCGCCCTGATCGGCTTCGGCCAGGGATTCCAGCCGGTGTGCGGCTTCAACTATGGCGCGGGGCTGTATCACCGGGTGAAGGAGGGCTTCCGCTTCTGCGTCAAGTGGTCCACGGTGTTCCTGACGGCGGTTTCGGTGCTGGGCCTGGTCCTGGCTCCCCAGATCATCGCCGTGTTCCGCAACGACCCGGAGGTCATCGCCTTCGGAGCCCGGGCCCTGCGCCTGCAGTGCCTGGCCTTCCCGCTGTGCGGCGTCATCGTCATCTCCAGCATGCTGACCCAGACCATCAACAAGGTCTGGCAGGCCTCGGTGCTGGCGGCAGCCCGGCAGGGGCTGTTCTTCATCCCGGCGGTGCTGGCCCTGCCCCATATCTGGGGGGAGCTGGGGGTGCAGCTGGCCCAGCCGGTGTCGGACGTGTGCGCCTTCGCCCTGACGGTGCCCCTGGTGCTGGGGGTCCTGCGGGACATGGACCGCCAGCAGCGCCTGGAAAAAATCCGATAAAAAAGACAGGCAGCGGGCCTCACAGCCTCGCTGTCTGTCTTTTTTCATACTTTACAGGGCGGCAGCGCCGATGATACCGGCATCGTTGCCCAGCCGGGCCGCGGCGATGATGGGGATGGCCCCCTCCGGGCCGCCGAAGCAGTTCCGCTCCACATACCGGCGCACCGGGGCCAGCAGGCGCTCCCCCTGTCGGCTGATGCCGCCGCCGATGAGGATCACCTCCGGAGCCAGGGCGTTGACGATGTTGGTCACTCCCGCCCCCAGATAGTCGCAGAAGCGGTCCACCACGGCGTTGGCGGTCTCGTCTCCCCGGTCCGCCGCGTCAAACACGGTCTTTCCGGTGATCTCCTCCGCCCCCGCCAGCAGGGACTCCGGATGCTCCGCCGCCGCCTGCCGGGCCTGACGGATCAGGGCCGTGGCGGAGGAATACGCCTCCCAGCAGCCCCGGCGGCCGCAGGTGCAGGGCTCGCCGTCCAGCACCAGCAGGGTGTGGCCCAGCTCGGCCCCGGCCCCCCGCATACCGTCATAAATTTTCCCGCCGATGATGATGCCGCCGCCTACGCCGGTGCCCAGGGTGATGAGCACCACGTTGTCGTGGCCCACCGCCGCCCCGGCCACCTGCTCGGCAAGAGCCGCGCAGTTGGCGTCGTTGCTGAGGCGGCAGGGCACATGGAACCGCTCCTCCAGCATCCGGCACACGGGAACATGGTCCCAGCCCAGGTTATAGGCCCGCTCCACCACGCCTGCGGCGGAGTTGCAGGTACCCGGCGAGCCGATGCCCATGCTGCGGCAGTCGCCGATGGACAGCCCGGCCTGAGCCAAAGCCGCCTCCACGGCGTCGCCCATATCCCCCACCACCTCCGCCGCCGGACGGCGGGCCAGGGTGGGCACGCTGACCCGGGAGACGATGGCGTGGCCATCGTCCACCGCGCCCACGGCGATGTTGGTGCCGCCCAGATCAATTCCAATGCGAATCATATGATGTTCCTCCCATCCCAGGTGATGTGTTATACCCCGGCCATTTCCTTGGGGGCGGCCTGCTGGGCCGCCGGGACCAGGTCCTTGATGAAGCACCGGCGGCGCTTGTGCTGCTCCAGGGGGAAGCCCTGCCACTGGGTCTGGACCTTCTGGTTCATCTCCAGCATGGGGCCGGTCTCGGCCCAGCGGATGCCCATGTCAAAGGCACCCCGCATCACCTGGCTGATGACCACGGCGTTAACGCCCTTGCTCTGCAGGTCCGGCCGCACGGCGATCAGCAGCAGGTCCACGGTGTCGTTCTTCCGGAAGGCCTTCAGCAGGTCCACCCATCCGGTGGGGAAGAGCCTGCCCTTGTGCTTGCGCAGGGCCTCGGCGATGCTGGGGGCCGCCACGCCGAAGGCCACCATCTCGTTTTCCTCGTTCATAACGAAGCAGGTGAGCTGTGGGTTGATCAGCGGGGCGAACTTCCCGGCATAGCGCTTGATCTGCGCCTCGGACAGCTCCACCGTGCCATACAGCGGGGAATAGGCCGTGTTCACCAGCTGGAACACCTGCCGCACCAGGCCGGGATAGTCCAGCCGGGTCCGGGCCTTCTTCACATGGAGCTTCTGCCGCTTGAGCACATAATTGCTGAGCTTTTCCCACCGCTGCAGCACCGCCTCGTCGGTGGGGGCGGTGATCAGCTCCTCGATCCAGTCCACGTCCTTGGCATAGCCCAGGGCCTCCAGATGATCCTTGTAATAGGGGTGGTTATAGTAAGTAAAGAAACAGCTGCGGCGGTCGAAGCCCTCCACCAGCAGGCCCTCCCGGTCCAGGTCCGTGAAGCCCAGGGGCCCGTGGATCTGGGTGCAGCCCAGCTGCCGGGCCCAGTCCTCCACCGTGGCAAACAGCGCCCGGGACACCTGGTAGTCGTCGATGAAGTCCACCTGAGTAAAGCGCAGGCGGTTGGTGTGCCACTTCTCGTTGGCCTTGCGGCTGAGGATGGCGCCGATGCGGCCCACGATCTCTCCGTCCCGCATGGCCAGCCAGCACCGGGCCTGGCAATATTCGAAGGCGGGGTTCTTTTTCTTGTCCCAGTCCTCCAGGTCGTCGTCATAGGTGCCCGGGATGTACTGGGGCACGTCCTTGTATAATTCCATGGGATATTCCACAAACCGGCGCAGCTGCGCCTTGGTGGTCACCTCAACAATAGATACCATATCTGTCTCCTCCCTTCTTTCGGAGCACCTAACAGTTTACCGCCTTTTGCCGCCGATTGCAACCCGTTTGCCGCCGCCGCCCGGGAATTTCGGAAAAAATCACTGCGGCGGGATAAAAAAAGTGTTCCATATTGTGAAAAAATTTGCTATAATGTTCCTGAACACCCGCCGGTGAGGGAAAGCCGGCTTATTACGGATAGGAGGAATCATTATGATCAGAATCGGTATCATCGGCTGCGGCAAGATCGCGCAGGTGCGCCATCTGCCGGAATATGCCGCCAACCCCCATGTGGAGCTGGCGGGCTACTACGATTTGAACACCCAGCGGGCCCAGGAGATGGCCGCCCAATACGGCGGCAAGGTCTACGAATCCTATTTTGAGCTGCTCAACGACCCCAGTATCGACGCCGTGTCCATCTGCGTGGAAAACCGCAGCCATGCGGAGATCACCACCTACGCCCTGTACGCCGGGAAGCACGTTCTGTGCGAAAAGCCCATGGCCGTGACCCTGGCAGAGTGCGAGTCCATGGTGGCCGCCGCCGAGCGCAACGGCAAGCACCTGATGATCGGCCACAACATGCGCTTTGACCCGGTGCACCGCAAGGCCAAGGAGCTGCTGGACGGCGGCATCATCGGCGACATCATCACCTTCCGGACCACCATGGGCAACGCCGGCCCGGAGAACTGGTCCATGGAGGCCGGGAGCACCTGGTTCTTCGACAAGCAGAAGGCCGCCATGGGCGCTCTGTCGGATCTGGGCATCCACAAGGTGGACCTGCTGCAATACCTTACCGGTCAGAAGGTCATCGAGACCACCGCCAAGGTCATGACCCTGAACAAGCACACCGCCACCGGCGCGCCCATCACCGTGGACGACAACGCCCTGTGCATCCTGCGCATGAGCGGCGGCGCCGTGGGCACCCTGGCCGCCAGCTGGACGGTGTACGGCCACGAGTGCCAGTCCACCTGCCTGTACGGCACCAAGGGCATCATGCTGATCTATAACAACAACAATCCCGCCGCCCCCATCGAGGTCCGGAATCTGGACGGCACCAGCACCACCTACAACATCCCGCCGGAGACCAATTCCGGCGTCATCGACGAGTTTGTGGACGCCCTGGAGCATGACCGGGAGCCGGAGGTCTCCGGCAAGGAGGCCCTGTCCACCATGCGGGCCATCTTCGGCAGCATCAAGTCCTCCGAGATCGGCCGCACCGTCTCCGTCAACGACAGCTATGTGAACCATCTGTAAGCAAAATGCTCCCCTCCGGCTCACACCGGAGGGGAGTTTTTTTGCTTTTCAGAAAAGCCGCCAGCCGAACAGGCACGACGGTGCTGCCATCATCGGCAGACATTTCGTAGGGTCCGCTGCCCTCAGCGGGCCGGGGCGGGGGATTTCTGCATTCTTCGTCAGTCCTGGCTCTCCCTTTGGGAGAGCTGTCGGCGCAGCCGACTGAGAGGGAAAAGCATCAACCGCGCTTTCGGCAAGCAGAACAGCCCCCGGCGAAAGCCGGGGGCTGATTGCGGTCAAATATATTCCTGATAAACGGCGGCCAGGAGGGTCAGGGCGGCCACGGCGGCCCAGAACAGGAGTTTCCTGCGCAGCATCCGCCGGAGCTTCATGGGGCTTTTACTCCGCCAGCTTGCGGCCCATGGCCTGGCAGGCCGCCAGCACATCGTCGTCCGGGGCCTCGCAGCAGGTGATGCTGTCGCACACCCGGTTGATGCCCGCGTCGTCGCAGTCCTTCTCCCAGCTGCGCATCCACTCGCCGTCGCCCCAGCCGAAGGAGCCGAACAGGCCCACGGCCTTGCCGCCCATCTGGTTCTTGATGCTGTCGAACATGGGCTGGAACTCCATCTCCTCCAGCACCTCACTGCCCATGGCGGGGCAGCCCATGGCCACGGAGGACACGCCGGAAAGGCTGGCGGGAGTCACCTGGTCCGGGGTCAGCAGGGCGGCGTCGGCTCCGGCGGCCTTCATGCCCTCCAGCACCGCGCCCGCCATGGCCTCGGTGTTGCCGGTGCCGCTCCAATAGATCACGAGAGTCTTTTTCATAGTTGTACTTCCTTTCTTGATATAACAACAGAATATTTCGTCAGACCGCCACTGCCAGCTGCTCCAGCCGCAGGCCGGTCTGCCACAGGGCGCAGTAGCGCTGGGTGCAGCGGCGGAACCGGTCAAACAGGGCCTGGGCCCGCTGCTGGTCGCCGTACACCTTCCACAGGCCCGCGCACTTGAAGTCCATGGCCCGGTGGTCGATGAACCCCTGCACGTCCTCCGGCGGGTAGCTGAGGAACAGCCCCACCTCATGGGGAAAGTCCTCCTCCGTGCGCAGGCGCTGCACCAGCCGGGCCACGCACCGGCCGCAGCTGCCGCAGGGATACCCCGCCTGCCGCAGCAGACGGCAGGCCAGATCGTCCCCCAGGTCCCGGCACAGGGCCTGGGGCCGGTACAGATACAGCAGCGCCCTTCCCTGGCCCATCCGCATGGGCAGCAGACACAGCCCCCGGGGCACCAGCACCCGGTTCATCCGCCGGATGTCCGCCAGCAGCTGCTGGCGGGACTGGTACGGGCAGGGAAACAGGCTGCCGGTTTTGATCCCGGCCAGGGTGGGCGCGCACTGACGCACCACCGTCTCCTCCGCGGGCCTCATCCGGCGTGCTTTTCCAGGATCCCCCGCAGAGCGGACAGGGAGCTGGTGTGGCAGCGCTCGATGATGGTGTCCTGGCCCTTCAGCTGGCTCAGGGCCCCCTGCACCATTTTGTGGGACATGGTGCCGGTGAAAAAGATCATCAGGTCGGGATTGCCCAGCTTGTTCCGCAGGCCCCCGGCAGGCTTGGTGAACACCTTGGCCTGGCACCGGTACGTCTGACAGAGCTCCTTGTACCGGCGCTCCATGCACTCGTTTCCTCCCAATATCACAACGCTCATAGCGGTCTCCTTTCTATGGTTAAGGTTCTTTAACCGTCGTATTGTAAAAACAGCGTCGCCCGGACGCTTTGTATGGTCTTATTATATGCAGAAGCAGGAGCCGTATCCACTCCAAAACGGCAGATACGGCTCCAAATTGATTTTTTTGCGGAAAGGGATCAGATGTCCCGGGCCTGTCTCTTATACACATCTG
>ENA-OZHQ01000421-OZHQ01000421.1-human-gut-metagenome-genome-assembly--contig:-NODE-421-length-9817-cov-3.828211_pt1 | contig 9817 bp, 9 predicted proteins | sample MGYA00244044_ERZ653682 | MGnify/ENA primary metagenome ERZ653682 (study PRJEB26926, sample SAMN06165288) | human gut metagenome | biome: ENVO:00009003; feature: ENVO:2100002; material: ENVO:00002003...
CGTGGGCTCGGAGATGTGTATAAGAGACAGGGGCAGGGGAGAGGGGACGCTGACGGCGGCTCTGGCTGCCGGTGCGGAAGGTCGGGCCGCCTATGGCCGCACCCACCAGCCACGCCAGCAGGTACGCCGCCGCACCGGAGGGCTGTACCTGACAGCCGCCATCTTTGGCGGCGCCGGAGCGGCGGGCCTGCTGGGGAGCAGACCCCGAAAAAAGCGCCGGGACGCCAGACCGCTGATCCGAAAGCCTGTCCGGCGGAAATAGGCCCGCCGGAGCGGCGTGGTGAAAATCACGAAAATGCCGCCGCAGCAAAAATTTCCTTGACAGGGGACTATACGAATCGTAATCACGCGTGCAGGCAAGATGTGGGGCCAAAGCCGGACCGTCCGGCCCCATATCTTGCTTTTTTCGACCCGAAAAGAGACGACCTGATCCCGCGGTTTACAAGGTTAACATAACACAGTTTACATAACAATTTAACATAACTCACAAATTTGCCGCCACCGCCGAAATAATCCTTGCACCGGCGGCCGTTTTGGCCTATATTAAAGGACGTCCCTTTTGTTTGGCTTATGGCTTCTATTTGTTCCGCTTGTCTCATAGGATCAGATGAGGTGAGTGTGCAAATGAAGCTGTTTCCCGTAAGGACCCAAGCCCTGCGGCTTCCGGCGCTGGTACTGGTGTGCCTGCTGTTGGTGCTGGGGGCAGTGCTGGGCTTTGCCGTCTGCCGGGCCGTGCCCCAGCAGGACCGGCAGGAGCTCAGCGACTATCTGCATCAATATGCCCAGGCCACGGCGGACGGCCGGGGGCCTTCGGCCTCGGCCCTCAGCGTGGCCGCCGCCTATTTCCGCTATCCGCTGGCAGCGGCGCTGCTGGGGCTGACGGCGGCGGGACTGGTGCTGCTGCCGGTCCTGTCGGTGGCCCAGGGCTTTTTTCTGTCGTTTTCCGTCGGATGCTTTGCCCGGGCTCTGGGCCGGGGCGGCGTATACCTGGCCCTGGCGGCCTTCGGGCCCCGATGTCTGTTTGTTCTGCCCTGCACCCTGCTTCTGACGGTGCAGGGTTTATCCGCCGCCGCCCGCCGCCGGGACGGCCAGAAGGTCCGCCTGACGGAGGGGGCCTACTGGCGCCGGGTGGGGCTGTGCGGCCTGATTCTGCTGATAGGGGCCGCTCTGGAGCTGACCTTCGGCCCCCGGCTGCTGCAATGGGTCATCGCCCGCGCACTATAGAAAGAGAGGAGGAGACGTGTATGCCCGACTATATCGCCCTGTACCGCGCCTATCTGGAGCAGGAGAAGCACGCCTCCCCCAACACCGTCAGCTCCTACGTCCGGGACCTGACCCAGTTCCGGGCCTGGCTGCCCCAGGGCAGCGACCTGCGCCGGGTCAAGCCCGCCGCCGTGGAGGAGTATCTGGCCCACCTGACGGACCAGGGCCGCTCGGCGGCCACCGTCACCCGCAGCGCCGCCTCCATCAAGTCCTTTTACCATTACCTGGTGCTCTCCGGAGCCATGAAGGCCAGCCCCGCCAAGGACGTGGCCGCCGCCAAGGTGGAGCGCAAATGCCCGGAGATCCTGACCGGCCGGGAGGTGGAGCTGTTTCTGGAGCAGCCCAAGTGCGTGGACGAGAAGGGCTATCGGGACCACGCCATGCTGGAGCTGATGTACGCCACCGGCGTCCGGGTGTCGGAGCTCATCGCCCTGAACGTGGAGGACGTGAATCTTCCGGCGGCGTTCCTGCGCTGCGGCGACGAAAAGCGGGAGCGCATCATTCCTCTGTACCCCCGGGCGGTGAAGGCCCTGCGGGACTATATCCAGGTCATCCGTCCCCGCCTGACGGGCCAGGAGGAGACGGCGCTGTTTGTCAACATGAACGGCCAGCGCATGACCCGCCAGGGCTTCTGGAAGCTGGTGAAGCACTATCAGGCCAAGGCCGAGATCACCAAGGACATCACGCCCCATACCCTGCGCCACTCCTTTGCGGTGCATCTGCTGGAAAACGGGGCGGACCTGCGCTCCATTCAGGAGATGCTGGGCCACGCGGACATCTCCTCCACACAGATCTACGCCCACATCATCAAGCAGCGCCTGCAGGACGTGTACCGCAAGGCGCACCCCCTGGCCTGATAGGATTGAACCACAGCGCAGCAAAAAACTGCTGCGCTGTGTTGCATTTCACCCGAACATTTGTTATAATAAGATGATATCTTGGTGGAGGAGCAGCCATGCGCATTTTAGGGATCGACCCCGGCGTGGCCACCGTGGGCTTCGGCGTGATCGAGGCCCAGGCAGGCCGCCAGCAAATGATACAATACGGGGCCATCACCACCCCGGCCGGTCAGCCGCTGGCCGCCCGGCTGGTGCAGATCGCCCAGGACATGGAGACCCTTATCACCCAGTTTCAGCCCGATGAAATGTCCATCGAGGAGCTGTTTTTCAGCAAGAACATCACCACCGGCATCGCCGTGGCCCATGCCCGGGGCGTCATTCTGTACACCGCCCAGCGCCTGCACCTGCCGGTGTATGAATACACCCCCATGCAGATCAAGCAGGCCGTGGTGGGCTATGGCCTGGCCGACAAGCACCAGGTCATGGACATGACCCGCCGGCTTCTGAAGCTCAGGTCCATCCCCCGGCCCGACGACGCCGCCGACGCCCTGGCCATCGCCATGTGCCACGCCCGCAGCGCCACCAGCCTGCTGCGGCGGAAGGACCCGGATGTAAAGGAGACCGTCTGATATGTTTTACTATGTAAACGGCGTGGTGGCCGAAACCGGCCCCAATCTGGCCGTCATTGACTGCGGCGGCGTGGGCTATGCCTGCGCCACCACCAACTATACCCTGTCCCAGCTGAAAAAAGGGGAGCGGGCCAAGCTGTATACCCATCTCCACGTCCGGGAGGACATTTTCGAGCTGTACGGCTTCTCCTCCCAGGCGGAGCTGAACAGCTTCCGGATGCTCATCGGCGTCTCCGGCGTGGGGCCCAAGGCGGCCCTGTCCGTCCTGTCCGCCACCACGCCCCAGAATCTGGCCCTGTCCATCGTCACCGGCGACGAGAAGGCGCTGACCGCCGCCCCGGGCATCGGGAAAAAGATCGCCCAGCGCATCATCCTGGAGCTGAAGGACAAGCTGGCCAAGGAGCAGAGCAGCTTCTCCGCCCAGGGCGGGGGAGCGGTACCCGTATCCCTGCCTGGCGACAAGGGCGGCGAGGCGGCGGCGGCCCTGGCGGTGCTGGGCTACGGGTCCCAGGAGATCGGCCTGGCCCTGAAGGGCATCGACATGGACGCCCTGCCCCTGGAGGAGATCATCCGTCAGGCGCTGAAGAAAATGGTACGGTAAGGAGGCAGGCCCATGAGCATCGACTTCGGAACGGATATTTACGAGGAGCCCCTTGTTTCCAAGAGCTTCCTGCCGGAGGACAGCGGCGAGCTGTCCCTGCGCCCCCACACCCTGCGGGAATACATCGGCCAGCAGAAGGCCAAGGAGAATCTGTCCATTTTCATCGAGGCGGCCCGCCGCCGGACGGAGCCTCTGGACCATGTGCTGCTCCACGGCCCCCCGGGCCTGGGCAAAACCACCCTGGCCGGCATCATCGCCGCCGAGATGGGGGTGAACATCCGCATCACCTCCGGCCCCGCCATTGAAAAGCCCGGCGACCTGGCGGCGCTGCTGACCAACCTCAGCGAAAACGACATTCTGTTTGTGGACGAAATCCACCGTCTGAACCGCTCCGTGGAGGAGATCCTGTACCCCGCCATGGAGGACTACGCCATCGACATCATCATCGGCAAGGGCCCCTCCGCCAACTCCATCCGGCTGGACCTGCCGAAGTTTACCCTCATCGGGGCCACCACCCGGGCCGGGCAGCTGTCCGCCCCTCTGCGGGACCGTTTCGGCGTTACCCTGCGGCTGGAGCTGTACACGCCGGAGGAGTTGGCCCTGATCGTCACCCGCAGCGCCGGGATCCTGAACGTCCCCATCCAGCCGGAGGGGGCCATGGAGATCGCCCGCCGCTCCCGGGGCACCCCCCGCATCGCCAACCGTATGCTGCGCCGGGTCCGGGACTTTGCCCAGGTCAAGGGCGACGGCACCATTACCCGGGAAATGGCGGACCACGCCCTTCAGGCTCTGGAGATCGACTATCTGGGTCTGGACCCGGTGGACCGCCGGATGCTCCGGGCCATCATCGAGAATTACGGCGGCGGCCCCGTGGGTCTGGATACCCTGGCCGCCACCATCGGCGAGGAGTCCGTGACCCTGGAGGACGTGTACGAGCCGTATCTGATGCAGCTGGGCTTCCTGACCCGGACCCCCCGGGGCCGCTGCGTTACCCGTAAGGCATACGAGCACCTGCACATGGACTTCGTGGGGCAGGAACAGCTGGAAATCTAACGAATAGGAGAACTGGAATATGGGAAAACTCTTTGGCACCGACGGCATCCGCGGCATAGCGGGGCAGACCCTGACGGCGGAGCTGGCATTTCATGTGGGACAGGCGGTGGCCGCCGTCCTGACGGAGGAGAAGGGCAGCCGCCCCCTCATTACCATCGGCAAGGATACCCGCATTTCCTCCGATATGCTGGAAGCGGCCCTGATGGCTGGTATCTGCTCCGTAGGCGGCGACGTGATGCCCCTGGGCACCATCCCCACCCCGGCGGTGGCCTTTCTGACGGTGCAGCAGCAGGCGGACGCCGGTATCGTCATCTCCGCCTCCCACAACCCCTATGCCTACAACGGCATCAAGGTCTTCAACGCCCAGGGCTACAAGCTCTCCGATGAGATGGAGCAGCGTGTGGAGGACCTGATCCTGAACCATGCGGAGCTTCCGGCCTCCGTGGACGGCACCGTGGGCCGCCGCCACCACGGTATGCACGCCCTGCACAGCGCCTATGTGCAGCATCTGCTGGGCAGCATCGACTGCGACCTGACCGGCCTGCGGGTGCTGGTGGACTGCGCCAACGGCGCGGCCAGCGCCACTGCGCCGGACCTGTTCCGGGCGCTTCCGCTTCAGGCGGACTTCATCCACACGGAGCCTGACGGCGTCAACATCAACAACGGCTGCGGCTCCACCCATCTGGAGTCCCTGGCCCGGGGAGTCGTCTCCGGCGGGTATGATCTGGGCATCGCCTTCGACGGCGACGCCGACAGACTCCTTGCGGTCGATGAAAACGGCGATGTCGTTGACGGCGATAAGATAATCGCCATCTGCGCCAAGGATATGAAAGAGCGCGGTGAGCTCGATGGCGACGCGGCAGTTGTCACCGTCATGAGCAACATGGGCTTCCACAAGTTCTGCGCCGACAATGATATTCACTGTGAGATAACGAAGGTCGGCGACCGCTATGTCCTCGAGCGTATGCTCGAAAAGGGCTATGCGATAGGCGGCGAGCAGTCCGGACATGTCATTTTCCTGCATCATTCGACCACCGGTGACGGCGAAGTGACCGCCGCTCAGGTGCTCCAGACCATGAAGCGCACCGGAAAGTCGCTCTCCGAGCTTGCAAAGTGCATGGAGGTCTATCCGCAGGTGCTCAAGAACGTCAGAGTCTCCAACATCGGCAAGGTGCGTTTTTCAAGCGATGAGGAGATAAAGAAAGCCATAGCCAATGCTGAGGCTGAGCTCGGCGAGGACGGACGCGTGCTCGTCAGGGTGTCCGGAACAGAGCCGCTCGTCAGAGTCATGCTCGAGGGCAAGGACGAAAAGCTTATCGAAAAGCTCTGCGACGAGATTGCCGAGGTTGTCAGAGAGAGACTTATATAACAGGAGCGCGGAACCCCGCGCCGGAGAGGAAAAGATATGCGCGTTGCCGATAAATGGAAGGATTATGAGCTGCTCGACTGCTCTTCGGGTCAGAGGCTCGAACGCTGGGGAGATGTCATACTTATAAGACCCGATCCCCAGGTCATCTGGAAAACAGAAAAGACCCATCCGCTCTGGTATAAGGCGCACGCAGTCTATAACCGTTCATCTTCGGGCGGCGGAAAGTGGGATATCAGAAGAAAGATTCCCGATGCGTGGAAGATAAAATACGGCGATCTCTCGTTTATGGTCAAACCCATGGGCTTCAAGCATACGGGCGTTTTCCCGGAGCAGGCAGTCAACTGGGATATGACCGCCGAGATAATCAGAAAAGAGCGCAGACCTCTGCGCGTGCTGAATCTTTTCGCCTATACGGGCGCTGCGACGATTTCGGCGCTCAACGCCGGCGCGCATGTCACCCATGTCGATGCTTCAAAGGGCATGGTTGCCTGGGCTAAAGAAAACGCCGCCGTAAGCGGACTTTCGGAGCAGCCCGTGCGCTGGCTCGTTGACGACTGCATGAAGTTTGTCGAGCGCGAGATACGCCGCGGCAACAAATACGATATTATTATCATGGACCCGCCGTCTTACGGAAGAGGACCGGGCGGCGAGGTCTGGAAGCTTGAGGATGCGGTTTATGACTTTGCGTCGCTGTGTACCGCCGTGCTGTCGGACGATCCCGTTATGGTGCTCATCAACTCTTACACAACGGGACTTTCTGCGTCCGTCATGCAGTATATACTCGGCAGTACAGTGTCGCCGCTGTTCGGCGGCAAGGTGACCTCCGACGAGATAGGTCTGCCCGTCACAGCCTCGGGGCTCGTTCTGCCCTGCGGCGCAAGCGCAGTGTGGAGAAGATAAAATGAGCGAGAAGTTTATTGAATTTAAAAATGTAACTTATACCTATGAGCCGGAGGAGCAAGGCGAAGCCAAGCCCTCTCCGGCACTTTGCAATATAGACCTCACCGTCAATCGCGGCGAATTTGTCGCGGTTCTCGGCCATAACGGCTCCGGAAAGAGCACCCTTGCAAAGCTGACGAATGCTATTTTAGTGCCCGAGAGCGGCACAGTTACCGTTGACGGCATCGACACTTCGGATGAGGACAGGCTCACGGATATCCGCCGCAAGGTCGGCATGGTGTTCCAGAATCCCGATAACCAGATAGTTGCGACTATTGTCGAGGACGATGTGGCGTTCGGACCCGAAAATCTCGGCGTAGCCCCCGATGAGATACGCCGCAGGGTCGACGATGCCCTCAAGGCGGTCGGAATGTACGACTACCGCCTGCGTGAGCCGCATAAGCTCTCCGGCGGCCAGAAACAGCGCGTGGCTATCGCCGGCATAATTGCCATGCAGACGGGCTGCATCGTGCTCGATGAACCTACGGCGATGCTCGACCCGCGCGGCAGGCGCGAAGTATTTGATACAGTCCGCCGCCTGAACCGCGAGATGGGCATAACCGTCCTTTTTGTTACGCATTTCATGGACGAGGCAGTCAAGGCTGACCGCGTCATAATTATAGATTCCGGGCGACTCTGCCTTGACGGCACGCCGCGCGAGGTGTTTTCGCAGACCGATGTCCTGCGCCGCTGCGGACTCGATGTGCCGCAGAGCACCGAGCTGTGCCACCGCCTGATCGAAAAGGGGATAGACCTGCCCGGCGATATCCTTGACGCCGACGAGTGCGTCGAGGCGCTTTCAAAAATAATGGAGGTGAGCCGATGACAGTGCTTGAAACAGAAAATCTCACCCACTATTATGAAAACGGCATGGCTGGAGCCGTCGCCGCTATCGAGAATATAAACGTAAAGTTTGAAAAGGGCGAAATAGTCGGAATAATCGGTCATACCGGCTCCGGTAAGAGCACCCTTCTTCAGCATCTCAACGGACTTCTGAAGCCCGATTCCGGCAGAGTTCTGCTCTGCGGCGAGGATATCAATAAAGATAAGCGCACCCTGCGCGCCGCAAGGTTCAGAGTTGGGCTTTGTTTCCAGTATCCGGAGTATCAGCTCTTTGAAGAGACCGTCTATAAAGATATCTCGTTCGGACCGAAAAATATGGGACTCGACAGCGCGGAGATTGACCGCCGCGTGCGCCGCGCCGCCGAATTTGTCGGACTTAGCGAAGAGCATCTGAAAAAATCTCCGTTCGATCTTTCGGGCGGCGAAAAACGCCGCGCCGCAATAGCGGGCGTTATGGCGATGGAGCCCGAAGTGCTCATTCTCGATGAGCCTACCGCGGGACTCGACCCGCGCGGCAGAGAGGTCATTCTCTCGCTTGTCCGCACTTATCGCGAGCAGACCGGGAGCACTGTTATCCTTGTTTCCCACAGCATGGAGGATGTCGCCAAGACCGCCGACAAAGTTCTGGTGCTCAACCATTCCCATGTTGCGATGTTCGGTACTGTGCCCGAGGTCTATTCCCGCACGGACGAGCTTGAGGAGATGGGACTCACCGTTCCGCAGATAACAAAAATATTCAGATCGCTGCACGACAGGGGCTTTGAAGTCTCTCCGTCCGTGTTCACGGTAAGTCAGGGCGCGGACGAGCTCATGCGCTATTTTGAGGGGAGGGGAATGGTATGATAAGCGATATCACTATCGGCCAGTATTATTCCGGCACCTCAGTTATTCACCGCATGGACGCGCGCATGAAATTTGTGCTCACAATGGCGCTTATAGTCATTCTCTTCGTGTGCAGAAATTTCTATTCCCTCGCGCTCGGACTCATTTTCGTCGTGGCAACTCTCTTGCTTTCAAAAGTCCCGATGAAGATGATGTGGCGCAGCATAAAGCCGCTCGTTATTCTCATGCTCTTCACCGCCGTCATCAATGTCTTTTATAATCGCGGCGGCGAGACGCTCGTCTCATTTTGGAAAATAACCATAACGACCACAGGCGTTTATACCGCGATATTCACTACCGTGCGTATAATCCTGCTCGTTGTCGTCAGCTCGTTGCTGACTTATACAACCACGCCCACTATGCTCACCGACGCTTTGGAGCGTCTGCTCTCGCCTTTGAAAGTGATAAAAGTGCCGGTGCATACTCTCGCCATGATAATGACGCTCGCTCTGCGCTTTATCCCCGTGCTTATCGAGGAGATCGAGCGCATAATGAACGCGCAGAAAGCGCGCGGAGCGGATCTTGAAACAGGCGGACTTATAAAGCGCGCCAAGGCACTCATACCGATATTGATTCCTCTGTTTATCTCGTCGTTCCGCCGCGCATATGAGCTGGCATTCGCCATGGAGTGCCGCTGCTACACGGGCGGCGAGGGCAGAACACGCATGAAGCAGATGAAGCTCGCCGCGCGCGATTTTGTCGCCCTCGGTGTCACAGCCGCTCTGCTTGCGTCTGTAATAGTCCTCAATCATTATCTCGGGCATCTTATCTGATCGGAGTGAAGGCTTTGAAGAATCTGCTCTTTACCTTGCGCTATGACGGCACGGATTATCACGGCTGGCAGGTGCAGAAAAATGCGAATACGGTTCAGCAGACCTTTCAGGACGCCGCCGAGCGAATCTGCGGAGTTCGGGATAATGTCATAGGCTGTTCGCGCACGGATTCGGGCGTTCATGCCGAGATGTACTGCTGCAATATGCGAACGGAGTCCCTGATTTCTCCCGAAAAGTGGAAGAACGCGATGAACGGCGTTTTGCCGCACGATATCGCCGTGACGGACTGCCGCGAAGTGCCGTTTGAATTTCACGCGCGCTATGACTGCTCCGGCAAGCGATATGTTTACAGAATCTGGAACGCGCAGGAGAGAAACCCTTTTATTTCAAGATATTCATATCACTATAAATATCCGCTCGATGCGGATTTCCTGAACCGTCAGGCGGCCGAAATGCTCGGAACTCACGACTTTTCGGCATTCTGCGCAGCGGGTGCCAGCACGGTCGACAATGTCCGCACATTGACCCGCGCCGAGGTCGTGCGCCGAGGCGACGAAGTGCTGATGTACTTCGAGGCGGACGGCTTTCTCTATAATATGGCTGTCTCTTATACACATCTGACGCTG
>ENA-OZHQ01000424-OZHQ01000424.1-human-gut-metagenome-genome-assembly--contig:-NODE-424-length-9748-cov-5.167544_pt1 | contig 9748 bp, 10 predicted proteins | sample MGYA00244044_ERZ653682 | MGnify/ENA primary metagenome ERZ653682 (study PRJEB26926, sample SAMN06165288) | human gut metagenome | biome: ENVO:00009003; feature: ENVO:2100002; material: ENVO:00002003...
CGCGTAAGATCGTCGGCAGCGTCAGATGTGTATAAGAGACAGTACTTATTCATAATAGAATCTATAATATGTTCTGTGGCAATATCGCAAGAAATATCCCAAAGGAATTTATCCCTTGAACTTCTCATTATAATATGACGATAAAGGCAATGCAAAACGGAATGAAGATATGCCCTATTTAAGGCTATACCCTTAGAAATTTCTATATAATCCTTATTGTAATAGAATTTAAAGCCATCTGTTGCACAGCTTGAAAGCTTATCATTTTCCTCAAGAGTAAGACTTCCGAGTGCAAGCCCTAAAAATCTCATAGCTATATATAGCTTGGTTTTGGAAGTTTCTATCGCTTTTGTATATTCATCACTCATAATGCTGCCCCTATAATTCAAAGCGTCTGCGTCTGCTTTTTCCGAAATGCTCATTTTTGATATTCATCAAATATCCAAGAATTTCTGTTTTCTGTTTATTTCTTGCTGTAAGAATAGCATTTTCAAGAATATCTTCATCAGGTTTAATTGTTTCGCACAAAAATACCACAGCATCATAATTTCCATTCTTGATTTTACGATTTAGCACAATAGAAATATTCTCCGAAAGGTAAGCTATATAAGTCGATTTAGCCTCAGTAGAAAGTTCTGTTGGATACATCAACCTCAGAATTGCAATTTCTGAACATATTTCCTCATTTTCATCAATCATAGCAAATTTAAAGCACGAATCATATTCCGCAAAATTCATCAATCCATTGCTTACACATTGCCTATAACGAAAACCACTACCCCTTGTAAAATGTTCAAAAATTCTCGCTGGCCCATTTTCTATGGATTCCTCAAAATATTCAGGCATAAGCATAACAGCTTTTTCATTAGTATCTATAAAAATAATGGTTAAATATTGCTCTTTCGTGAGTTCAGAAAGTAATTTATTAAGGCAAGTATGCTCATTCCGATTCGTTCTAAGTGTAATTTTAGAAAGCTTTCCACAATTCATAAACGCTCCGCCGCCTATGTTCTGAACTCCTCCGAAAAGAGATATTTCTCTTAAATTTCTGCAATTATAAAAAGCATAGTCGCCGATATATTCAATAGAACTTGGCAATGCTATACTTGTAAGTTCATTGGTACAAATCGCAGGGTAAGATGATTCTCCGCAAGCTATAACATCATTATATTTCTTACAAACACGATTCCACGAACCTTCTTCTGCAAAGGCATATGCTCCTATTCCGATAAGCTTTTTATTATCTATATTTTCAGGCAGTATTATATCTCCGCAGATTGAAAAAATTCGCAAAAGCTCTGCATTATTATCTATTTCTCTATATAATATTTTTTCATCAGTAATACTCATATTATCTTCCTTGTGTGCGAATAAATTTCGCACTTAAAATCTAACTTGGTTCGCTATTATAACTAATGTTGCTGACATAAGAAATTAAGCGACGGACAAAGTCCGCCGCTCAAGAGCAAAGAATGTTAAGGGCGTTGCCCTTAAAACCCATGAGGGACTCCGTCCCTCAACCCTGCGAGCCTTTAAAAAGGCTCGAGCGAAACTTTTATCTGTCTAAGGTAAGTTCATTAGCTAAACGACAGTTCATTGGAAATTTCCTCGACCGCGGCAATTATTTTATTTAATACACTACGAGCGAGACTTGTCGAGCGATTCCGCGTCTTGACAGTGGCGGCTCGCCACCGAAACTTTTATCTGTCTAAAATAAGTACATCAGCTAAAATGTAATCTACTATTTTCATTATATATTATAATAAAAACAGTGTCAAATAACTTGGTTGACGGGTTATTCTCATAATGATATAATATTCTAAAATCTATATGAATTTATGGTGAATTTCAAAATGATATATTCTTATTCTCTAAATTCTCAGGAAGTCAATATTACAAAAAAAGAAATCTATCGTTACCTCGGCTATGGTAGAGTTTATCCAAGTGATGAAGTCACTGCTCTCATAGATGAGTGTGTAAACGAATTTAATAAATATGTAAATTATAGGGCCTGCTACGCAAAGGTTGATATTTCTGTTGATGAGCAAAACGAAATTATAGATTTCGGATTTATGCAGGTTAAAAGCCATTCTCTGACTATAAATCTTCGTGGTTGTGAGAGTGCATATATATTTGCCACTACAACAGGTTCTATGGCTGAAAGATTAATTATGAAACATAATAAGCTTTCTGCTCTCAAAGGAATAGTAACAGACGCTATCGGCTCAGCATCTATTGAAGATTTTTGCGATATGCTCAACAAAATGCTTGCAGATTTAAGTTCACAGAACGGTAAATTTCTTCGTCCAAGGTTTAGCTGTGGCTATGGAGATTTTCCGCTTGAATTTCAGCCACAGATTCTCGAATTTCTCGATACAAGCCGAAAAATAGGTCTTAATATAACAGATAATCTTATGATGACGCCTGTTAAATCAGTTACTGCCATTGTAGGAATAAGTGACTTTCCCACAAAATGTCGTACAGGCTGTGTAAGCTGTGAAAAAACAGACTGCGAATACAGAAAGTAAAGGGTGCTTTAAATGAATATCAAAGAACTTATAAAAAATCAAATTGTATACTTTGACGGAGGTATGGGAACACTTCTTCAAGAGCGTGGCTTACAACCGGGTGAACTTCCAGAAACATGGAATATTCTACACCCAGAAATAATCACAGATATTCACCGCTCATATTTTGAAGCTGGTGCTAATATAATCAAGACAAATACTTTCGGTGCTAATCGCCTTAAATTTGATAATCTTGAGGAAATTATAACAAAAGCTGTCGAGAATGCTAATAAAGCAAGAGATAGCTTTGAAAATGCTTATATAGCCCTCGATATAGGACCTATCGGAAAAATGCTCAAACCTCTTGGTGACCTCGATTTTGAAAAGGCTGTTGAAATCTTCGCAGAAACAGTAAAAATTGGTTCAAAGCTCAATGTAGATTTAATTCTTATTGAAACTATGAATGATTCCTACGAAACAAAGGCGGCTGTATTGGCAGCTAAGGAAAATTCTGATTTACCGATTTTCGTTACAACCGTTTATGATGAAAACGCAAAGCTTATGACTGGTGCTAATCCTAAATGTATGGTAGCAATTTTGGAGGGCTTAGGTGTTGACGCTTTAGGCCTTAACTGCTCACTTGGTCCTGAACAGATGAAAAAAATCGTTCCTATGCTCACAAAAGAAGCAAGTATCCCTGTAATTGTCAATCCTAATGCTGGACTTCCGAGAAGCGAAAACGGCAAAACTGTTTATGATGTTGATGCTGATGAATTTTCGGATATTATGGTTGAGATTGCAGAAAGCGGTGCAAGAATTTTAGGTGGCTGTTGCGGAACTACTCCAGAATTTATCCGCAAAACTATTGAAAAAACTAAATCCTTAAAACCACAACCTATTGTTCCCAAAAATACCACCCTTGTTTCTTCATATACTCACGCAGTTGAGATTGGCCCATCTCCTATACTTATCGGCGAAAGAATAAATCCAACGGGTAAATCTAAATTTAAGGAAGCACTTCGTCAAAATAATATGGACTACATTCTCAATGAGGGAATCGCACAACAAGAAAAAGGCGTACAAATTCTTGATGTTAATGTTGGCCTGCCCGAAATTGATGAAGTCGAAATGATTAAGAATGCTGTATTTGAGCTTCAAAGTGTTATCGACTTGCCACTTCAGATTGATACAGTCGATATTGAAGCTATGGAACAGTCCATGAGATTATATAACGGTAAACCGCTTGTCAATTCTGTAAATGGCAAAAAAAAGAATATGAAAGATGTTTTCCCACTTATCAAAAAATATGGTGGCACACTTATTGCTCTTACGATTGATGAAGACGGTATTCCTGAAACTATTGAAGGCAGAATAAAGATTGCAGAAAAAATCATAAAAACTGCCAAAGAATACGGTATAGATAAAAAAGACATTGTTGTTGACCCTCTTGCAATGACAATTTCAAGCGATACAAACAGTGCTAATATAACCCTTGAAACAGTCAAGAGATTAAGCAATATGGGAATAAAGACAAGTCTTGGTGTTTCAAATATTTCTTTTGGTTTGCCTAATAGAGAGTTTGTAACATCAACCTTCTTTGCAATGGCTTTGCAGAATGGTCTTAACTGTGCAATTATGAATCCATATTCGCAAGAAATGATGAAAGTATATTATTGCTTTAACGCTCTTACTAATCGTGATGATAACTGCACTGATTATATCAATTTCTGCTCTACTGTTGTTACTCAGACAGTAACTACTACAACTGCAACAGGCACAAAGCTTGAAAGCAACGATGATGAGCCACTTAAAAAAGCCATCATCAAGGGATTAAAGGAACAAGCCGCTGCCATAACTGCTGAAATGCTCAAAACAGTTTCACCGCTCGACTTGATTGATACACAAATTATTCCAGCACTTGATATTGTTGGAAAGGGCTTTGAGGAAAAGACCGTATTTTTGCCACAGTTACTTATGAGTGCGGAAGCATCAAAGTCAAGCTTTGATGTTGTTAAAGCATCTATGGCAAGCAATGGAGAGGCTTCTAAGGGAAGAATTATTCTTGCAACTGTCAAGGGAGATATTCACGATATAGGCAAGAATATAGTAAAAGTACTTTTAGAGAACTATGGTTATGAAGTAATCGACCTCGGAAAAGATGTTCCGCCTGAATTAGTTTGTGAAACAGCAATCAAAGAAGAAATCGACCTTGTAGGACTTAGTGCATTGATGACTACTACTGTTCCAAGTATGGAAGAAACTATAAAGCAACTTCGTGAGAAACGCCCTCAGTGCAAGGTTGTTGTCGGTGGTGCTGTTTTAACACAAGAATATGCAGATATGATTGGTGCTGACTACTACGCAAAGGACGCTATGGAAACTGTAAGATATGCAGAACATTTCTTCGGTGTAGAATAATCAATTTTAATATTTATAAGCAAAATGGACGAGCATTTAGCCCGTCCATTTTTATATAGCTTAAATCTTAATTAAAGTGTTAGTATCTATACTAAAATACCTATTATCCTCAAACGAAAGGATATTTCCAGCAAGAACATTTGAGCAATCATACACATTTTTCATATCGTATACTGCAACATTATTTTGCATAAGTGGCTTGCTTTCTATAATTTCTACATCTTCATCTCGACTATAAAGCAAGCGATTAGTTATTTTATAAGTTTCGCCCTGATGATTTTCATCTGTACGAATATACTCCGCTTTGCTTGCTATACTATTTAAATTATAAGCTATAACATTAAAGTCCTGCTCGTGGTACGACATTAAATTGTACTTATAAACATTCGGCAGAGATTGATTATAATCACCAAACAACATTACTACTGTGCTATCGTTTGAAATTAACATAAAGTTAAATGTTCTCGTTGCTATATCTGTTACGAATTTCGTAGCACCTAAAAAAAGCAAGCCTGCACTTGATTTATCCACATTATTGATTACTGTCTGTATATTATATTGAGAAGTTGCCCTATTAATCGCCACGGCTCTTATAAGCTTTATCTTATAGCAGTTACTCACATCAAAAATTATAGTAATGATATGAGATGAATCTTCATTAGCAAACTCTGCGTCAATATCTGTTTCGCAAGTAATTCTGTTATCTGCTGATGTTAATTCATTCGCAAATGCTTTGATAAAATCCTTTTCTGTTCCGTTTATGCTTACTGACTTATTTATATAACTCATTTTGTTACCTCGCTTTCTTCGTAGACAATAGGTACTACTCTTGATATTGTTTTGATGAGTTTATCAAAATAATTTGCAGTAGTTGTATAGTGGTCTGACTTGCCACCGCTGGGCCTATCGAGCTTGCCTGATAGATGTTGCACCTGTTTTATTTGTCCTTTTAAAGCTATCATTGTGTAGCCTCCTTTTGCGTCACAGCTTTACATATATAAAACTCATCACAAGGCACTATCATATAATAATCGCCGTTTGCGGTCTGTAAACCAATGTCAAAGTAGTATCGCCCAAACGACAGCTCGGCTGTGTCCGTTGGTGTAAGTTTAATAGTACAAATACCATCAACAACATCTGCAGAAGTAAGCATTTTTACTATGTTATAATCGCTGTTTTCTGCATTTTCTTTAACACCGAATATGATTTTTTCGCCGTCTTGAAGCGTGTACTGCTCGCCTTTTTCGTTCTCGATACTCAAGCTAAAATCGTTCGTTGTGCCTCTGATTATGTTAATCATCTAATCACCCCTATTCACTATATCCCCAGGCGTGTAAGCCGTTACCTAAATCAATATCTGTTATGTTATGCCCAAAAAACTGATTGCAAGTAAAGTTATTGCTTACATTTAAGCCCTCTGATTCGGTGTATCTAAGCTTATTTACATATACTTTTTGACTTTTATCGTACACACTCCAGGTCATTGCGTCACCGTCTATCAAGTCAAATGTAAGACCATACTGCCCTGTATCGCCACCACGAATACCTATCTGACCTATCTTAGTATCACCACGCCAGAATTTAATACCGTCCTTACTTACGGTCATAAGCTTGTTACCGTCGCTATTATTAACTGTAATAGTATTGTTTACGCTGTCTAATTTCATTGTTCCATCATCAGACACAAGCACGCCGTTTCCCATTTTCCAACTGGCAATAGAGCCTATTGTAGCAATAATTTTAATGCCCTGTAGGACACCTGTTGTGATACGGTCTGCAACGATAGCGCCGTCCATAGTCATAGCAAGCGGAAAAGGACAATTATAGCCATTGCTACTAAATCCCAAGCCATTCACATTAAATCGCCATATCTTCGTTGCTGTATTTATATCTGGTGTATTCATAATAAGCAATTCTGACGGCTTTTCAGACGGATTTAGTAAAACATATCCGCCATTCGCACCTGTAATTAATGCCGTTGCGGTTTCTATTGCTTTTTGCCAAACACTTGGCTGTTTATCTACGGTTGTGCTTATCTGATTAATTCTCGTAGTATTATCAATGAGCTTTCTTGAGATTTTTTCAGGCGATGTTGAAAGAGTAACCGTGTTGTTGAGCGGTTCGTTTGGGTATTCTTTAATTTCAACAACTGTATGCTCAAGGCGTTTATTTCTTCTGCGGTCTATAAGTGTAATTACGCTATTAAGCCTTATATAAAATTCAGAATATTCTATCTTATTAAGTCTTGCAAGGTAGATAATTTCACACACATAAGACCGTTCCGGCAGAGCTAATTCTTTTAGCTTTTCCTGAGCATCTACAAGTAAACTTTCAGCCTTCGTATATCTTTCATCTCTCCAAACGGTTGCAATAACCTTATTGCTATAAGAGTTATTATCAATATATTCTTTCCCGTTGTTGATTTTGGCAAAAGATAACCCGTCTTTGCCATAAGCATAAAGACGGGTAGCAAAGCCACTTGAAGAACCTTTGAAAGTCAGCTCTTTTAAATTTAACTCATCACTAAAAAATACATTATTTGCAAGTGTTGCTGGCACAGAAACATTAAGTATTTTGCGTATATTATCCACATCAAAAGATACATTGTACATTGTTTTATTTGTACAATTATTAACAATATCGAGTGGTGTAACATCTGTTAAATCAAAACTGCGTTTTGCAGTAACAAGACCTGCGCCAACCACGCTCCAGCCCGTGCCGTCAAGTGCTGTCGACATAGCTTGAACGAAGCTTATAGTATCATACTTAAAGGTGCTAAATATCTTACTTTTTAGTTCGTCAAGGTCGATTTCAGCATTAACAGTAGCTATTGTTCTGCGTTCATTTATGCTCTTGATATTGTAATAAGTACCATCATATTCAATGCGTTCTTCTTCGGCTATCAGGCGATATTCTGGGCTTTGCGGTGATATATCGAACTGCATTGTTTTACTGCCACCAAGCGATGATGTTATGCACCAATTCGATATGCACGATAGAGGATAAACTTTCCCTCCGCTGTATAATTTCATTGCTTTCATAATTCACCTCATATAAATGTAGGATAATATTCAGTTACAAACTCAACTTTTACTGGTGATGAGTGTTGAGCTATGTATATGTTTTTGCCTGGGTGTAACTTTGGAAATTCTACAACATTAGAATCTCCGAAAGCATTAAGCCCGTTTTTTGTAACCTTGCAGTTTATGCCATCAAACACAACAACATCTCCTGAATTAACCTTATCCATAGAATAAGAAACTGAACCAGAGCCATATGACATAATAAATTGAAGCCTTGTATTAGCCATTAGACCAAGTGCAAGTGAAACATCTTCAATGGAATAATTCATAGAGCCAGCGAGAGGTGCTACATACTTAAAGCTTTCGCCGAGCAATGAAACATTTGTATTAGCGGAGCTTGAAGCTGTAGCAAGGACATCTGCAAAATGTGTGCTATCTTTTGCAGAAAGTCCAAATGCTGTAAGAGCGTCCGTTACAATATCTGATGTGGTTGCAAGGTCTAAGCCGTCGGCGGCAGACAGATTCATTATACCGTCAATACCATCAAGCATAGATTTAGTGTCCCAGCCAGCCATAGCCATATACTGAAAAGCTTCCGCAGATTCAGTGGCAGAAAACTTTGTAGTTGCTCCCATCTCTTTCGCTTTATCTGTAAGAGATTGAAGGTCATTTCCAGTTGCACCAGAGATAGACGATACTTTCGACATAGCTGCTTCAAAGTCCATACCTACCCTTGTAGCAGCTGTACCTATAGTTCCAATTCCTGCTGAAACTGTCGCTACTGATGTTGTTACTACTGATGTAAATTTTCCAATCATATCAGTAGCTTTAGAAGTCACTGTACCTACTGTTCCTACACCAGTTTTGGCAAGTTTTTTTAACTTAGATAAGCCAGTAGAAAAACCGTTGCTGTCAATCTTAGTATCAAATTTCAAACTTCCGTCATAGCTCATATTCTCACCTACTTTCTTGCAAAATAAAAGCGCACACCATTTCTGATGTACGCTCGAGTGTTAAATTTTAATAATTAAAATTCATAGTGTGACCACATAGATATTATTTTTACTGTCTTTTCTTCCTCATAAACCATATATACAAGCCTGTGCTGTGAATTAATCCTGCGTAAATAGCATTGTTTGAGATTTCCGACAAGCCTTTCATATGGTGGGGGATTTTTATACGGATTTTCTGCTATAAGTTCAAGAAGATTGCTGACATTCTTTTTTAAAGCCGGATATTGCTTAATCTTTTCCTTATCTTTTTGAGCTGATTTAGTAATCATAATTTTATAATTACCATTCAAATTCTTCACACTCCTCAAGCGGAGTATTTACCCCATTTTCAAGTTTTTCTTTCATTCCTGGAATAGAGGTAAGATAAAGAGTTTCCATAAGGCTGTTATACTCGCTTTCACTTATAAGAACCGCATTGCCATTCTTAGTATTGATATTCACAGGTTCGTTATACTTAATGGTTTGTTCTATAAGCTCAAAAAGCTGTTTTCTGAAATTTGTTGCATTTGTGTTAATCATTTTCTGCACCTCCATTTATATTATATGTACATTATAGCGTACATACAAGTAAAAAGCAAGTGTTTTTTCAAGAAAAAGCGCTCTCGGGTAAGAGTGCTGACTTATTTTTAAAAATATTTTAAAAAATTAGAAAAAGCGTTGACAAGCACGATATATCGTGCTATAATATAAACATAGAAGGGAAGCAGTAACTTCCCTTAAAACCACCTATATTATAATATCTGTCTCTTATACACATCTCCGAGCCCACGAGACCGATCAGTATCTC
>ENA-OZHQ01000427-OZHQ01000427.1-human-gut-metagenome-genome-assembly--contig:-NODE-427-length-9738-cov-4.257048_pt1 | contig 9738 bp, 10 predicted proteins | sample MGYA00244044_ERZ653682 | MGnify/ENA primary metagenome ERZ653682 (study PRJEB26926, sample SAMN06165288) | human gut metagenome | biome: ENVO:00009003; feature: ENVO:2100002; material: ENVO:00002003...
ATCCAGCACGCTGCCGCCGGTGGAGATGAGGTCCTCGATCACGACGACCCTCTGCCCCGCCTCGAGCCTGCCCTCAATCTGATTTTTTCTGCCGTGGTCCTTGCTGCCCGAGCGCACATAGCCCATGGGCAGGCCGAGCAGATGCGCGGCGATGGCGGCGTGGGCGATGCCCGCCGTGGCGGTGCCCATCAAAACCTCCGCCTGCGGAAACTCACGGTGTACCGTGTCCGCAATGGCGCGCTCGACTGTCTCACGCACGGCGGGGGCGGTGAGAATGAGGCGGTTATCGCAATAGATCGGGCTTTTGATGCCGCTCGCCCAGGTAAACGGCTCCTGCGGGCGCAGAAAGACCGCGCCGATGGAGAGCAGGCCTTGAGCGACCCTGCTGCTGATGTCCATATCCATGTTCCTCCCGTTGTTTTTTATTCCTGAAGCAGAATTGCTTTCAGCTCGTTGAGATCGGCGGCAAGATGCTCCGCTCCGGCGGCGGTCAGCTCCTCGCGGCTGCCGTAGCCGTAGAGTACGCCGATTGCCTCAAGGCCGTTGGCGTGCGCCCCGTATATGTCGTGGCGGCGGTCGCCGACCATGACGGCGTGTCCCGTCACATCGGCGCGCATGAGCGCCGTGCGCACGACGCTCGCCTTGTCCGCGCTGGACTTATCCTCCAGACAGGAGCCGCAGATGTTGTCAAAATACTGCGCCAGCTCAAAATGCCGCAAAACTCTCCGCGCAAATTCCTCCGGCTTCGACGTTGCAATCACCAGCTGCAGTCCCGCTGCGCACAGGCTTGCAAGCAACTCGGCCATTCCGGCATAAGGGGCGTTTTCCGCCCAACCGTAGCGTTCAAAATAAATGCGGAACTCGCGGATCGCCCGCTCTGTTTCCTCTTCATTCATCCCGCAGAGCGCAGGGAAGCTTTCGTGAAGAGGCGGACCGACAAAAGTGGTCAGCATGTCTGGAGAGGGGACCTCCCGGCCAAGACGCTTCAACGCATAGGACACCGAGTTCACAATGCCCTCCTGCGAATCCGTCACCGTTCCGTCCAGATCAAAAAGGACCGTATCCCAGCGCATCAGCCCACGAACTCCTCTCGGCAGCGGCGGTAGGTGGCCGCGGGGTTCTCCGCCTGGGTGATGGGACGGCCCACCACGATGTAGTCGGAGCCAAGTTCTTTGGCCTTGGCCGGCGTGGTGACCCGTTTCTGGTCGCCCGCGTCCCCGTCGGCAAAGCGCACACCGGGGGTCACGGTGAGGAAGTCCTTGCCGCAGCGCTGGTGGACTGCCCCAGCCTCCAGCGGAGAGCACACCACGCCGTCCAGACCTGCCTGCGCGGCGTTTTCGGCATAGTGCATCACCACCTCGGCGATGGGCTTTTCGATCCACAGCTCTCGCTCCATACTCTCCTGATCCGTTGAGGTCAGCTGCGTTACGGCGATGAGCAGCGGCCGAGTACCGTCGGGGCGCGTCAGACCCTCCAGCGCGGCGGTCATCATGGCGGCGGTACCGGCGGCGTGGAGGTTCACGATGTCCACATCCAGCGCAGACAATGCCGCCATGGCCTTTTTCACGGTGTTGGGAATGTCATGCAGCTTCAGATCCAGGAAGATCTTGTGGCCTCGGGCCCGGATCTCCCGCACGATGGAGGGGCCTTCGGCGTAAAACAGCTCCATGCCGATCTTCACAAAGGGCTTTTCCTCGGTGAAACGGTCTAAAAAGGCCAGTGTCTTTTCCTTGCTGTCGAAGTCCAGCGCAACGATAACGTCCTTACCCATGATGTGCTCCTCCTATGATCTCCGTCAGATTTTCCATGCCGTATCGTTCCATCACGGCAGGCAGATTTTCAATGATGGTCTTGCAGGCATACGGCTCCACAAGGTTCGCCGCGCCCACGCCGATGGCAGTGGCGCCCGCCAGCATCAGCTCGATAACGTCCTCCGACGTGGTGACGCCGCCCATACCCACGATGGGGATGGAAACGGCCTCGTAGACCTGATACACCATCCGCACCGCCAGCGGGAGCATTCCCGGGCCGGACATACCGCCAGTGGTGTTGGCCAGCAGCGGACGGCGGCGTTTCAGGTCGATGCGCATTCCCGGCAGGGTGTTGATCAGGCTCACGCCGTCAGCCCCCGCGTCCTCGCAGGCTCTGGCGACGGCGGCAATATCAGCCGCCGTGGGGGACAGCTTTAAAATGATGGGCTTTTTCGTCACTGCCCGGACCGCCTTCGTCACCTCGGCAGCGGACTTGGGGTCCGCGCCGAAGGCCGCGCCGCCGCCGTGGACGTTGGGGCAGGAGATATTGACCTCCAGCCAGCCCACCTGCTCCTGCGCGTCTAACTTCTCGCAGACCTCGGCGTATTCCGCCACGGAAAAGCCGCTGACATTCGCCATCACCGGCTTATGAAATACCTGCTTGAGCTTTGGCAATTCCGTTGCGATCACCGCGTCCACGCCGGGGTTTTGCAGACCCACCGCGTTCAGCAGGCCGCCGGCGTACTCCGCGATGCGGGGCGTGGGGTTGCCGAAGCGGGGCTCCCGGGTCGTACCCTTGAAGGAGAAGGTACCCAGCATATTGATGTCGTACAGCTCCGCGAACTCATAGCCAAAGCCGAAGGTGCCGCTGGCGGGGATGATGGGGTTGTCCATCTCAATGCCGCAGAGGGTCACTTTTGTGTTCACCATACGATCTCCTCCTTTTCCAGCACGGGGCCATCCTTACAGATGCGCTTATTGCCGTATTTCGTCTCGCAGGAGCAGCCCATGCAGGCGCCGAAGCCGCAGCCCATCCGCTCCTCAAAGCTGAACTGGCCGGAGGTCTTGCAATCAGCGTACACCGCCTTGAGCATCGGCTCCGGGCCGCAGGTGTAGAGATAGGTATAGTCGGACACGGCGGCCATGCCGTCGGTCACAAGGCCCTTGAGACCGACGCTGCCATCGGCGGTGGCGATGACGACCTCCGCACCCAGCGCCCGAAATTCCTCCGCTAAAAAAATCTCGGATTTTCGGTTAAAGCCCAGCACGGCGGTGACGCGCTTACCTTGTGCAGTCAGCCGCCTGGCAAGGCCATACAGCGGCGGGATACCCACGCCGCCGCCCACCAGCAGGGGGTGTTCCCCACTACGGGACAAGTCAAAGCCGTTGCCAAGGCCCGTCAGCACATCCAGTGCCGTGCCGACAGCCATGCCCGTCATGGCCTCGGTGCCATGGCCCAAAACCTTATAAATCAGGGTCACTTCCCCGTTCTCCCAATCGCACACGGAGATGGGGCGGCGGAGGAAAAAGCCTGAGAGCTTCAAATTCACGAACTGCCCCGGTGCGGTGATGGCAGAGGTGTCCCCCGCCAGCCGCAGACGGTAGATGCCGTCTGCCAGCCGGGTATTTTCCAAAACAGTCAGCAGTGTCTCCTTCATTCGGCGTCCTCCCCCTCCAGCAAGGTCTTATCATACCAGACCGCCCGCCCCTCCATGGCTGTCAGCAGGCAGCGGCCCTGTACACTCCAGCCCGCAAAGGGCGTGGCCCGGCCCATGGACAGAAATTCAGCGGGGTCGATCGGATAGGTACGGTTCAAATCAAACACGGTAAAGCCGGTGGCCGGCGCAATGCCGAAGCGGCGGCAGGGCGCGTCATGGAGCAGTTCCATCAAGCGGGCAAAGGAAATGACGCCGGGCTTTACCAAATACGTATAGAGCAGCGGGAAGGCCGTTTCCAGTCCCACGATGCCCATGGCGCTTTTTTCCAGTCCCCCGCCCTTTTCCTCGGCGCTGTGGGGGGCGTGATCCGTGGCGATCATGTCGATGGTGCCGTCCGCCAGACCCTCCAGCAACGCCTCCCGGTCGCTCTTATCGCGTAGAGGCGGGTTCATCTTGAAGCGGCCGTCCTCCTGCAAGCAGGAATCGTCCAGCAGCAGGTAGTGGGGGCCGGTCTCGCAGGTGACATTCAGGCCCTCGGCCTTGGCCTTGCGGATGAGTGCGACGCTCTCCTTGGTGGAGATGTGGCAGACGTGATAGCCGCAGCCTGTCTCCCGCACCAGTTCCAGATCCCGCTGGATGGGCCGCCACTCGCTCTCGGAGCAGATGCCCCGATGTCCGTGGGCGCGGGCATAAGCGCCGTCGTGGATGTAGCCGCCCCGCAGCAGAGAATTGTCCTCGCAGTGGGCCACGATCAGCTTGCCGAGGCGCTTGGCCTCCAGCATGGCGCGGCGCATCATATCACGATCCTGAACGCCCTTTCCGTCGTCGGAGAAAGCCACCACATAGGGGGCCATGGCGTCCAAGTCCGCCAGTTCCCTGCCCTGCTCGCCTTTCGTGATGGCCCCGTAGGGCAAAACGTGGATCACGGCGTCTTTTTGAATGGCGTCCAGCTCCATTTGCAGCGTCTCCATGCTGTCCGGCACAGGGTTCAGATTCGGCATGGCGCCCACGGCGATATAGCCGCCGTGGGCCGCCGCTAAAGAGCCGGTGCGGATGGTCTCCTTATAAGAAAAACCCGGCTCCCGAAGATGCACATGCACATCAACGAAACCGGGTAATATGGTAAAGGAAGAAACATTCAGGGACGAAGGAAAAACAATATCCTTGCAAAAAACACGATCCCCAAAGGAAACGGAAACATCACCGCCGCTGAAAGCACCTCGGTGGAACACCTGCGCACCCTTCAAATCCACGGTCACGACTATCGCCTCTCTTTCCTCAAGTTTTTGATAGAATACCACGCGAGGATCGCCTTGTCAAGACAAAAAAATGGTTTTTCGACGATAAGTTTTCTCAAGACGCGATATAAGCGTATCTTATGAATTGTCATAACGATACAAATATAGCTAAGATTTTCTATCTTCTTTCTCCTTTTTGTGGAATGGACGAAAAGCAGGGCGTATGGTACACTGAATTCAAGTTGAGCCCCTTGTAACTGACGGAATGTGGGCTACCACGGGGGAGCAGGGAGCATCGCTCTGAGGCGGCGCGTTTCAGAGGCCGACCGTCCGGGCACTCCAACTGCAAAGGGCAGCGGAGCGCCTATTTTTATGTTTGAAGGAGGGAACGCAAATGAGAAAGGTTGCGATCGTTATGGGCAGCAAGAGTGATCTGCCCGTCGCGGAGAAGGCCGTAGGCGTATTGCGAGACTACGGCGTCCAGATGGAAGTGCGCGTATTATCCGCTCACCGCTGTCCGAATGAGGCAAGGGAATTTGCCGCGTCGGCTCGGGAGGGCGGATTTTCTGTTATCCTCGCGTTCGCCGGCATGGCAGCGCATCTTGCCGGTGCGATGGCGGCAAACACCACGCTGCCGGTGATCGGCGTGCCGTGCAGCGGGACGGAGCTTGACGGCATGGACGCACTGCTCTCCACCGTGCAGATGCCGAGCGGCATCCCTGTGGCGACGGTGGCGGTGGACGGCGGGAAGAATGCCGCGCTGCTGGCGGTGCAGATCATGGCGGTCTCCGACGCGGAGCTCGCCCAAAAGCTGGACGAGGCGCGGACGCGGGAACGGGACGCCGTGCTGCGCGCGGACGAAGAGGTTCGGGCGCTTTATCAGTAAATAAGGAATACACTTCAAGAAATAAAAGGAGAGCGGAAAGAAATGAAACTCGTATATACCGGAAAGACCAAGGATGTATTCGCACTGGACAACGGCAACTACCTGCTCAGGTTCAAGGATGACTGCACGGGCAAGGACGGCGTGTTTGACCCCGGCGAGAACAGCGTGGGCCTGACCATCGAGGGCGTGGGCAATGTCAACCTGCGCATGACCAAGCACTTTTTTGAAAAGATCAACGCCGCCGGCATCTGCACGCACTATGTCTCCGCGGATCTGAAGGAGACCACGATGGAGGTCCTGCCCGCGAAAGTCTTCGGCCACGGGCTGGAGGTCATCTGCCGCCTCAAGGCGGTGGGGAGCTTCCGCCGCCGCTACGGTGAGTACATTGAAGAGGGCGCCGACCTGCCCGCCTATGTGGAGACAACCTTCAAAAATGACGCGCTGGGCGATCCGCTGGTGACGAAGGACGGCCTTGTGGCGCTGGGCGTGATGACCGAGCAGCAGTATGACGACATCAAGGCCATGACGCAGAAGATCACCGAGGTCGTCGCGGACGACCTGCGCGAAAAGGGCCTTGTCCTCTATGACATCAAGTTTGAGTACGGCTACGCGCCGGATGGCAGCGTGATGCTGATCGACGAGATCTCCTCCGGCAATATGCGCGTCTATCGGGACGGAAAGTACATCGACCCCATGACGCTCTCCGAACTGTTCTTTGCGTAATGGGGGGCTTTTTCGGCGCGGTCTCGGACCGCGATGTCGCGCTGGATGTCTTCTTCGGCACGGACTATCATTCTCACCTCGGCACGCGCCGCGGCGGAATGGTGCTCTTTGACAAGAAGGAGGGCTTCCAGCGCCAAATACACAACATTGAAAATACGCCCTTTCGGACGAAGTTTGAGCGGGACCTCGCGGACTTCCGCGGCCACGCGGGGCTCGGCTGCATCAGCGACAGCGACCCTCAGCCGCTGCTCGTGCGCTCCCATCTGGGCCTGTACGCCATCGTGACGGTCGGCATCATCAACAACACTGACGAGCTGGTGAAGACTTATCTCTCCGACAAGGGCCAGCAATTTCTGACGCTGAGCAGCGGCCGCGTGAATGTCACCGAGCTGACCGCCGCGCTCATCAATCAGGAAAACGACCTTGTCTCCGGCATCCTCCACGCGCAGGAGGTCATCGACGGCTCCATGACGATCCTGATTTTGACCGAGGAAGGAGAACTGATCGCCGCGCGTGACAGCATGGGACGCCTCCCTGTGCTGATCGGACAGCGCGAGGACGGCTACTGCGTATCGTTCGAGTCCTTCGCCTATCATAAGCTCGACTATCAGGACGCCTATGAGCTGGGGCCGCGGGAGATCGCCCGGCTGAACGCCAAGGGCTTCCAAACACTCTCTCCCGCAGGGAAGCAGATGAAGATCTGCGCCTTTTTGTGGACCTATTACGGCTACCCGAACTCTAACTACGAGGGTGTGAATGTGGAGCTGATGCGCTACCGCAACGGCGCGATCATGGCGCGGGATGAGGCGGATCGCGGCGGCGTGCCCGAGGTGGATTTCGTCGCCGGCGTGCCAGATTCCGGCGTGCCGCACGCCATGGGCTATGCCAACCACAGCGGCAAGCCCCTTGCGCGTCCCTTTGTGAAATACACCCCGACCTGGCCGCGCTCCTTCATGCCGGAGGATCAGCAGGTGCGCAGCAGAGTGGCGCGCATGAAGCAGATCCCCGTGCCGGAGCTGATCGAGGGAAAGAAGCTGCTGTTTGTGGATGACTCCATCGTGCGCGGCACGCAGCTGCGCGAGACCGTGGATTTTTTATACAGCACCGGCGCGGCGGAGGTCCATATGCGCTCGGCTTGCCCGCCCATCATGTACCCCTGCCGCTACCTGAACTTTTCGCGCGGCAACAGCGCCATGGACCTGCTCGCGCGCCGCATGGTGCAGGAGCTGGAGGGCAACGAGGGCCAAAAGCATCTGGAGGAATACGCTGACAGCCGCACCGAGCGCGGAAAATGCCTGCTGCACGAGATCTGCGCACAGTTCGGCTTTGATTCACTCTCCTATCAGTCCCTTGACGGGCTGCTGGAGGCGATCGGTCTTGACAGGGACAAGGTCTGCACCTACTGCTGGACCGGAAAGGAATGACATTATGGGCATCTCTCACTCGGAAGCATACGCGGCCGCCGGCGTTGACATCGAGGCGGGCTATCAGGGCGTAAAAATGATGAACCGCTATGTACAGCGCACGCTCACAGCCGATGTGATCTCCGATCTCGGCGGCTTCGGCGGGCTTTTCTCGCTGGACCTGCACGGGCTTGAAAAGCCTGTGCTGGTCTCCGGCACGGACGGCGTGGGCACCAAACAGCGCATCGCGCAGCTCATGGATCGTCACAACACCGTCGGCATCGACTGCGTGGCGATGTGCGTCAACGACATTATCTGCTGCGGGGCGAAGCCGCTGTTCTTCCTCGACTACATCGCCATCGGCAAGAACATCCCGGAAAAGGTCGTGTCGCTGGTCTCGGGCGTATCCGAGGGCTGTGTGCGCGCGGGCTGCGCGCTCATCGGCGGCGAGACCGCTGAGCACCCCGGCACGATGAAGCCGGACGACTATGACCTTGCAGGCTTTGCCGTGGGCGTCGTGGACCGTGACAAAATTCTGGACAAGAACAAAATGCAGCCGGGGGATGTGGTCATCGCGCTGCCCTCCAGCGGACTGCACTCCAACGGCTACTCGCTCGTGCGCAAGGTGTTCGATGTGGAGAACGCCGACCTCGGGCAGTATTACGGCGAGCTGGGCTGCGAGCTCGGCGAGGAGCTGCTGCGCCCGACGAAGATCTATGTCCGTCCTGTGTTAGCGGCCGTTGAGGCCGCCGATGTCCGCGGCATCAGCCACATCACTGGCGGCGGCTTTTATGAGAACATTCCGCGCTGCATTCCCGACGGCCTGTGCGCGAAGATCGAAAAGAAAGCGCTGCACATCCCGCCCATCTTCCCCCTACTCGCGCGCATGGGCGGCATCTCGGAGCGCGATATGTTCAACACCTTCAACATGGGCACGGGCATGGTGCTCGTCGCTGCAAGAGACAGCGCCGACAAGGCGCTCGCCGCGCTGCATTCTCTCGGTCAGGAAGCGGGCGTCATCGGTGAGATCGTATCGGGCGAGGAAAAGGTGGCGCTATGCTGACACGCGCCCGCATCGCCGTGCTGGTCTCCGGCGGCGGCACGAATTTGCAGGCGCTGCTCGACGCGCAGCGCGACGGAAAAATGCCGCACGGCGAGATCGTGCTGGTCGTTTCTTCCCGCGCGGGGGCCTATGCACTCACGCGGGCGGAAAACGCGGGTGTTGCGGCCCGCATGCTCTCGCCCGCCTGCGGGCAGAAGCCGTTTGAAAACGAGCTTTCCGTGTTGCTGCGCGAGCAGAAGATCGACCTCATTCTCCTCGCAGGCTTTACGGTCATCCTCAGCGCAGAATTTACAAAGCAGTGGCCGCGGCGCATCCTGAATGTCCATCCGTCCCTGATCCCCGCCTTCTGCGGCAAGGGGATGTATGGCTTGAGGGTACACGAGGCCGCGCTCGCGCGCGGCGTGAAGGTCACGGGCGCGACGGTACACTTTGTCAACGAAATTCCCGACGGCGGCGAGATCCTGCTGCAAAAGGCGGTGGAGATCGCGCCGAGCGACACGCCCGAAACAATACAGCGGCGTGTGATGGAGCAGGCGGAATGGCAGTTGCTGCCGCTTGCGGCAGAGCGCGTCTGCGCAGAGATCGTAAGAGAGAAGGAGCAGAAAAATGACTGATTTTCTGGAGTTTTTAAGGGCGACCTCTTATCCCGGCCGCGGCATCCTTGTCGGACGCCGCTGTGTGTATTATTTCATCATGGGGCGCAGCGAGAACAGCCGCAACCGCGTCTTTGTCAAGACCGAGGACGGCATCCGCACCGAGGCGCACGACCCCGCCAAGCTCTCTGACCCCAGCCTCATCATCTATCATCCCTACCCATTCAATTTTCATTTGCTTATCATCAACCAAAATTCCACCATTGTTATTTATTTCTTCAATTGCAAGTTCAATACCCTTCTTAGTAGAATTTCCATAAATTGCAACATCACCTGATATTGGTCCAACCGAAGCAATTCTAATAGTATCTTTTTTATCTTTTTTACATGATGTCACTGTCAATATTAATACAACCACTAAAG
>ENA-OZHQ01000437-OZHQ01000437.1-human-gut-metagenome-genome-assembly--contig:-NODE-437-length-9614-cov-5.329846_pt1 | contig 9614 bp, 3 predicted proteins | sample MGYA00244044_ERZ653682 | MGnify/ENA primary metagenome ERZ653682 (study PRJEB26926, sample SAMN06165288) | human gut metagenome | biome: ENVO:00009003; feature: ENVO:2100002; material: ENVO:00002003...
TCTACACGCGTAAGATCGTCGGCAGCGTCAGATGTGTATAAGAGACAGGTATGGTGGTATCCACCCTGCTGACGCTCTACATCGTCCCGGCAATATACAGCTACGTATCGACAGACCGGAGTAAGAAACAGAAATAAGGAAGCCCAATGAAACGAGTGATTTTATCGGCCCTGGCCGCGGGGATTTTCGCAACGGCGGCGGCACAGGAGGAGCTGACCCTCCGCAAGTGCCTGGAAATAGGGTTGGAAAACAACTACGACATACGCATCGTGCGCAATGAGGAGCGCATCAGCGACAACAATGCCACGGCGGCAAATGCCGGCATGGTGCCGACGATCGACTTCGAGGCGGGTTATTCGGGGGCGCTGGACAACGAGCGCACCACACCGCGCGAAGGGGACGCATGGTCGGACAACGGCATCTACGACCAGACGTTCAACGCCGGGATCAACCTCAACTGGACGATTTTCGACGGATTCCGCATCCGTACCAACTACAAAAAGCTCAAAGAGATGCAGGAGATGGGCACTGTCCGCACCCGCATCACGATCGAGGACTTCGTAGCCAGCCTGACGGCCGAATACTACAATTACGTCCAGCAAACGCTGCGCCTGCAGAATTTCCGCTATGCCGTGGCGCTTTCGCGCGAGCGGCTGCGCATCACCGAAGCGCGGGTCAGCGTCGGCAATTTCTCGCGCCTCGACCTGTTGCAGGCACGCGTGGACTTCAATGCCGACAGTTCGAAATATATGTCCCAGCAGGAGCTGGTTTCGGCTTCGCGCATCCGCATCAACGAACTGCTGGCCAACAAGGACGTCAACGAAATGCTCTGTATCCGCGACTCGGTGATCGAGGTCAACGGCGAGCTCAAATGGGAGGAGCTGCTGGCACAGACGCTCGACACGAATGCCTCTCTGCTGCTGGCAGGGCATGACAATGTGCTGGCCGAACTCGACCTGAAGACCGTGCAGGCGCGCAACTACCCCTATCTGAACCTGACGACGGGATACGGCTACACCTACAACCGTTTCGGGAACGGGACGACCCAGTCGCGCGGGACGCTGGGACTGAACGCCGGGGTGAAACTCGGCATCACGATCTTCGACGGCAACCGCCGCCGGGAGCAGCGCAACGCCCGCATCGACGTGGAAAATGCGCAGCTCACGCGCGAAAGGCTCGAGCAGTCGCTGCGTGCCAACCTGTCGAATTTCTGGCAGGCCTACCGCAATAACCTCGAGGTGATCCAATTGGAAAAAGAGAACCTGATCGCCGCCAAGGAGAACTACGAGATCGCCATGGAGCGTTACCTGCTGGGCGACCTGCCGGGCATCGAGATGCGCGAAGCGCAGAAGAGCCTGCTCGATGCCGAAGAGCGCATCCTCACGGCGAAATACAATACGAAGGTTTGCGAAATATCGTTGCAGCAGATCAGCGGCAACGTCATGACTTACATGGAATAAACCCGCGGTTCATTATTTCTCGCCTTGGGGCATCGGGGAGCGGGCGGAGAGGAAATCGCAGAATGGCTGCCTGTAATTCCCGCAGACAGGGATGTACTCCTTGCGAAGACGATGCGGTTGCGGCCGATCACGCGGATTCCGGCGGGCAAGCCCCCCTCGCAAAACGAGGGTGCCCGGCGTGCGTTACGCCGGGCACCCCTCTCCTACCCAACCTATCCGGGCCCTGCCCGGACATCGTTACCCGCTACAAATCAATACGCTTGCAGGACGCACCCGCCATTTCGAAGGGCTTGTCCACACCGGGTAACGAAACCTTATGTTTATTTTCATCCATGTTGACAACAATATAAACCTTGCGGCCGTCCGGCTTTCGCCACTCGGCGGCCAGCACCGACGCGTCATCGCCGAACCCGGGGATCTTCACGACGGGGTTGTCGCCCGTCGGGGTGAGCTCGCGGATGAAGAGGCCGCCGTACACGACATCGTGCAGAGTGCGGCGGAAATCCATGAGCGTCTTCATGAAACGCGCCTCTTTCGCAGCCTGTTCCGACATAAGCGGAACGGGGTCGACCCACCCGATCTGCGAACCCCACAACAATGCCTTCGCCAGTTCGTAACGGAAATCGCCCAGCGACATCTTGTCCGCCTCGCTCGGCGTATAGGTGAAGGCGCTGGTGACGGCACGGTCGGAATAGACCATCGGGAACACCGGCCGGATGATGCAGTTGTCCTCTTCGTGCGGCGTATTGACGACCAGCAACATGTCGAACAGGTCGATATAGCACTCGGCATTCTCCTCGCTGGTCAGTATCCTGTCCTCCTGCAGGTGGTTTGCGCGGATCTCGCCGATAAGCCTGCGGTAGCCGTCGTACCAGAAATCGCCGCCCCCGACCGGATGGCCGTGCGCCTCGTTCCAACAGGGTTCGGGCGCCGCCGCAGCGATCTGGTCGATATAGATTCCGTCCACTCCGACCGCGTGTTGCAGGCTGTCCACCAGCCCGATGACCTTCCGGTGCCAGATATCCGTCGAGGGACAGGTCACCGTATTGAGGACTTTCGACGTGGGGTAAATCTCGGTATAGAGCGACCCGTCGGGCTTGCGGCACGACGCGTCGTAACCGCGGTCGCGCTTATAGCTGTCCGCCGCCGGATCCCAGAGGCGGCCGTTGATATAGGGCGTCACGCGCGCACCCAGCTTCTGGGCGCCCTGCACCATCCCGGCAAAACGCTCCTGCGCAGGCAGGTAATCGGGATAGTGGGTATCGTAGGGGTAATGGTGCCAGAAATACCAGTGCACGCCCAGTCCTTGCCCGAAATACCGGGCGGCACGCCGGACGGCATCGTACGTCTGGTCGGTCACATGCTTGGCACGCACCCACGCGTCGGCATCGTAACACCACTGCGGGATATTGCGCGAGGCGAGCGGCTTACGGCCCCATTCGGTCGTGAAGGTAAACGGACGGTACCACCTGACAACGGCATCTTCCCAACCCTTCGGCGTGAAACCCGTGACCGAGACCCACGGCAGGCGGAACGTCCCGTCCGCGATCCATCCGGCCGAAGCGGGAATGGCATCGCTCAATGCAACCGTCGTCGGCGTACACTGCGCCGAATAGGTCTTTCCGCAGCCGCGGCGGTCTTCCGTCCCGTAATAGAAGGCACCCTCGGCATTGTGTACCACGAGGAACTGCATGGCGGAGGCATGCGACGGGTAACGGGCTTCGAACGTAGCGATGTCGAGCGGCTTCTCGACGCCCCAGCCTTCGGTGGTGATGATCCTGCCGTCTTCGGGGCGTTCGATCACGACATTGGGGAATTTCAGATCCGTGACCAGCCACCCAGCGGGCAGGTCGGCCTCTATGTTCCATTGCAGCAGCTCGCCGCCGTCGGGAAGCGTCACGTACATCCGCACGGGATATTTCACCGGCGAGTAGTCCAACGTCAGCTCCCACGTGAACACCAAAGTTTTGGCCTGGGCGTCATCGCGGACTTGCACCCCGCGGTAAACGGCATGTTCGGGTTTCAGTTCCGGGTTTTCGCCCTGGGTACCTTTGTATATCAGGATCCACGGCGTTTCGTTCCTGCCTGCCCCGACGACCTGTTTCCCGTCGAGCACCAGCTTCTCGATGTCGAAGCTTCCGCTCCCGCTGAAAACGGCTTCGACCGCACCGTTCGACAGGGTGTAGTCCTCGCCGGTACGGCTTGCGGCCGTTTTATCCTGTGCGAATATTTGCGTGTGTAGCAGGAGGCCCGCCACCAGCATACAACAATTTCTAATCATCATTTATTCCGGGTATTTTATTGAATTTTCAACTCAGCGCAGTTCCATGCGGTGCGGCCGGCGTAGCCGGATGCGGGCATAAACGGCAAATATAATATACATAGGTATACCCTGTTAGCCGGTAAGCCCGAAAGTTTACAGGGCAAAAATAAGCAAAAATATTTTACTTACAAACCCAAAAACAGTAAAAAACTTTTCGAATCATTGAAGCAGCAAAAATCAGGGGAAGCAACTATTTCCCGGCAGGAATGATTCGAGAAGAGATGAAGCATAAAAATATAAGATATTGTATTACACAATTTTAACGACCAAGACCGTCTTAATCCGTTAGCCCAAAGCCAAGTAGCTGATAAAAAGGACATTACTTTTTCACAAATATTTCACAGCCCTAAAAACACCAACAATATATTGAAAATCAACATATTACACACACAAATCCAAGGATATACAAATCGTACCACACCCCTTTAAAGTAAAAAAACTTATCAAAAATAGTAATGATAATAATTTTATTGTTATATTTGTTACCGGATAATGAATACTTTTAACTGAATTTCACAGAAAAAAAAGTACCACACAGGCCGTATGTTGTCGTATATCAAGTTCTTTCGGCATTGACGGCCATATCGGCAGACGAATTATACAACCGACTAATTATTCACCATACCTAAAAACTAAAACGTGCCTATGGTAAAACAGACGAGACCCGAACTATTGACTTCCTGAAAAACACTAATCCAAAGTGCTTCTAGCCAAGCAAGGATCAATCCAACACGTACGGGCCCGCGGCGCCCGACCGACGCCCGAACCGTACAAATCTACATTAAGTAATTATAAATGAGGAAATATGACAATGACTATACAAAAGCTCTTTTGTAAAATAATGCTCCGGTCATTCGTGTTGATACTGGGGCTTATATCGGTTACGGAATTGAGCGCAAATCCCGAATTTGTGTATTCCGCAAGCAGCCTGGAATCGTCTGTTACCGCCCCGCAAGGGGGGGGGAACGTCAAGATGACCGGACGCGTCCTGGACGAGACCAAGGCGGGTGTACCGGGAGCCACCGTGATCGTCAAGGGCAGTACCCGCGGTGTCATCACGGGTAATGACGGTACCTTCTCGATCGACGTAAAGCCGACCGATGTAATCGAGATTTCGTACCTGGGTTATGAAACCCAGAGCATTCCCGTCGGAACGAAGACCAACATCGTGACCGAGCTGGTGCGCAAGGTTTCCGAACTGGAGGCAGTAACCGTAGTCGCATACGGTAAACAGCGCAAGGAGAGTATCATCGGCGCCATCAACACCATCGACGCCGGCGAACTGGAAGTGGCAAGCGGCTCGCTCTCCTCGAACCTCGCCGGCAAACTGGCGGGTATCGTCGTGATGCAGCGTACGGGCGAACCCGGATCGAGCGCCGAGTTCTGGATCCGCGGACAGAGTACGTTCGGTGCCAAAACCACCCCGCTGGTGCTCGTCGACGGTATCGAGCGCGACATGGACTTTGTCGACGCGGACGACATCGCCACGTTCTCCATCCTGAAGGACGCAACGGCGACCGCCCTCTACGGTGTGCGCGGTGCGAACGGCATCATCCTGATCACCACCAAACGAGGCACCGAAATGACGGCGCCCCAGATCCGCGTCAAGGCCGAATTCGGCATTACGCAGCCTGTCCAGCTGCCCGAGCTGGCGAACGCTTCGCAGTGGATCGACTACTACAACGAACTCTACCGCGACAGCGGCAGCACCGAGATGCCGATTTCGGACTACGCCCGCCAGATGTACCTGAGCGGCCGCGACCCCGACCTCTATCCGAACGTCGACTGGGTCAACACCATCTTCAAGGACTTGGCCATGACCGGCCGCGTACACGCGAGCGTCACGGGCGGCTCCCCGAAAATCCGTTACTACGTTTCGGCATCCTACTACACGGAAGGCGGTATGTTCAATGTCGCTGACAACGACCGTTACAATGCCCAGATGAACTTCAACAAGTACAGCTTCCGCTCGAACATTGACATCGACATTACCAAGTCGACGCAGCTGGGCCTTTCGCTCTCCACGCAGTATACGACCAAAAACGCTCCCTGCACGACCACGAACGACCTGTACGCCTACACGATGTACGTTACCCCCGTGGCTACGCCGACCGTATTTTCGAACGGCATGCTGGCAATCCCGCAGGAGTCGGGCTCGGTCAACCCCTACAACATGCTGAACAACACCGGATACCGGCGCTACAACACCATGGTGGCGCAGTCCCTGCTGTCGCTGACGCAGGATTTCTCGGACATCATCACCCCCGGCCTGAAAGCCAATGTAAAATTCGCATGGGATGCACAGAACGCAACCCTCCTGGAGCGTGCAATGTCCCCCGTGACCTATTATGCCACCGGGCGCGACGAAAACGGCGAACTGATGCTGACCGCTGCCAACCCCAACGGCAGCAACTACATGCGCCTCGTGACATCGGACTCGTCGGGTACGACGGCCATCAATTTCGAGGGCTCGCTTATCTATGAGCGCCTCTTCGCGGAAGACCACCGCGTAAGCGGCATGTTCCTCTACTCGGTACGCAGCAAATCCAAGAACAGGCCCGTCAATTACATCGACGCCTACCCGACAAAGAACATGGGTATCGCCGGGCGTTTCACCTACGCCTTCCGCGACAAGTATTTCGCCGAATTCAACTTCGGTTACAACGGTTCGGAGAACTTCGCCCCCGGCAAGCGCTACGGCTTCTTCCCCTCGTACGCCGTAGGATACATGATCAGCAACGAAAAATTCTGGGAGCCGCTGCGCGATAAGGTCAACATCCTGAAAATCCGCGCCTCGTACGGTAAGATCGGTAACGACGAGATCGGCGGCAGCCGCCGTTTCGCCTACAATACGACCATGAACACCAATGCCGGCGGGTTCACTTTCGGCGACCTGGGACAGACCAACCTGCCCGGCTATTCGACCGGCGAGTACGGCAACCCGGACGTTGCCTGGGAAGAGGCGACGAAGGCCGACGTCGGTATCGAGCTGGGGCTGTTCAACAAGATCAAGATCCAGGCGGACTACTTCTATGAGAAACGCGAAGGCATCTTCATCCAGCGCGAATCCACCCCGTCGGTGGTCGGCACGAAAACGGCGCAGTGGGTCAACCTCGGCCGCATGAAGAACCAGGGTTTCGACATGTCGCTCGAATTCGACCACAGCTTCAACAAGGATTTCAGCATATCGGCACGCGGTAACTTCACCTACAACCGCAACAAGAAACTCTACGACGACAAACCCGACCAGATCTGGAAATACCAGAACCTCGCCGGCTTTGCCAACAACCAGCAGTTCGGCCTGATCGCCGAAGGCCTGTTCGAGTCGGAAGAGGACATCGCCAACTGGCCCAAGCAGGATTTCGGCACCGTGCGCCCGGGTGACATCAAGTACCGCGACGTCAACGGCGACGGCGTGGTCAACACCTTCGACAAGGTGGCCATCGGCTATACGCTCGTACCGGAGATCAACTACGGTTTCGGCGCCAGCGTCAAATGGAAAGGCATCGACGTATCGGTATTCTTCTCGGGCGTGGGCCACGTGACCCGCATCATCCAGGGCCAGAACCTCTTCGGCGCTTCGTCGACGATCCTCCGCATGGGACAGATCTTCGAAGATGTGGCAAAGAACCGCTGGACGCTCGACAACCAGAATCCCAACGCCCCCTACCCCCGCCTGTCGCTCAACAAGGTGGACAACAACCAGCAACTTTCGACCTACTGGCAGCGCGACATGAGCTTCATGCGTCTGAAAGATGCGGAGATCGGCTATACGCTCCCCGAAAGCATGACCAAGAAATGGGGCCTGTCCAAGATCAGGTTCTATATCCAGGGAAAGAACCTGGTTACATTCAGCGATTTCAAACTCTGGGATCCCGAGGTAAATGCAAATTACGGTAATGTATACCCCCTCATACGTACCTTTGCAATCGGTGCAAATGTCAACTTCTAAAAAAGGATAAGCAATGAAAAAAATACGAATATTCGCAACCGCCCTGTTACTGGCCTTTACGCTGTCCTCCTGCGAGTCGTTCTTCGACGTGGAACTGGACGACCAGGCCAAGATCGAGGATATTTTCCGGCAGAAAACGGAAGTCCAGAAATACCTGAGCCACCTTTACTCCTACATTCCCCAGGAGGAAGAGGTCGTAGGCATGCACGGCTGGACGGTAGGACGTGCGGACGAGTCGTTGTTCTCGTGGTACCAGTGGGTCTACTACACCCAGTTCAGAACCGGCAACTACAGCAGCGCCACGACCAACTTCAATTACTGGCCGGATTACTACATCGGCATCAACCAGTGCTCCATCTTCCTGAAATATATCGACCTCGACAAGGAAGACACCCCGGCGACCCTCGCATACATGAAGGCCGAAGCCCGTTTCCTGCGCGCCTACTACTATTTCCTGCTGTTCCGCCAATACGGCCCGGTATTCATCTGGGGCGACCAGATCGCCGACGAGACGATCGACGGCAAGACCGTAGACCGCCACACCGTACAGCAGAACATCGACTTCATGGTCGGGGAGCTCGACGCGATCAAGAACGACCTGCCGGTACGCACCGACGACATCGGTATCGACGGCAAGCAGTGGGCCGGCCGTGTTACGCGCGGTGCAGCCCTGGCATTGAAATCGCGCATACTGCTTTATGCCGCATCGCCGTTATATAACGGGTGCGACCTTTACAAAGGCCAGATGCAGAACATACGCGGTGAATTCCTCTTCCCGCAGAGCAAGGACGAAACCAAATGGGAAGCAGCCGCACAGGCAGCCTGGGATGTCATCGAACTGGCAGAAACGGGCTTATACGATCTCTATAAGGACACGGAACAGACCGACGAATTCACGCGTTACATGTCCTCTTATCAGGGCGTAAGGCTGAAGCCCTGGAACAAGGAGACCATCTGGGGATGGTGGAGCCGCTCGGGCGGTTATTCGTGGCTGGGCGGCACGGGCGGTCTGCTGGCATGCGCCATGCCGGGCATGACGGGTGCTTCGGGCGCCGTTTACCAGGGTTACGGCGGTATCCAGCCTTCGCTGAAGCTGGTCGACAGCTATCCGATGTACACGACGGGACGCTATCCCGTGACAGGCTACCAGGGTGAGAACGACATGTCGAAACCCATCGTCGATCCGCAATCGGGTTATCAGGCGACCGGATTCACCGATGGGTACAAGCAGCCCGGTATCGACTGGGGCGACGGCATCAAGGCCCATAACAGCTGTATCAACCGCGATCCCCGTTATTACGCCTGTCTGGTGCCCAACGGCTTCTGGTGGCCCAACAAGACGGAGAACATCAAGTTCACCTGCTACAACAATGACGCCTGCACCAATAAGTGGAATGCAGGTGAAGGCGGCGGTATCACCCGCGTAGGTTATGTATGGCGCCGTCTTTACGAAACCAACAAATCGTTGCGCGAGGCTACCGACTATACCACGATGAAAACGGTTTACCCGGCGTTCCGCCTGGCGGAGATCTACCTCAACTATGCCGAGGCCTGCAACGAAAAGCCCCAGCGCGACGAAGCCGCAGCGCTCGAATACCTGAACAAGGTGCGCGAACGGGTGGGCCTGAATAAGATCCAGGAGGCCTATCCCGAGATCCGCGGCAACCAGGAGCTGCTCCGCTGGTGCATCCAGAAGGAGCGCATGGTAGAGTTCGGACTGGAAGCGATGCGCCACTACGACGCCTGCCGCTGGATGATCGCCAAGAAGGAATACCCGAGCGAGAACTGGACGCTGCACGTAAGCGCCACCACGTACGAAGAGTCTTACGACTGTCTCTTATACACATCTGACGCTGCCGACGATCTTACGCGTGTAGAT
>ENA-OZHQ01000441-OZHQ01000441.1-human-gut-metagenome-genome-assembly--contig:-NODE-441-length-9601-cov-4.857113_pt1 | contig 9601 bp, 10 predicted proteins | sample MGYA00244044_ERZ653682 | MGnify/ENA primary metagenome ERZ653682 (study PRJEB26926, sample SAMN06165288) | human gut metagenome | biome: ENVO:00009003; feature: ENVO:2100002; material: ENVO:00002003...
GGCTCGGAGATGTGTATAAGAGACAGCTACTGCTTCGGCTGCGGAGCGCACGGCGATGTTGTCGCACTGACTGCGCAGCTTTTTGACCTCCCACCGGCAGAGGCCGCCAAGAAGCTGGCGGCAGACTTCGGCATTGTCGAGCAGAAGCCATCCGTTCTGACGAAACTAAAGCGCAGCAAGTCGCAGGCGGAGCTGGAAAGCCGCAGCTTCCGTGTGCTGGGGGATTACCTGCAAATCTTGCAGGACTGGAAGGCGCATTGTGCGCCGCAATCGCCGGAGGACGCCATCGACCCGCGCTATGCGGAGGCCTGCCATATGCTGGAGCGCATCGGGAATATGCTGGACATTCTGGCCTGCGGCACGCCGCAGGAGCGCGCCGAGGTGGTGGCCGACTTGCAGAAGGACGATCGGCTCATGCGGATGGAGGCGCGAAACCGGCAGATCAAGGAGGACGAGTATGGAACGAAATGAACCGCCGCGCTGGATGCAGGACAAGCACTTCAATGAAGTCCTGTTCTGCGAGGACTTTCTATCGGCGCACCCGATGGTCTGCGTGGACGGCAGCTTTTTCACGGTGGAGGGCCGCGTTGCTGATGAAGAGGGCATTCGCAAGCAGATCTATGAGATGCTGCGCCCGCATTTTACGAGCGGCACGGCCCGCCGCGCCACAGGTCTTCTCGAAACGCTCAGGCTGGAGGCCTACACGCCGGAGCTGCCCATTCAGGAGGATCGGATCCATGTGGTAAACGGCACGCTGTTTCTCAATGGCGAGTTTCGCACCGAAAAGAAGTTCTGCCGCAACCGTCTCCCCATCCGATATGACTCCAGCGCGCCGCAGCCGGTGACATGGCTGCGGTTTTTGTCTGACCTGCTGGAGCCGGAGGACGTTCTGACCTTACAGGAATACCTCGGCTACTGCCTGATTCCGACGAACCGCGGGCAGGTCATGATGCTGCTCAAGGGCAACGGCGGCGAGGGCAAGAGCCGCATCGGCGTGGTGATGCAGAAGCTGCTGGGCGGCAACATGAAAAACGGCAGCATCGCCAAGGTGGAGCGTAGCCCCTTTGCCCGCGCCGATCTGGAGCACGAGCTGCTGATGGTAGACGACGATATGAAGCTGGAGGCGCTGAAATCCACCCACTATCTCAAGTCCCTCATCACTGCCGAAATGCCTATGGATTTGGAGCGCAAGGGTGAGCAGAGCTACCAAGGGCAGATGTACGTCCGGTTTCTGGCGTTTTCCAACGGCGATCTGGAATCGCTCTATGACCACTCGGACGGCTTTTACCGGCGGCAGCTCATCCTGTCGGTGAAGAAAAAGCCGCTAGATCGGGAGGACGATCCCTTTCTGGCGGACAAGCTCTGCGATGAGAGCGAGGGCATCTTTCTCTGGTGTCTGGAGGGCTTGCGCCGCTTGCAGGCCAACAACTTCCGGTTCACAGAGAGCAGCCGGACGAAATCCAACCGTGAGGATGCGCGGCGGGAGGCCGACAACGTGCTGTTGTTTCTCCGCTCTGAGGGCTACATCCGCCTGAAGGCCGACAGCGCCATTCCGTCCGCCGCGCTGTACGGCATCTATTGCCTGTGGTGCAGCGACAACGCCTACAAGCCGCGCTCCGCGCGGACGGTGAGCATGACCCTCAAAAAGCACGCCGATGAGTTCGGATTAGAGCACGACAACCACATCCAGAACGCCCTTGGCAAGCGGGTCAACGGCTCCTGGGGCATCGAGGCGCTGGTCGCGCCGCCGGTTTTATGAGATCAAACGCAAAAAGCTCCATCCCATCCATCCCAAGCATCCCCCAAACCCCGGATGGATGGGATGGATGGGATAGATGTTTTCAAGTTCAACTGCGAAGGAGGATGCAATGGGAAGAGTTTATTTTAAGAAGCTGCCGCTGTTTCACTTGTACGACAGCGACCTGACCTGCACACAGAAGCTGCTGATGACGCTGCTTCTGGTGGAGCGGTACGATATTTACGATTTGAGCTGCCTTGCGCGGATGCGCCCGGAGGACGTGGCCGCCGATCTGGCAGCGCTGAAACGGAAGGGGTATCTGCAAGGCAGGTGAGAATCGGAAAGAAATTTGCGCGGCGGCGAAATCATTCCACGAAACCGCGCTGCTCGGAATCGTGCACCGGCTTCGCGGATACGCGTGGATTTGCACGGTCTCCTGCGAAGTCACGCGGCTTCGGAAAGTCGATACCCCTCGCTTACGAAGAAGGCATCGACCGCCGCGCTTCCAGCGGATTTCGGGAAAACAGAATATTACACCAAACAGCGAAGCAGGTTTTCGGAAACAGAAACCCGCTTCGCTGTTTTCATCACGAAAAAGCAGGAGGTTTTTATGAGCATCAGAAATGAGATCAAGGCGCAGATCGTCCGCGCCGGATTTACCATGCAGGAGGTCGTTGACCGGCTGGCCGAGGAATATGACTGGAGCGACAGCGTTTCCAACCTGTCCGCAAAATTGCAGCGGGAGAGCATCCGCTATAAGGAGGTTATGGAGCTGGCCGACATGCTGGACTGCGACATCGTGTGGGTGAAGCGAGGGGCGCGCCGATGAAAGCACAGTACGCCATTCTCCGCTTTGCCAAGTACAAGGGGCCGGAGATCGGCCACATCGAGTCCCACAACGAGCGTACCAAGGAGAAGTACGCCAGCAATCCCGATGTGGACACGTCTCGCAGTCACCTCAACTTTCATCTGGTGACGCCGCAGCGCAAATACCGCGCCGAGGCGGAAAAGCAGATCGCGGAGGCAGGCTGCCGCACGCGGTCGGACAGCGTGCGCGTGGTGGAGGCGCTGGTGACGGCCAGCCCGGAGTTCTTCAAGGGCAAGAAAAAGGGCGAAATCAAAGCCTACTTTCAGGAGGCGCTGGGCTTTATCCAAGAGCATCAAGACCCGAAAACCATCATCTCCGCCGTGGTGCATATGGACGAGAAAACGCCCCATATGCACCTTTGCTTTGTCCCGCTGACGGAGGACGGGCGGCTCTCCGCCAAGGAGATCGTCGGCAACAAGAAGAAGCTGACGCAGTGGCAGGACAGGTTCTGGGAGCACATGGTCAAAAAATACCCCGATCTGGAGCGCGGCGAAAGCGCCAGCGAAACCGGACGTGACCACATCCCGCCGCGACTGTTCAAGGAGGCTGTCCATCTGAACCGGATGAAGGAGCAGATCATGGCGATTCTGAACGACACCAATCCGTTCAACAAAAAGGCCAAGCTGGACGAGCTGGAAGCGCTGCTGGGCAAGTACGTTCCCGGCGCGGAGGCGCTGCGGACGAAGCTCAGGAAGTACGACGCAGCCTACAAGGCGCTGACCGCCGAGAACGCAGCGCTCGAAAAGCAGCTGGGCGCTGCCTCCAAGGAAAGCGTCCTGAAAAAACTGGAAATCAACGAAAAGCTCCGGGAGCTGGACGAGCTGCACCGCATGGTGGACGGCATCCCGCCGGAGATTTTGCAGGCGGCGAAGCAGGTGGCCGCGCATAAGCAGCAGGAAAGATGAGGAAACTAAGGTTGTTAAAGGAGGTCGGTTCTATTTGGAGATGAACGTCAGGGACGATCAGAAGCTTGTTGAAATCTGGCTGACGAATGCAGAAAAAATGGACCCCGTCCTGCGGGAGGGGCTGAAGGAAATTTACGCCAAGTATAGGACGAAGAAATACATGGTTGCCGTGTTCGAGTCCGGCAAGGGTGATCTTTATAAGAACACGCGGGATCTGCTGCTCTTCAACCGCCGCCGCAGCGCCGAGAAGACCGTGCAGCAGGCGAAAAAGCAGAAGGCCGCGGGCATGGTGCGCTGAACTTCGGGCGGAAGAGAGAAATCTCTTCCGCCCTTTTCTTTTTTGCCCTTGCAAAGCTTGAAAACATCCTGTACAATATTATCTAAAATAGCGTGTTTATCAAAAGATATGTGTGGTTCATGCTTGCCGCCAGAGAAACGGAGGGAAACGCAAATGGAACATGAAATGATGGAGCACAGTGAAATTCTCCTGTACAGCGATGAAAACGGAAAGGAATTTGTAAACGTTGTATTTATGGATGAGACATTCTGGCTGACTCAGGTTGGCATGGCAGAATTGTTCGACTCCAGTAAGTCCAATATCAGCGAGCATTTGTCACACATCTTCGAGGAGGAAGAACTGGACAAAGGATCCTGCATGAGAAAATTCGGAATTTCCGAATTTTCTACGAAGCCCACCAATTTTTATAACCTCGACGCCATCATCGCCGTGGGTTACCGCGTGAACTCCAAAAAGGCCACGCGCTTTCGTCAGTGGGCGACGAAGACGCTCAAAGAGTACATCCAGAAGGGCTTTGTGCTCAACGATGATCTAATGAAAAACGGCCTTCCGTTCGGTAAGGATTACTTCGACGAACTGCTGGAGCGCATCCGCGAGATTCGCGCCAGTGAACGGCGAGCTTATCAAAAAATCGCAGACGTCTTCGAGCAGTGCAGCTATGATTACGACAAAAATAGTGAGACGACAAAGGCCTTCTATGCCTTCGTACAAAACAAGCTGCATTACGCCGTCACCGGCAAGACTGCCGCGGAGCTGATTTCCGAGCGGGCAACACTGGACAGTCCCACGATGGGTCTTACCACATGGAAGGGCGCGCCGGATGGAAAGATTCTCAAAAGCGACACACTGGTGGCGAAGAACTATCTGAACGAAAAGGAGCTGTCCCGCCTGAACCGGCTGGTGACCATGTTCATCGACTACGCCGAGCTGATGGCAGAGGACGAGCAGCTCATGAGTATGCAGGACTGGCTGAACGAAACCGATCGATTCCTGACCAACAACCGCCGCAAGGTGCTGGACGGCAAGGGCCACATCTCGCGGGAAGCGGCAGCGAAAAAGGTCGGTGCGATCTACGAGGAGTTTCGCAAAAAGCAGGACGAGGCGTACATTTCCGAGTTTGACCGCCAAACGGAAAAGTATCTCAAGGGTGAATGACCATGACCGAAACATTTGACATCGCGGGCTATGCCCGTATTTCTGTGGATGATGAGCAGGATCAAAAGAACATCTCGATTGAGAACCAGAAGGCCATCATCGAGGACTATGTAAAAACCCACTTCCCCGGCAGCACGCTGACGTTTTTTGAAGACCGCGACCGCTCCGGCTACACGTTTGAGCAGCGCGAGGGCTATCAGGAGATGCGCCGGGGACTCATGTCCCACAAGTACGATATTCTCATCATCAAGGATTTTTCCCGTTTCTCCCGCCGCAACTCGCGCGGACTGGTAGAGCTGGAAGACCTGCGTGATGCTGGCGTCCGGATTGTCTCCATCGGGGACGGCGTAGACTTCCCCAATGACGACGATTGGCTGAAAATCCAGTTCCAGTTTCTCGTGAACGAGATGCCCGTCACGGACACCTCCCGCAAGGTGCGCAACGTCATCAGGCGGCGGCAGAACGACGGCGAGTGGATCTGCGCCGCGCCCTACGGCTATCTCGTAACCGAGGACAAGCAGTTTGAGATCATCCCCACGGAAGCCGAGACCGTCCGCAGGATTTTTGACCTTTACAGCAACGCCGGTTGGGGCTACAAGAAAATCGCCAACTATCTCACCGATCAAGGCGTTCCCACGCCGCGCATGTCCGAGCGGATGCGCAAGGAGGCGGCGGGCAAGAAAACGAAACGGGAAGCCAAAAACGCCTGGGCCATCGCCACGGTGCAGGGCATTCTGGACAACGATTTTTATATCGGCACGCTCCGGCAGGGCAAGTATACTCGCGCCAAGATCAACGGCAAGGAGATCAAGCGCAACGACGATGAGCATATCGTCATCGAGAACCACCATCAGGCCATCATCGACTACCGCACCTTCGCCATCACCAGCGCTCTGCGGGAAAAGCGCAGCCGCAATAACTATCGCGGCGTCAAAATCAACGACAATGTGTACTCCGGTTTTTTGCAGTGCGGCGACTGCGGCAGCCCGCTGTTCGCCATGAGCCGGAGCGATTTGGCCCCCGCCTACACCTGCGGCACGTACCACCGGCGCGGACTCAAGGGCTGCACCAGCCACCATATCCGCGTTGACCGGCTGGACGAGCTGCTGAAAAGCTATGTGCGGAAGCTGGCGGACAGTTCTGCCGCCATGCTGGAACAGCTCAACGAGGAGCTGAAGCGGGAGACCGAGCAGGTGGCGGAAACGGAGCAGTCTGCCGACAATCTGGCGGCGGTGCTGGCCGATCTCACCGAGGAGCTGAAGGTGACAAAGCGTCAGCGCATCCGGGAGATTATGAAAAAGCCCGAGCAGGAAGCCTCCATCGAGACGCTGTACGACGAGATGGAAGCCGACCTCCAGAAGAAGATCGACGGCATCAACCACCAGATCGACCTGTTGAGCGACAAGCGCAACACCATCATTCAGGTGAACCGTGTAGCAAAGACCGCCATCAACGTATTTCATGACATTCTGGAAAAGGACAAGCTGGAGCGCAACGACTTAGAGCTGCTGATCGACCGGATCATCGTCTATGAGGATCATTTAGAAATCAGGCTGCAATCGGATATCGACACGCTGCTGCGCTGCGGGACCCTCCCGGCGGAAACGGAGGATGCCGTAAATTTTAAGCAAGGCACGGAAAATATCAAAAACACGCTGATCCAGTCCTCAAAAGGTCACGAGGACAAGGTTTTCCGTGTCAGTGTTATCAGCAGCGGTGACCCGTTGGAGATTTACACCACCCGGGAGGGGGAGGTCATTTTTAAGAAATACTCCCTGATCGGCGGGCTGGAGGATTTTGCAGCACAGTTCTGCGATGTGCTCAACCGCACCAGCGGCTTCACCGCCGCCGTCACCGACCGGGACGCCGTGATCGCCATCACCGGCGCCGGAAAGCGGGAGCTGCTGGGCAAATCCCTGTCCGAGGCTCTGTCCCGGGTCATGGAGGAGCGCCGCATCTACTGCTGCCAGGGCGCGGACCAGCCCCTGCCCGTCACCGACGGAAACGACCGCTACACCGCCGCCGTGGCCGCGCCCATTCTCTGCGAGGGGGACGTGCTGGGCCTGGTGCTGTTCTTGTCGGCGGAGGGCCAGGTCCCCGGCGAGGGGGAGTATAAGCTGGCCCAGACCGTGTCCGCCTTCCTGGGAAAGCACATGGAATCGTGAAAACAGACCGCCGGAGGCGCTGCCTCCGGCGGTGCTTTTTCAGGACTTTTCTCAGAACGACACGGTCAGCAGCATCTTGAAGCGCTCCTGGCCATAGACCGCGTGGGGGATGTCCTTGGGCATAATCAGGGTCTGGCCCTCATGCAGCAGGAACTCCTGCCCGCCCACGGTGAAGCGGCCGGTGCCCTCCAGCACCGTCACCATGGCGTCGCCGCCGGCGGCGTGGGTGCTGATCTCCTCGCCCTTTTCAAATGCGAACAGGGTCATGCTCATCAGCTCATTCTGCACCAGGGTGCGGCTGATGATCTGACCGGCCTGATAGTCCACCTGTTCCCGCAGCTCCAGGGCGATCTGCTTTTCGATATTCTTATACATGATACGCTCCTCCTTGTCCCGTAGTTTGCCGGGACGTCTCATTTTTTATACACGATCCGCTGGATAAGCCGGACCGTGTTGTTGCCGACGTTTTCATAGCAATAGGGCTGACTGCCGGGGAAGGACAGGCAGTCCCGGTTCTCCAGGCGATAGGTCTCGCCGCCGGTGGTGACCTCCGCCGTTCCGGATAGGGAGGTGACATACACCCAGGAGCCGGGGACCCGGTCCGGTCCCTCATAGCGGCCGCTGATGAACAGGTCCAGCTGGAGGGACTCGCTGCGGGACTCCGGATCAAAGGGGAACAGCCGGTAGGCGATGACCTTTCCGCCGCACAGCCGCTGTCCGGCCACGTCCACCGCCCGATACAGGGCCGTAGGCGGGTCGTCGTGGCAGGCGATCAGCTGCTCCAGGGGGACGTGCAGCCCCAGGGCCACCCGGCTGAGCACTGACACCGTGGGGTTGGCCAGGCCCCGCTCGATCTGGCCCCACATACTCTTGGACACCCCGGACAGCTCCGCCGCCCGGTCGATGCTGAGCTTCTGCGCTTTTCGGATGCGGTGGATGTTCTCCGCCACCGCCTGCTGGATGTCCATGGGCATTCCCTCCAATATCTTGAGCATTTCCGCCACTATATTACCGGATTCGGCGGCATCTGTCAAGGTCGGAGCCCGAAATCAAAACCTCCGGCTAAGCCTGAGGTCTGATCTGGCCCTGTAAGGGCCTATTACTGGCAAGTCCCTCAAAGAGCACCGAATTTTCTTCACGCACATTCTCTGCCCTACCGCCCGTAAACAGGCCATCACCGTCACAGTCAAGCTTTTGTTTGTCGTTGGTTTTATTACTTGTCATGAATTCGTCTCCTTGTTTTTGTAAGTCTTGGCCGACAAGCTTTTTTTCTTACTCTAACTCGGAGATTTTTTCTTGTCTAATCTTCCCCTCGCCATAGGCCTTCTGTTTCTCTCGGCAGAGCCGGGGGTTGACTTTATGAACCAAGCAAAAAAAGCGGACATCCGAAGATGTCCGCTTGTGTTGGCGCTACCTATTTTTCCGGGCCGTCTCCAGCCAAGTATCGTGGGCAGAAGCGAGCTTAACTTCCGTGTTCGGGATGGGAACGGGTGGACCCTCGCCCTAATAAGCACCAACTATATTGCAGCTGCTTTCGCAGTAACAACCATTATATTCACTTTTCCGCTCTCTGTCAAGAGAAAAAATGGTGACCCGTACCGGATTCGAACCGATGTTAAAGGCGTGAGAGGCCTCTGTCTTAACCACTTGACCAACGGGCCATGTTCCGTCTCTATATCTCAATCAGCTTTCGCTGCCTGAAATCCTGGTACACCATCAGGGACTCGAACCCTGGACACCCTGATTAAGAGTCAGGTGCTCTACCAACTGAGCTAAGGGCGCATATTCTGTGGAGCGGGAAACGGGGCTCGAACCCGCCACCTCCGCCTTGGCAAGGCGGCGCTCTACCAAATGAGCTATTCCCGCATCTTGGCATTTCACTGTCTTTTCGCCAGCGCGCTTAATTATAATAGCGCAAGACGGAATGGTTGTCAACCCCGTCTTGCGCAAATTTTGCAACTTTTTTTGTGGGCGACTATAAGCTCAAAAACTCTGCGGCGTTTCTGTATTGGATCTTTTCGAGGGCCGTTTTTGACAGGGGAAGGGAACGCAGCCGGGCGAGTTCCGTGCCGGCGTCCCACATAGGATAATCGCTGCCGAACATTATCCTGTCCTCACCGTACATATTCATGAACTCCATTATCCTCTCGTCGGTCATGGTAAAGAAGCAGGAGGAGCAGTCCACCATTGCGTTTGTGCCGGGGATGTATTTTTCTGCCTCTTTCCATTCGGTCCATCCGCCGAAGTGGGCGCATATGAGCCTGAGGCGGGGGAAGCTCTCCAAAAGCCTGGGTATGAGGCAGGGATTGGAGTAATGATAGCGGTAGTCGCCGGTATGGAAGAGTATGGGATAGCCCGTGGCTTGGCAGAAGTCGTATATGGGTCCCATGCTGCTGTCGGTTATGGCGAACTTCTGAAAGTCCGGGTGCAGCTTTATACCCTTTAACCCCAGTGATTCAGCCCGCTCCAGCT
>ENA-OZHQ01000444-OZHQ01000444.1-human-gut-metagenome-genome-assembly--contig:-NODE-444-length-9573-cov-6.342509_pt1 | contig 9573 bp, 9 predicted proteins | sample MGYA00244044_ERZ653682 | MGnify/ENA primary metagenome ERZ653682 (study PRJEB26926, sample SAMN06165288) | human gut metagenome | biome: ENVO:00009003; feature: ENVO:2100002; material: ENVO:00002003...
CGCGTAAGATCGTCGGCAGCGTCAGATGTGTATAAGAGACAGTATTTTACATATCTTTTACTGTCATTTGCTTTTTAATTTTACGAGCATAGCATAGAATATTCTTGTACCCAGAAAAGAAAAAATTGTTTAGAGTAAAAAAGGAGATTGTTTGGAAATGAAAGTAAAATCAACAAAGAAGATTTTGGCAGTATTGGCAGCTTCAGTATTGGCGGTTTCAGCATTTACAGCTTGTAACAGTAACTCAGGAAATGGTTCATCATCTGGCACAACGGGTTCAGCAGATACATCTTCATTTGATAAGACAAAGCAAGTTACAGTAATTACTCGTGAGAATGGTTCAGGCACAAGAGATGCTTTTATAGAGCTTACAGGACTTCTTGAAAAGGGCAGTGATGGCTCTAAGAAGGATAACACAACAGCTTCTGCATCTACACTTAATAATACACAGGCTGTTATGAGTGGCGTCGCTGGTAATCAGTATGCAATCGGTTATATTTCACTCGGTTCTTTGAATGATATAGTTAAAGCCTTCAAAGTAGACGGCGTTGAAGCAACAGCAGAGAATGTCAAGAATGGCACATATAAGATTTCTCGTCCATTTAATATTGCAACAAAGGGTGAAGGAGATGAGCTTACAAAAGATTTCATCTCTTATATTCTCAGCAAGGACGGACAAGATGTTATCACAAAGGAAGGTTATGTCAGCGTAGTAGATGATGCAAAGGCTTATGCAGGTTCTAAGCCAGCAGGTAAGATTGTTATAGCTGGTTCATCATCTGTTTCTCCTGTAATGGAAAAGCTTGTTGAAGCATATAAGCAAATAAATACAGGTGCGGAGATTGAACTCCAGACACAGGATTCTTCTTCAGGCATCAAGGCAGCTATAAGCGGAACTTGTCAGATTGCAATGTCTTCTCGTGAACTAAAGGACGATGAAAAGGAAAGCCTTACACCACAAAAAATCGCTCTTGATGGTATCGCAGTTGTTGGAAGCACTTCAAACCCGACAGATAACCTTACACTTGACCAAATCAAGGGACTTTATGACGGTTCAATCACAACTTGGGAATTGAAGTAATCAAAGATAAATAAAGCTATTTAGGTGGGAACGGCAACAGAAATTGCCGTTCCATACCTATGTAAAAATGATTTTGAAACATACAGGAATGATTCACAGTATCAAAGAGAGCGACTGTGTATCACGCTAAACGGCATAAACGCCGTCCTTAACAACAAGGTGGTTATAAAATGGTAAAATATAAAGAACAAATTATGAAAGTGGTGTTCTTCATAGCGGCACTTGTGTCGATTGCGGCAGTTGCCCTGATTTGCATATTCCTTTTTGCAAATGGTGTTCCTGCAATGACTAAAATTGGAATATTTAATTTCATTGGTGGCTCTACTTGGGCGCCATCGAATGAACCAGCAGAATATGGTATCTTCCCGATGATTCTTGGTTCTATATATGTAACAGCAGGTGCGTTGGTAGTAGGTGTACCGATTGGACTTCTTACAGCAGTTTATCTCGCAAAATTCTGCCCTAAACATATATATAAAGTATTAAAGCCAGCAGTTGAGCTTCTTGCAGGTATTCCATCAGTTGTTTATGGTTTCTTTGGCTTGGTCGTTCTTGTACCGTTTATTCGTGATAATATTGGTGGTAATGGAACAGGTAGTATACTTACCGCTTCTATTCTTCTTGGAATAATGATTCTCCCTACTATTATTACTGTTTCTGAAAGTGCTATAAGAGCTGTTCCCGATAGCTATTATGAGGGTTCACTTGGTTTGGGTGCAACTCACGAAAGAACAGTTTTCAGAGTAATATTACCTGCTGCAAAATCAGGTATCCTCGCAGGTATCGTTCTTGGAATAGGCAGAGCAATAGGTGAAACAATGGCTGTTATCCTTGTTGCAGGTAATCAGGCAATTATTCCTGATAGTGTTTTGAGTGGCGTAAGAACTCTTACAACAAATATTGTTATGGAAATGGGTTACGCATCAGGTTTACATCGTGAAGCACTTATTGCAACAGGTGTTGTGCTATTTGTACTTATTCTTCTTATAAACGCTCTTCTCTCAGTAGTAAAAAGGAGGTCTGAATGATGGCTGAAAATGTTATTGAAACTAACAAAAGCAATGATATTGATGTAGATAAGATTCAGGCAAGAAATGTTCAGACTTTTGCTCAGAAGCTTAAGCAATATAAAAATCACCCTACTTCACTCATACTTTATCTTCTTGTATGGCTCGCGGCTATTGCAACTATGGCAACAGTTGTCTTTCTTATAGGATATATTCTTGTAATGGGTATTCCTTATATAAATGCGGATATATTCTCGCTGAAGTATACTTCTGATAACTGTTCACTTGTTCCGGCACTTGTAAATACCATTCTTATGACCTTGCTTTCACTTATAGTTGCTGTTCCGCTTGGAATTTTTTCGGCAATATATCTTGTAGAATATGCAAAGCGTGGTAATAAGCTTGTTTCAATTGTTCGTACAGCAGCTGAAACACTTCAAGGTATACCGTCTATTGTATATGGTTTGTTTGGTATGCTTTTCTTTGTAGAAGCTCTGCATTGGGGATATTCACTTCTTGCAGGTTCATTTACAGTTGCGATTATGATTCTTCCACTTATTATGAGAACAACAGAAGAAGCATTGCTCTCTGTGCCTGACTCATATCGTGAGGGTAGCTTTGGACTTGGTGCCGGTAAGCTTAGAACAGTTTTTAAGATTGTTTTGCCATCGGCTGTTCCTGGTATTCTTGCAGGTGTTATCCTTGCTATTGGTCGTGTTGTCGGTGAAACTGCGGCTCTTATCTATACAGCCGGTGCAGTCGCAGATTATCCGAAGAACCTTATGTCCTCGACAAGAACGCTTGCAGTTCATATGTATAACCTCTCTAATGAGGGTTTGCATACTAATCAGGCATATGCAACAGCAGTTGTACTTCTTGTACTTGTACTTTTAATTAACTGGCTCTCAAGTGTAGTAGCTAAGAAAATTACCAAGAAATAATTGGAAAGGCGTGGCATTATGTCAAATAAAAAGGATAAAATTGTTGTTGAGGGCGTTGATTTATATTATAGTAAGTTTCACGCTTTGAAAAATATTAATTTAAAGATGAAAGAAAAAGAAATTACCGCATTTATCGGACCTTCTGGCTGTGGCAAATCTACTTTGCTTAAATCCTTAAACAGAATGAATGACCTTGTTGAGGGCTGTAAGATTACAGGCGATATTCTTCTTGACGGAGAAGATATTTTCGGCGATATGGATGTTAATATCCTTAGAAAAAGAGTAGGAATGGTTTTCCAAAAGCCTAATCCATTCCCGATGAGTATTTATGATAATATCGCTTACGGACCTCGTACACATGGTATTCGCTCTAAGGCACAGCTTGATGAGATTGTTGAAACTTCTCTTAAAAATGCGGCTATTTGGGACGAACTCAAGGACAGGCTCAAGAAAAGTGCTTTGGGACTTTCTGGTGGTCAGCAACAAAGACTTTGTATAGCAAGAGCTTTAGCTGTTAAACCCGATGTTTTGCTTATGGACGAGCCAACGAGTGCCTTAGACCCGATTTCGACTTCAAAGATAGAAGACCTTGCAATGGAGTTGAAAAACGAGTATACTATCATTATGGTTACGCATAATATGCAACAAGCCGCCCGTATCTCCGATAAAACAGCCTTTTTCCTTCTTGGTGAGGTTGTTGAGTATGACGAAACAGAGAAATTATTTTCTACTCCGCAAGACAAAAGAACAGAGGATTATATTACGGGGAGGTTCGGATAATGAGAAACAGTTTCGATATGCAGCTTAGAAAGCTTAATAATGAGCTTATAGAAATGGGTTCTCTTATTGAAACGGCTATTGCAAGAGCGTATAAGGGACTTATCAATCAAAATATCGAAATCGCAAAGGAGAATGTAGAGTTCGATAGAGAGATTGACCAAAAAGAAAAGGAAGTCGAAAATATTTGTCTTAAGCTTTTACTTCAGCAGCAGCCTGTTGCGTCTGACCTAAGACTTATTTCCTCTGCAATCAAAATGATTACTGATATGGAGCGTATAGGTGACCAGGCGGCAGATATTTCTGAGCTGACAATTCTTATGTCTAAAACACAGTATATCAAGCGACTTGACCATATCGAACAGATGGCTAAGGCTACTATCGAAATGGTTACAACAAGTGTAGATGCCTTTGTTAAGAGAGATTTGGAGCTTGCTCGTTCAGTTTTTGCAAGAGATGATATTGTAGACAACCTTTTCGTAACAATAAAAAATGACCTTATTGAGCTTATAAGAGAAGATGTAAATAACGGCGAACAGGCAATAGACCTTATTATGGTGGCTAAGTATTTCGAGAGAATAGGCGACCATGCAGTTAATCTTGCAGACTGGGTTATTTTCTCAATAGTAGGTCATCACGAGGAGCATGACAGTAATTGATTATTTATGTTGTTGAGGACGATACAGATATAAGAGAGCTTGAAAGCTATGCTCTCAAAAATAGCGGTTATGATATAGTGCAATTTGATTCGGGAAAAGGAGTTTTTGAAAGCTGTCTTGAAAAACAGCCTTCTATGCTGCTTCTTGATATTATGTTGCCTGATGATGATGGGCTTTCTATCCTTAAAAAGCTTCGTGCTGATGATAAGACAAAGAATATTCCTGTTATATTGGTAACGGCTAAATCAACTGAGCTTGATACCGTTAAGGGACTTGATATGGGTGCAGATGACTATATAGCAAAGCCTTTTGGCGTTATGGAGTTAGTTTCTCGTGTTAAGGCTCTTTTACGCCGAACAGAAAAGCAACAGCAGTCTGGCGGAATAAGCTATCAGAATATCAATATTGATGATGAAAAGCATATTGTTACAGTTGATGGAGAGCATAGAGAACTAACCTTTAAGGAATATGAACTTTTGAAATTTCTTATAATGAATAAAGGTATTGTCCTTACAAGAGAAAAAATAATGAATAAGGTTTGGGGCTTTGAATATGAAGGCGAAAGCCGAACCGTTGATATGCATATAAAAACTTTAAGACAAAAGCTGGGAGAAAGTGGTTCTGTCATTAAAACCATTAGAAATGTTGGATATAAGCTTGGTGAATAATTAGCTTTATTCATATAATTGAATGATAATTAGAAACGGCTAACGGGAAATCCTTGCTTTGAGGGTTTCCCGTTATATTTAGAAAGATAAAAATTAGTGGGCGGTGATTTTATGGAAGGAAAAATAAATACTCACCTTTTTATAATGGGACTTGTTACAGCTATTTTGGTTTCGCTTATTACATGGTTAGTATTTTTTAATGCTTTTCAGAATCAGGTTAATGCTGACCTAAAAACTGATGCACAGCTTATTGCGACAAGCTATGATTATATTACAGATGATAATAATCTGAAAGACTTTGCAAAAGGTCAAACAAGAATTACTCTTATAAAGGCTGACGGAAATGTTATTTTCGATAGCGAAAAGAAAAGTGATGAAAATCATCTTGAACGCTCGGAGATTAAAGATGCCTTGCAAGATGGCGAGGGCTATTCCTCAAGATATTCGGAAACCACTCGCACAAATACATATTATTACGCAATGAAGCTTTCTAATGGAAATATACTTAGAGTTGCAAAGGACGCTGATGCACTGAATAGCGTATTTACGAGTATACTTCCATATATGATTCTGATATTTATAATGCTTTTGATTATGTCGCTGGCAATAGGTTTCTTTCTTACAAAGAAAATTATCAATCCTATTACAAAGCTTTCAGAAAGCGTTGACGATATTGGAACGGACATTGACGCAGACGATATTTACCCTGAATTATCTCCATTTATTACTGAAATCATTGCACAAAAACGAGAAATTCGTTATCAGCTTGGCAAGGTTGAAAGAGAAAAAAACAAGGTTGCGGCTATTATTCAAAATATGTCAGAGGGAATGATTTTACTTGACCTCGATAAAAATATCCTCCTTATGAATGAAGCTACAAAAAGAATATTTAATGTTGGTGATGTAACTCTTAAACACGACAGCCTGCTTTATATTTCAAGGGATAAAGATGTAAATGATTGCGTTGATAAAGCTCTTGATGGCGAAAATAGTTCTCTTGAGCTTATGCTTAACGGAAGAATATATCAAATGATTGCGAATCCGGTTGCATCTCAGGGAGAACAGATTGGTGTTATCTGCCTTATTATAGATATTACCGAAAAGAAAGAAATGGAAAGTATGAGGCAGGAATTTACAGCTAATGTTTCTCATGAGCTTAAAACTCCACTTACATCTATTTCTGGTTATGCGGAAATGATAGAGGCAGGAATTGTAAAAGAGGAAGATATAAAGAATTTTGCTGGTAGAATCCGCAAGGAATCTGCAAGGCTTTTATCACTTATCAGTGATATTATTCTTCTCTCAAGGCTTGATAATAGCCAAAAAGCTGAGGCTATACGAAAGGAAACAGTGAATCTGCTTACTATCGCCCAGAAATGTGCTGATGATATTGCAGTTCAGGCAGAAAGACAGGGTGTAGTGGTTAGAGTAAGTGGTGAAGAATATATTATGCGAGGAAATATAACCTTGCTTACAGAGCTTGTTCAGAATCTCTGTGATAATGCCGTAAGGTATAATCGTGATAAAGACGGTAAGGTAGATATTACAGTTGGCAATGGATTTATTGATGTTAAGGATACGGGAATAGGTATTCCGCCCGAACATAGAGCAAGGATTTTTGAAAGATTTTATCGTGTCGATAAAAGTCGTTCTAAAGAAAGGGGAGGAACGGGCTTAGGTTTAGCGATAGTTAAGCATATATGTGAGCTTTATGATGCTAAAATAGAACTGAAAAGCTCTGAAGGCTTTGGTACAGAAATAAAGATAACATTTTAAATCAGAAAACCTCCGCAACTCAAAGCACGAGTTACGGAGGTTTTAATTTATATACTTTTATTAAAGCTTTGAGTTAAAATAATCCAGGATATTCATCGAGTGGATTATAGCGTTGAGAATGGTCCCATATGGTTGAATATTTTGTTTCAAAATGTAGATGTGGTCCTGTTGAATAGCCTGTCGAACCTACACGACCGATAAGTTGACCTGCACTTACATAGTCGCCATAGTTTACATAAACCGCTGATAAATGACCATATAAGCTTGTTTTACCATCACTGTGCTCTATTACTACATAGTTGCCATAACCGCCTCCACAACCACAGGAGGAGCTTTTACCATAATCGTGGGTACAGCCACTGAATGATGAAACGACTGTACCTTCTCTTGCAGCTATAACCTGAGCACCGTAAATTCCACCACCAGCTATATCTAATGCACCGTGATTACTTGAACCTCGATTTTCATCAAATGTAGATATTAGATAATAGAATCCTGGGCATGGCCATACATATTCGCCAGAACTCGGTGTAGTTGTTGTATTATTATTATTGCTGTTATCATCAGGCTTAGTATTATTTGTATTGTTATTGCTACTACTGTTATTATTAGAAGTGTTATTCTTATTGCTGTTTGTAGATGGTTTAGCATTATTGGAGTTTTGCTTTTTGGCATTTTCCTCGGCTTGTTTTTTCTGTTGCTCGAAATACTCTTTAAGCTCTTTTTCGAGTGCAGCTTGGCTTTCTTTATTTTCTCCGATTGAATCAAGAGTTGCACTTTCTACGCCTTGAAGTTCAGCAATAATAGTGCTATTTTCTTCAGAAAGTTTATTGATTTCGCTTTTTTGGTTTTCAAGAGATTTCTTTTCCTTTTCAACAGATTTTTTTTCTGCTCTTAAGGATTTTTGCTGTTCGCTTATTGTTGACATCTCTGATTTAAGCTCATTAATTAAATTGCTGTCATAAGAGGAAATACTTTCAACAAGCTCAGCCTTGTCTATAAAATCGGAGAAATCCTTTGCTCCAAGAATTATTTCCAAAGATGAAGTATCTCCAGCTATATAAATCGCACGAAGTCTTGCACGAAGCTGAGTCATTTTGCTTTCAATTTTAGAGAGTTTCTTATCAATTTCATTTTGCTTTTCTTTAATACTTTTGTTAAGTGCATCAATTTTTTCATTGCTGAGCTTTATTTGTTTGCTAAGGGTTTCGATTTTTCCTTGAAGAGCTTTTGCATATGCTTGCTTTTCGGAAATATCATTGCGAGTTTTTTTGAGTGTTCTTTCATATTGTTCTGCTTGCTTTTGTAAGGCAGCCTGTTCATTTTTGTTAGATTCAGCATCAAACGCAAATGTAGATTGTGAAAGAATAAGAGTCATAGTTAGTATTGAAGCAGTAATTGATAAGATTTTTTTAAATTTTTTACCAGCCAAGAATCTCTCCTCCTTCCTTTTTGAGGTATTTTGAAACAGATATAAAGCTTCCCAAAGCACCTATAAGAACAGCAGAGCCTAAGAATGCAAGAACAATATATATCCAAATATCGGATATAGGAATACTTGCTTTATAAACAACAGATGCAATACTACGAATAGCCTCTAATATTGGGTTATATAGAGCAATCATAACAATAGATGAGATAATTCCTGAAATAAGACCTATAACCATACCTTCAACTAAGAATGGTATTCGTACAAATGAATTTGTTGCACCAACAGATTTCATTATGCTAATTTCAAAGCGTCTTGAATACATTGTCATTCTAACCGTATTTGAGATGATGAAAAGTGTAACTAAGCCCAAAACTATTACGGCGGCTATGCCTATGTATGTTACAAGTGTATTTAGCTTAGTAAGCTTTCTTGCAATATCGCTGCGATTGCTTATCTGATATACACCATCAATTTTTTTAAGCTCTTTAACAGTTTCTTCGTATTTTGAGAAATCTTCTAAACTCACTTTATATGCGTGTGGCAAGGGATTATCTTCGCCTTGCATATTCGCATAAATATCATCGCCAAGCATTTCGTGATAATCTTCAATAGCTTTTGATTTTGAATAAAATTCGCTTGATTTAACATTATCAAGTAAATCGAATTTAGCTCCGAGCTTAAGAGCGTCAACATCAGAAATCTGTGGGTCGAGATATACAGTAATCATATTGGTATCACCAATAGATGATATAAGGCTTGATGCGTTCATAGATGTAACAACAGCCACACCAGTAATCAAAAGGCAAGAAATAAGAACACCTATACTTGCAAGCGACATCATTCGGTTATTCCAGATGCTTTTTATGCCTTCCTTTATGAGATAGCCTGAACTTTTGAATTTCATTGCTCCACCTCCCGAATATAATCCCCAACGATTTTTCCACCATTGATTTTAATAATTCTTCCGCCGAATTCATTTACGAGGTTATGTTCATGTGTGACAATTAAAACCGTTGTGCCACGCTTATTTATCTCAACAAGAAGCTCCATAATTTCATATGAAAGCTCAGGATCGATATTTCCAGTAGGCTCGTCCGCAATTATAAGTTCGGGATTATTTACCAATGCTCTTGCAAGGCTGACACGCTGTTGCTCGCCGCCTGAAAGCTCACTTGGCTTGCTATCAGCTTTTTCTGAAAGTCCGACAAGACCAAGAATATATTCTACACGCT
>ENA-OZHQ01000445-OZHQ01000445.1-human-gut-metagenome-genome-assembly--contig:-NODE-445-length-9536-cov-4.170657_pt1 | contig 9536 bp, 10 predicted proteins | sample MGYA00244044_ERZ653682 | MGnify/ENA primary metagenome ERZ653682 (study PRJEB26926, sample SAMN06165288) | human gut metagenome | biome: ENVO:00009003; feature: ENVO:2100002; material: ENVO:00002003...
ATCTACACGCGTAAGATCGTCGGCAGCGTCAGATGTGTATAAGAGACAGATTTGATACAATGGCCATGGCGCTGCACGAACGGCAGGCGGTTGGCTGATGATCCCCGAAAGGGGGTGACGCCATGCGGATTACATTACATATCGGGCCCTATACGGTTACGATCATTGTAAAGAAACGCGAAAACCGCCACTCGGCCAAGTGACGGTTTTCATTATGAATTCCTGATTGAACCGAGCCAACCGCTTGTCGCAGAGCCCTTTTCTGTGTTCATTATAGGCGGCGCAGGCCGTCTTGTCAAGCCCCGGGACCGTCTCCCGGGGCCTGATTTTCTTTTGTGCGGGTCAGGTACGGGGGGTTGCGCGGTTTAATACTGATAGCCCCGCTTTTCGTCCCGGAACTCCTCCACCCGGGCCCGGTAGGCCTTCATGGCGGTGTCCTCAAAGGCCAGGTGCACGTCCTTGGCTCCCATCTGCTCCAGCAGATACCGGGTGAAGGGCGGGTTCAGCGGCAGCAGGGGGCCGATGAGATAGGTGGCCATCAGGCCGCCCCGGCGGAAACCCTCGGCATAGGTGCCGGGGTGACGGCCCACGCCCCGCTCCACCCGGAACAGGGCATCCGTCAGCTCGCTGTTGGGATAGGTGTGGCCGAACAGGCTCTTGAAGCCAACAATTTCCATATCCTGGAAGCTCCCCAGCAGGAAGCTGTTGTGGCGCTTCATCATGTGATACTCGGCGTGGGTCTTGAGAATGCCCAGGCCGTCGAAGGCGCGCTTGCCGTCGATGACCACATATTCGCCCAGGGCGTCCAGGGCGTTGCCGGTGGCCAGCATCAGGCCGCCGCCGTCCACATACCGCTCCAGCTCCGCCCGGTAGGGGGCCAGGGCCTTGACCATCAGCTGCAGGCCCCGCTCCGTGGCCGAGCCCACATACACCAGGTCCACGCCGCCGTCCAGGAAGGCGGGGCGGTCCTTCAGGCCGGTCTCCACCACCTCCATCTCCGGGCAGCACTGACGCAGATACGTCACGTTCATCAAATCGCCGCAGAGGTTCGCCACCTCGGGAAACAGGATCTCGGTTTTCATGCCTGCACCTCCTTATCCGCGCTGTCCGCCGCCCGGCTTTGGGCGATGGCCTTCATCTGGTCAAACACCTGATACGCCAGCTCCAGCGTGTCCGTGCCGTAGAGCACATACAGCTCGTCGCCGGGCTCGTAGGCCATCATGGCCGCCGCGTCGCGCTCGTCCTTGGCGCAGGCCAGGCGGTCCTCCGGCACACCGGCCATCAGGCAGCGGAGCTTGTAGTCCTCGCACCGCAGACCGGTGCACACCACCCGGACGATGCTCTCGTCCGCCAGATACTCAAAGTCCGTGTCATAGAACCAGCAGACGTTTTCCGACCAGTGGGGCACGTCCGTCAGGGAGTTCATCAGCAGCATGACTTCTTTCTTGCCGGGGCGGGAGGCGATATACTGGAACACCCGGGAGCAGGCCAGGGCGTTCTTGTCCTTGGCCATTTCCCGGACCAGGGTGACGTTTCCGGCCTGTTCCACGTTGTGGCGGCTTTCGGTGATGGCGGACTGGGACAGCACCCGGGCGATCTCGTCATGGGCGTAGCCCAGCTGACGCAGCACGGCGATTACCGTGACCATGTTGTAGACATTGAACACGCTGTCGCAGATCAGGGTGTAGGGGTATTCCTTGCCGCCCTCCCGGATGGTCATGGTGCCGCCGGGGATATCCACGTTGGTGGCCAGATAGTCGCTGTCCGGAGAGTGGAAGCCGCAGTCCTGGCACACGGCCCGGCCGATGTGGTGATAGCGGCGGTATTCATAGCGCAGCTTCCCGGCGCACTTGGGGCAGATGCGCACGTCGTTGATGTGGTTGACGCACTCCACGGTGTCCGAGGGCAGGCGGTCGATGCCGAAATAGACCCGGGGATTCTCCGGGGCCAGGCCGCAGGAGATCAGGTCATCGGCGTTGAGCACCAGCTTGGAGGCGGCGGGGACGCTGCGGCTGATGATGCCGGCGATGAAGTCGGCGTGGGCGTTGCGCATGATGCTGTCCCGGAACAGGTTGGTGACGGCGATATAGTCCGGGGTGATGTAGGGGTACACCCGGACGCTGGAGCGCTCGTCCACCTCCAGCACGGCCATGTCATAGTCCTTTACCCGGCCCGCCAGGTTGCAGCCCTTCAGCAGGGCGGTGGCGATGCCGCTGGCCACGTTGGAACCGGCCCGGTTGATGAGGACCCGGTGACCCGCCTTTTCCAGGGTGTCCGCCAGGAGATTGCTGACGGTGGTTTTGCCGTTGGTGCCGGTGACGGCGATGATGGTTTTGGGCCGGCCCACATACTTCAGGAAATCCGGGCACAGCTTCAGGGCCAGGGTCCCGGGGAAGTCCGTTCCGTTGTGGCGGGTGATCTTCAGCGCCGGGACGGACAGCTTCGCCATCCACAGCGCAAACAGGAATCGCAGTTTACCCATTGTTTTCAAGCCTCCTTGGTAACGATCGCCGCCGCCCGGCAGCTGCAGCCGTCGGCATTTTCAAATTTCAGGGGCATGGTCAGGAACGTGAATTCCCGGCCGATGAGCTGCGCCAGCCCCTTGAGGTTCTCGGTATTCACCAGCCCCGCGCCAAACAGAGTCAGGTGATTGGGGAAATCCACCGTGTCGCAGGGGTCCAGGGAGATGGAATCCTCCCCCACCCCCTTCAGAGGCAGGCCCGCCACGAACCGGGCGGCCTCCTCGGTCAGACACGGAAACCCGTCATAATAGGCATCGGTGCCCCAGTATTGGTCCCACCCGGTGCAGAACAGGAGAAAGTCCGCGTCCCGCAGGGCGGCCTCGTGCCGCAGCAGCAGGTCCAGGGGAATCCGGGCCAGGCCCCGGCAGTCCAGGACAAAGCCCCGGCCCACGAAGCGGTCCGCGCCGCAGCCGTCCAGGGTCAGGGCCCCGTCGATCATGTGAGCAGGGGCGTCCATGTGGGTGCCGGTGTGGGAATACATGTGCAGCAGGGTCTCCCGGTAGCCGCACTGGGAAACGGTGCAGGCGGTGGTGAGCCGGGGCTGCTCCGTGCCGGGATAGACGGGCATATCCTCCCGGATGGTGTGGGTCAGGTCGATAACGGTCATGTTGAGGTCCCTCCTTCGGGCGGTGTTTCGCGGGTGTGCAGGTATACCATCAGGGCCGCTATGTCGGCGGGGGATACGCCGGAGATGCGGCCCGCCTGGCCCAGGTTCTCCGGCCGCAGGGCGGCCAGCTTCTCCCGGGCCTCCAGCCGCAGGCCCTGGATATGGCTGTAATCCATGTCCGGCGGCAGGCGGCGGCGCTCCAGTTTTTCAAACTCCTCCACCTGCTTTTCCTGGCGGCGGATGTAGCCCTCGTACTTCACGGTGATCTCCACCTGCTCCCGGACGGCGGGGGGCAGGCCCGGCGGGGCCGGGTCAAAGGGGATCAGGTCGTCATAGCCCACCTGGGGCCGCCGCAGCAGGTCGATGAGGCGGCAGCCGTCGGGCACCGGGGCGGTGCCCCGGGCCGTCAGCAGACGGTTCAGCGCCGGGGTGCCGGGGACGCCGGTTTTCTCCAGGCGGCGGATCTCCCGCTCCACGGCGGCGTATTTTTCCTCCACCCGCCGCAGCCGCTCAGCCGATACCAGGCCGATGCGGAAGCCGATGGGGCACAGGCGGCGGTCGGCGTTGTCCTGGCGCAGCAGCAGGCGGTATTCCGAGCGGCTGGTCATCATGCGGTAGGGCTCCTGGGTGCCCTTGGTCACCAGGTCGTCGATGAGGGTGCCGATGTAGCTTTCGCTGCGGCGGAGGATCAGCGGTTCCCGGCCCAGCAGGGCCAGCGCCGCGTTGACGCCCGCCACAAAGCCCTGGACCGCCGCCTCCTCGTATCCGGAGGAGCCGTTGAACTGTCCCGCGCCGTACAGGCCCCGGACCGCCCGGGTCTCCAGGGTGGGGCGCAGGGCCGTGGGGTCGATGCAGTCGTATTCGATGGCGTAGGCCGGGCGCATCATCTCCGCCCGCTCCAGGCCGGGGACGGAGTGCAGCATGGCCAGCTGCACATCCTCCGGCAGGGAGGAGGAGAAGCCCTGGATGTACATTTCCTCTGTGTCCAGGCCCATGGGCTCGATGAACAGCTGGTGGCGCTCCTTGTCCGGGAAACGGACGATCTTGGTTTCGATGGAGGGGCAGTATCGGGGCCCCACCCCCTGGATGACCCCGGAATACAGGGGGCTTTTGTCCAGGTTCTCCCGGATGATCCGGTGGGTCTGCGCCGTGGTATATGTCAGCCAGCACGCGGCCCGGTTTTCCGGGGGACGCTCCGTCTCGAAGCTGAAGGGCAAGGGGGACGGATCCCCCTCCTGGAGCTGCATTTTGGAAAAGTCGATGCTTCGCCGGTTCACCCGGGGCGGCGTGCCGGTTTTGAACCGGCGCAGCGGCAGGCCCAGGGCCAGCAGGCTCTCCGTCAGGGGGCCCGCCGCGTGGAGTCCGTCGGGGCCGGAGTCCTCCACACAGTCGCCCACGATGGTGCGGCCCCGCAGATAGGTGCCGGTGCAGAGCACCGCCGCCCGGACCCGGTACACGGCGCCGGTTCGCAGCACCACACCGGTAACATGGCCGTTTTCCGTGCGAACAGACACCGCTTCCGCCTGGCGCAGGGTCAGATGCTCCTGCCGCTCCAGGGTGTGCTTCATGATCTGCTGATAGGCCCGGCGGTCCGCCTGGGCCCGCAGGGACCACACGGCGGGGCCCTTCCGGCGGTTGAGCATCCGATACTGGATGCAGGCCCGGTCCGCCGCCCGGGCCATTTCGCCGCCCAGGGCGTCCAGTTCCCGGACCAGGTGGCCCTTGGCGGTGCCGCCGATGGCGGGGTTGCAGGGCATGTTGCCCACGGCGTCCAGGTTGATGGTCAGGCACACCGTTTCCAGCCCCAGCCGGGCGGCGGCCAGAGCCGCCTCGATGCCGGCGTGTCCCGCGCCGATGACGGCGATATCAAATTGTCCCGCGTCAAATTCTCTCATACAGGCTCCTTATGCGCGCCGCAGGGTCAACACCGCCACCTCCGGGCGGTTGAACAGGCGCACCATGCCGCCCAGGCCCCGGGAGACAAATACCTCCGCGCCCCGGCAGGTGTAAAATCCGTTGGTATAGGAGGGCAGCAGCGTGCCGCCGCTTCCCAGCAGCCCGTCGGTAAAGGGCAGACGCCACAGACCGCCGTGGCCGTGGCCCGACAGGGTCAGATCCGCCCCCAGGGCGGCGTATTCCGATTCAAACAGGTTGTTCCGGTGGGCCAGCAGCAGCCAGAACCCATCGCCGATGGCGTCCCGGACCTCCCGGGCCACCTGCTGGGGCGTTTTCTGGTCGGCGTAGCCGTTGGGGTCGTCGATGCCCGCCAGGAGCAGGCTGTCGCCGCCCCGCTGAAGCGTCACGAAGCCGTTATGGAGCCAGGTGACGCCGCAGTCCGCCAGCAGGGCCGCCGTTTCCTGCATCTTTCCGGCGGCCCACTCGTGGTTGCCGGAGACGAAATAGCAGGGGGCCAGGGCCGTGAGTTTTTCCAGCAGAGGGCGCAGGTACGCCGGGTCTGTCCACTCGTCCACGAAATCCCCCACCAGAGCGATGACGTCCGGGTGGGCGGCCTCCACCGCCGCCGCCAGGCGGCTGTTGTCCCGGCCGAACTGACGGCCATGGAGGTCCGACAGCACCACCAGCCGTCCGCCGTCCCAGCCCGGGGGCAGACGGGAGGAGGAAAATGCGTATTCCTCGACGGAGAGGGTGTAGTTCCCCCACCAGAGTCCGGCTCCGGCCAGGGTCAGGGCCGCCAGCAGCAGCGGCAGGGTCTTCTTTCTGCGTTTTTCCTTGTGGGCCACGGCGGCACCTCCTTTCCCGCTGTCACTTATTATATAATAGGTTCCCCGGGGTTTGCAAGTCCTTTGTTGTGCATAATAGCAAAAAATGATGAGCGGTTTTTATGAAAAATGTAGATTCTCACCCTTGCAAAACCGGGCCGGGCGGGGTATACTATAACCGTGAAAAGAGAAGAAAGGAGCGTGATACAATGACCAACATCTTCATGAAGGGTGACCTGGATGACATGATCTTCGAGGGTTCCGACTGGCAGCCCAGCGAGCGGTAAATCCGGTGCTTACCAAGGAGAAGACCACGCCAAGGCGTGGTGATTTTTTTTAACAGAAAAAGCGTTTTACGAAGGGATGCGCCGCAGGGCGCTTTTTTTGTGCCCGTTTATGGGGCCCGTCTGCGGCGGCACAGGTCCGCGATGATGAGCGCGGCGCAGCACAGCAGCACCGCCGCCAGAATGAGAATGGCGCAGCTGCGGAAGAACGCCTCCGGCAGGATCAGGATCACCGGGTCCGTGGCCGGGTCAAAGAGCCAGTTGTCCTTGCCGGGAAAGAAGATGCTGTGGAACACCGTGAAGGCCCGGCCAAAGTCCAGGGCCGCCAGGACGCCGGCTATAGCCAGCGCCCCGCCCAGGCCGCAGCCGGCCCAGAAGCCGGGACTGTGGCCCGCCAGGGGGCACAGGGTCAGGCCCTTTTTCCGCCGCAGAGCGTACAGCACCAGCAGCACCGCCACGCACACCGCCAGCACCCGAAGGTCCAGCAGAAACAGCCGCCGCACATCGGCGAAGTGGCTGGCCCCCTCCGGGGAGAAGGACAGCACACCGGCGGCAAAGTCCGGGCGCTTGCCCAGGCAGTAGTCCATCACGTTGTCAAAGGCCGCCCCGATCTGCTCCGCCGTCAGGCCGCTGCGGGCGGGGATGCCCAGAGGTTCGATCTGGGCCCGGTAGAAAGGCCGCGCCAGCAGCGGCAGGGCAATGGCCCCCGTCAGCACCGCCAGAGCCGTCAGGGGAATGGTGAGAACGGACAGAAATTTCTTCATTTCGTTGGCTCCTTTCGGCCGGACAGCACCAGAAGCACCTGACCCGGCAGGTAAAACAGCCACATACCCACCTGGGCAAAGGCCGCCAGCCAGCCGGGAAACAGCTCCGGCTGGTTATGAACGCCCACGCACATGTCGCACAGCAGGAACAGCCACAGTCCCCAGGCAAACAGCGGCATGGAAAGGGAAAGCGCCTGACAGGCATTGACCAGGAAATTGGCGAAATACACCGCCGCCAGCAGGTTCAGCGGCGACAGCAGGCCCAGGGCCCACAGCCCTGCCCAGGCCGCACCCACCAGGAACAGCCGCAGCCCCCACAGGGACCGGCCGCACCGGCGGAGGATACGGATCAGGTACAGCCCCTGGACCCCGCAGAACAGGGCCACCCCCGCGCCGTACCAGTCGTTCAGCAGCAGAAGAAAGGTGTCGGCCCCCAGGGTCAGGGCCATAGCGGCGGCCATCAGGCGGCTGCCGCCCCGCCGGGCAAACAGCCCGGAAAACACCAGGCACACGGCGATGGAGGCGTATTTCACCGGGTCGCCGCTGCCGCCGGTAAGGTCCAGGGTCATGAACACCGCATACAGGGCCGCCTCCAGCCCCAGAAAGGCCGCCGTCACAGGTCCCACAGCTGCGGGTCGCTGGCGGAGACGCACAGGGCCCCGGCGCTCAGCGCTGCCGTGACATCGGCCTTGTCCGCCAGCAGGCCCCCGGCGATCAGGGGCACCGGCAGCTCCCGGGACAGCCGGGCGATGACCCTGTAAATGGTACCGGGCAGCACCTCGATCAGGTCCGGCATCCCCATGCCGGTCTCTTTCCCCAGGTTGCTGACGGCTTTGGAGTCGATGGCAAACACCCGCAGCACCGTCAGCATGCCCAGCTCCCGGCCCCGGCGGATGATATGGGGCCGGGTGGAGATGATGCCGTCGGCTCCGCAGGAGCGCAGATAGTCCACGGCGATCTCCCTGGGGGCCAGCCCCGCCACCAGGTCCCCGTGGACCACCGCCTGCTTCCCGGCCCGGTGGACCCGGTCCACCAGACCCGCGATATTCAGAATGTCGCCGCACAGCAGGAACACCGCCGCACCGTCATGGCACAAGGCACGATCCAGGGTCTCCGGCTCCTTCACCGCCGGGATCACCGGCGTCCGCTCCAGCAGCGGCAGCATGGGATGGGACATAGGGCGGACCCTCCTTCCGCAATTTTCTCTCCCTATGTTACCACGGTAGGTGGGCGAATTTCAACGCTATTTTCAGGAAAAAGTCCTTGACAGGGGAGGGAGGGTCTGGTATACTATCCTGGAAAACAAAGAAGGCTGGATGCATCCGCCTCACCTCCCGCCCCAGGCAAAGAGGTCAACAGCGATTTTCGTCAGGGCTTCCGTTATGGGGGCCGTGCCGCTGCGCGGATGCAAGGGATGCATTCGCGTTTTTTATTTATCGAATGGAGGTGCGACGGTTATTAGCAAGGTAGAGCATGAACTCAATGAAGAGATCCGGGATAAGGAGATCCGCCTCATCGGCGAAGACGGCGAGCAGCTGGGCATTGTGTCCTCTGCGGAGGGCCTGCACATCGCCGAGGAAAAGGGACTGGACCTGGTGAAGATTTCCCCCCAGGCGACGCCGCCTGTGTGCAAGCTCATGAACTATGGCAAGTTCAAGTTCGAGCGCAGCAAGAAGGAGAAGGAAGCCAGAAAGAACCAGCATGTGGTGGAGATCAAGGAAATTCGCATGTCTCCGGGCATCGATGTCGGCGACTTCAACACCAAGCTGAAAAATGCGCAGAAGTTCCTGGCTGACGGCAACCGGGTGAAGGTCTCCGTCCGCTTCCGCGGCCGCGAGATGGCGCATACGGATATCGGCCGGGATCTGCTGAAGAAGTTCGCGGAGCTTTGCGCCGACGTGGCCACCATGGATAAGTCCGCCAAGATGGAGGGCCGGCTCATGTCCATGTTCCTGTCCCCCAAGGCCCAGAAGGCCGGAAAATAACACACGAGTTCTTCCCGCCCCGGCGGGAGAATAGATGGAAGGAGTAATATTATGCCTAAACTGAAGACCCACAGCGGCGCCAAGAAGCGCTTCAATCTGACGAAGTCCGGCAAGGTCAAGAGAGCGCACGCTTTCAAGAGCCACATCCTCACCAAGAAGGACACCAAGCGCGGTCGTCGCCTGCGCAGCGGCACCTATGCCGACTGCACCAATGAGGCCACCATCCGCAAGATGATCCCCTACAAATAAGAGACGGATATCGTTAGAAATAGGAGGCAATTAAGAAATGGCACGTGTTAAAGGCGCTATGATGGCGCGTAAAAGAAGAAATAAGACTCTGAAGCTGGCCAAGGGCTACTGGGGCGCCAAGTCCAAGCACTTCAAGATGGCCAACGAGCAGGTCATGAAGTCCCTGACCTACGCCTATGTGGGCCGCCGGCTGAAGAAGCGGGATTTCCGCCAGCTGTGGATCACCCGCATCTCCGCCGCCTGCAAGCTCAACGGCATGAACTACTCCACCTTTATGCATGGTCTGAAGGTGGCCGGCATCCAGATCAACCGCAAGATGCTCTCTGAGATGGCCATCAACGACGCCGTGGCTTTCACCCTGTCTCTTATACACATCTCCGAGCCCACGAGACCGATCAGTATCTC
>ENA-OZHQ01000448-OZHQ01000448.1-human-gut-metagenome-genome-assembly--contig:-NODE-448-length-9495-cov-5.343750_pt1 | contig 9495 bp, 8 predicted proteins | sample MGYA00244044_ERZ653682 | MGnify/ENA primary metagenome ERZ653682 (study PRJEB26926, sample SAMN06165288) | human gut metagenome | biome: ENVO:00009003; feature: ENVO:2100002; material: ENVO:00002003...
TACGAGATACTGATCGGTCTCGTGGGCTCGGAGATGTGTATAAGAGACAGGGGCCCATGTGCCCTGCCGCAGAGGAACGGGAGTTTTTTCGCCAAAGCGCCCGTAGGGCCCGCTGCCCCCGGCGGCCCGCGTCCCCGGAAATAAAAAAGGACGTCCGGCGGGACGTCCTTTGGTTTGGTTTCATCAACCGATCTGATTCAGCTTCAGAGTCAGAGCGCTCTTCTTGTGGGCTGCATTGTTCTTGTGCATCAGACCCTTGGCAGCGGCCTTGTCGATGGACTTCACCGCGACCTTGTAAGCGCCCTCGGCCTCGGTGCGATTGCCTTCCACGGCAGCAGCCTCGAACTTCTTGATAGCAGTCTTCAGCGCAGACTTGTTGGCCTTGTTGCGAGCGTTACGAACCTCGGCGATCAGCACGCGCTTCTTAGCAGACTTGATATTCGGCAAACCAAACACCTCCCCGGCGATAAATTTTCGTGCACGGGCACCTAAATACCCAGGCAGGATAGTATTTTACCAGCTTTGTCCGAAAATTGCAAGCACTTTTTGAAATTTCTCTGCACTTTTTCGCATATTTTCTTTTCCCCGGGGGAAACTGGGCCATAGCCACAAGATTTAGTAGCATCAGGGGGGCGATGACCATAGATATGAGCACGACGCGGACGGACCTGGCCCTGGAGTCGGTTCAGGCCGCCTGTTCCGGGGCGGAGGCGGGGACCATTTCCGGGGTGCGCAGCCGGGAGCGGACCCGGGAGGGCTATGCCGTCACGGACATCCGGGTGGAGGATGAGGACGGGGCCCAGGCCCTGGGCAAGCCCATGGGGCGGTACGTCACCGTGGACCTGGGGCCGTATTTCCGCCGGGAGGCGGACTATTTCGACCGGGGGGTCCGGTGCCTGGCCGGGGAGCTGGCGGCGCTGCTGCCGGAGGGTCCGGTGCTGGCGGCGGGCCTGGGGAACCGGGCCATGACCTGCGACGCTGTGGGCCCGGCGTCCATAGACAACCTGCTGGTGACCCGGCACATGATCCGGGCCATGCCCCGGCAGTTTGCGGATTTCCGGCCGGTGGCGGCGGTGTGTCCCGGGGTGCTGGCCCGGACGGGGCTGGAGGCCCTGGAGCTGGTGCGGGGAGCCGTGGAGCGGGTGCGCCCGGCGGCGGTGATCGCCGTGGACGCCCTGGCCGCCCGGGACAGCGCCCGCCTGTGCGCCACGGTGCAGCTGTCGGACACCGGGCTGGTGCCCGGCTCCGGCGTGGGCAACCGCCGCAGCGCCCTGGACCGGGGCACCCTGGGGGTGCCGGTGATCGCCGTGGGCATCCCCACGGTGGTGGACGCCGACCCCCGGGCGGGGCTGTTCCTGACCCCCCGGGACATCGACCAGCGGATCCGGGAGCTGGGCCGGCTGCTGGGTTACGGCATCACCCTGGCCCTGCAGCCGTCCCTGACGGCGGCGGACGTCACCGCTCTGCTGGGGTAGGGGAGGGCAGCTCCGGGCCCAGGTCCGTCATGCTTTTCAGGCTGATGCCCAGGGTGGACATGTTGTGCAGCAGGGCGGAGGTGGTGGGCGGCAGAAGGCCCGCCACGCCCAGCAGGATCAGCGACAGGTTGAAGCCCACGATGAACCGGTAGTTCCGGTGGATCCGGGCCATCAGGGCCTGACTCAGCCGGCGCAGGGTCACCAGCTCAAACAGATCCTCCGAGGCGATGGTGATGTCGGCGATCTCCCGGGCAATGGCCGCGCCGGTGGAGATGGCCACGCCTGCGTCGGCCTCGGACAGGGCAGGGGAGTCGTTGACCCCGTCGCCCACCATGATGACGGTGTGCCCGGCGGCCTTCTCGCTGCGGATGAAGGCGGCCTTGTCCTCCGGCAGCACCTCGGCATACACGGTGTCCACGCCTACCGCCCGGGCCACGGCCTGGGCGGTCTGGCGGTTGTCGCCGGTCATCATCACCACCTTGCCGATGCCGCAGGCGTGAAGGGCGGCCACGGCGTCCCGGGCCTCCCGGCGCAGGGGATCGTGGATGCAGATCACGGCGGCCAGCTCCCCGGCGATGCACAGGTACAGGTGGGAATAGGCAGGGGAGAGGGCCCGGAACTTCTCGTCCTCCCCCTCCGGCACCCGGCAGCCCTCGTCCTCGAACACGAAGTGGGCGCTGCCGATGAGGACCTTTTCCCCCTCCACTATGCTGGAGATGCCGTGGGCCACCACATACTGCACCTGGGAGTGGTACTCCTCGTGGGACAGACCTCGGGCCCGGGCCTCCTCCACCACGGCGTTGGCCATGGAGTGGGGATAGTGCTCCTCCAGGCAGGCGGCCAGCCGCAGCATCTCCTGGGGGTCACGGCCGCCGAAGGGCACGATCTCCGCCACCCTGGGGGTGGCGTAGGTCAGGGTGCCGGTCTTGTCGAAAACGATGGTGTCCGCCTGGGCCACGGCCTCCATGAACCGCCCGCCCTTGACGGAGATATGGCGCTCGCTGCACTCCCGCATGGCGGAGAGCACCGCAATGGGAATGGCCAGCTTCAGGGCGCAGGAGAAGTCCACCATCAGCACCGACAGGGTCTTGGTGACATTCCGGGTCAGCAGATACGTCAGCGCCGTGCCGCCCAGGGTATAGGGCACCAGGCGGTCCGCCAGCCGGGAGGCCCGGTCCTCGGCGGTGGATTTCAGCTTTTCGGATTCCTCGATCATGCGGACGATGCGGTCATACCGCCCGCCGCCGGAGGCCTTTTCCACGCAGACCACGCACTGGCCCTCCTCCACCACGGTCCCGGCGTATACATAGCTGCCGGGCCGCTTGGCCACGGGCATGGACTCGCCGGTCATGGAGGACTGGTTCACCATGGCCTCGCCATCGGACACCCGGCCGTCCAGGGGGATCACGCTGCCGGTGCGGATGACGATGCGGTCCCCGGCCCGGACGGCGTCGATGGGGGTCAGCACCTCGGTGCCGCCGGCCTGGAGCCAGACCTGGTCCACATGCAGGGACATGGCCCCGGCCAGATCGGCCACGGACTTCTTGTGGGTCCATTCCTCCAGGATCTCCCCCAGCCGCAGCATGAACATCACGGACCCGGCGGTGGCGAAATCGCCCCGGGCCATGGACACGGTGACGGCGGTGGCGTCCAGCACGGCCACGGACAGGCGGCCATGCCACAGGGCCGAAAGCCCCTCCCGGATGTACTTCACCGACCGGATGACGGCCAGCGCCGTGGTCACCGGCGCCGGAAGGAACAGCCGGGAGACCATGCGGCGGGCCACGGTCATGATGAGCTTGTCCTCAAACTCTCGGTTCAGGGCCCGGGAGGTGTGCTCCGGCACCAGGTCCATGGCCTCCGCCCGGGGGAAGGAAAAGGCGGCCAGGGCGGCGATGACGTCCCCCCGGCCGCAGGCGAAGCAGACCACCGCGTCCCGGGTCCGGTCATAGACCTTCACCTCCGTGATGCCGCCCACCGTCCGCAGATAGTATTCCAGAATGTCCGCCTGGCGCAGGGTCATGGCGAGGCAGTGCAGGCGGACCCGCAGCCGTCCGGCGGACTCATGGAGAATGCTGCACTTCATGGCTTATTCCGCCTCGGAAGCATCCTCGATCACGGCGTCGGCCTCCTGCTGGGCCCGCTGCTGGTTGATGGCCTTGGCGTCGGCGTAGATATCCTCCGCGTTTTCCCGGACGGTGGTGACGGTCTCCATGACGCTGTCCTTGGCCCGCAGCACGGCGGCGGTGGTGTGGGTATAGACCTTCTTGGCGTCCTTGCTGGACAGGACCTTGATGCCGGCGGTGCCGAACAGCACACCGGCGGCGAACAGACCGAATTTCTTCATGATGTTACCTCCTGTGGTTTGATGACTTGAATTAGAGTTGTTTAACTCTTGGGGATACTATACCATTGCCCGGGGGAAAATGCAAGACGTTTTCAAAATAAACTGCACAAAATTGCGGGGTTCCTGCCGCAAAAAGCTGCAAATCTGCCGGAATCGGCAGTTTTCGGCAGAGCACATGGGCCCTGCCCTACAAGGCGTGTACCGATAGAATGTTGTGTAGGGCAGGGCCCGTGTGCTCTGCCGCAGGGAACGGGGCGGCTTCCGGGATGCGTCCGTAGGGGCCGGGTTCTACCCGGCCCGAGAGCACCGGAACAAAAAGCCAGAGGCGGACCGCCGGTCCGCCTCTGGGGGGAATGCAATTACTTTTTGATTTCTCCGTTAGCGGCGGCCGTCAGGTAGGCGTTGATGAACCCGTCAATATCGCCGTTCCCCCACAAAGCAGCGCTTTGTGGGGCCCCTGGATCAAATTCTGTCGGGCAGAAATGAATTCCGCCCGACCAAGGTTTTGCCTCGGGCAAAACGCTTGTGCGCCGCAGAGCGGCGAGTCATGGACGGCTTGTGCGTCCCGCTTACTTCTTGATTTCCCCGTTAGCGGCGGCAGTCAGATAGGCGTTGATGAACCCGTCAATATCGCCGTCCATGACGGCCTGGATGTTGCCCATTTCATAGCCGGTGCGGGTGTCCTTGGCCAGGGTGTAGGGCATGAACACATAAGAGCGGATCTGGCTGCCCCACTCGATCTTCATCTGCACGCCCTTCAGGTCGCTGACCTTTTCGGCGTGCTGCTGCATCTTCAGCTCCGCCAGCTTGGCCCGCAGCATCTTCATGGCGTTGTCACGGTTCTGGAACTGGCTGCGCTCCGTCTGGCAGAACACCACGATGCCCGTGGGCAGGTGGGTCAGGCGGACGGCGGAGGAGGTCTTGTTGATGTGCTGGCCGCCGGCGCCGCTGGAGCGGCAGGCCTGCATCTCGATGTCCTCAGGCCGGATCTCGATCTCGCTGTCGTCGTCCAGCTCGGGCATGACCTCCACGGCGGCGAAGCTGGTCTGCCGCCGGGCGTTGGCGTCGAAGGGAGATACACGGACCAGTCGATGCACGCCGTTCTCGCTCTTGAGATAACCGTAGGCGTTGTCGCCCTCGATGAGGATGGTGGCGGACTTGATGCCTGCCTCGTCGCCTGCCTCGTAGTCCATCAGCTGATAGGTGTAGCCGTGGCGCTCAGCCCAGCGGGTGTACATGCGGTAGAGCATCTCGGTCCAGTCCTGGGCCTCGGTGCCGCCTGCACCGGCGTGGAAGGTGAGAATGGCGTTATTGGCGTCGTATTCACCGGACAGCAGCGCTGCCAGACGCCGCTCGCTGATTTCCTTTTCCAGGTTCTCGTACCCGCCGGTGACTTCCGGCAGCAGGGAGGCGTCGTCCTCCTCCTGGGCCATTTCGCACAGGGTCACGGTGTCCTCCCACTCAGACACCAGCCGGTCATACTTCTTGATGCGGTGCTCCAGACGCTTGATCTGCTGGGACACCTTCTGGCTGTGCTCGATGTTGTTCCAGAAGCCCTCCTGTTCCGTTTCGGCCTGGAGATTCTTCAGCTCCTGGCGATCCTTGGGGATGCCCAGGGCCTTCTCCAGCTCCCGCAGAGTGGGCTCCAGGGCCTGGAGCTTCTGTTTGTACTCGTCGTATTCAATGACTGCCATAGATGGTCGTCTCCTTATCGAAAAATTCCTTAGCCTATCCATTATAGCCGGATATGGCCATTCTGTAAAGGAAAATATACCATTACCAGGAATTTTCTTTACAGGATGAAGCCACCGTCGCAGGTGAGGACCTGGCCGGTGATGAAGGATGCCTGCTCCCCGGCCAGGAAGGCCACGGCGTGGGCAATGTCCTCCGGTGTGCCCAGGCGGCCCAGGGGCGTTTCCTGAGCCAGCTGCGGCAGTACCTCCGGCGGCAGGGCATCCAGCATATCCGTGCGGATAACGCCGGGTGCCACGCAGTTGACCCGGATGTGGGTAGGGGCCAGCTCCATGGCCAGGGAGCGGGTCAGACCGATCAGCGCCGCCTTGGTGCAGGAGTATGTCACCTCACAGCTGGCGCCCCGCTGACCCCAGATGGAGGAGATGTTCACGATGCAGCCTGCGTGCTGGTGGAGCATGTGGGGCAGCACTGCCTGGATGGTGTGGAACGCGCCGTCCACATTGACGGAGAAGTACCGGTGCCACAGCTCCGGGGTGATGTCCTGGAACAGGGCTTGACCCGCCACACCGGCGTTGTTCACCAGCAGCGATACCGGGCCGAAGGTTTCCTCCACCTGCCGCACCATGGCTGTCACCTGGTCCCGTTGAGATACGTCGGCCTGGACCATCATGGCCCGGCAGCCCTCTGCCGTCAGCTGCTCCAGCAGCGACCGGGCGCAGTCCTCCCGGAGCCGATAGTTGATGCACACGGCCCAGCCCTGCCGGGCCAGCTCCGCCGCCACAGCCCGGCCGATGCCCCGGGATGAGCCTGTTACCAGCGCGATTTTTTCCATGATGTTTGTCCTCCTGGGTGGTTTTGAGAAAAGTATAGCAAATAAATTGAAACTTGGCAAGAAAACTGTTGACAAATTGGTGCGGACCGTGTAGAATACATACTGTTCCGCGCGGTTAGCTCAGCTGGTAGAGCACATGCTTGACGTGCATGGGGTCACAGGTTCGAGTCCTGTACCGCGCACCATAGCCGGACACCGATTCTGATGCGATGTGTATCACAATTGGTGTCCGGTTTTTATTTCATCCAAGTCGCGCAGATCATCTATTCAACATTTGGAAGATTCGACTAAGGGAGTGAATGTTTTGTTTTCAGTGACAGCGAGAATAAAAAAAGTTAGCCAGCCAAGAGGGGGCTACATTCCGCCCAAAGGACTAAAAGCAATCGAATACTACGACCAATACGAAATTGAGAAATTAGATTCTGCATACAAGCCAATTCAAGGATTAGCTGTTGATTATCTAACAAGATTTGTGAATGGAACACCGAAACAAGACGCTTTTCGCGTTTCTTTGATGGGGGCAGAGAAAGTCGATGAGCTTGATAATGCGAATCGGTTGTTAGACAATGTTAGAGGGTTGGATGCCGCATCAATCCGTAATGCCTGCCAGCTGGTCGGCTATGACGTTGCATACCGTAGGGGGAAAAATTATTTTTCACCCGTTGACAGGATATGTCCCAGCAAACAAATGGTGGAAAACATTACCATACTGGTTAACCGTAGCCGTACCTTCTTGAAAAGTGTTGGCCCAATTATTTCCAGCGGATTTACTTTTGAAGGTGGCTATAATCGTATTATCGACAGCGGTGACGGTGATTACCTGACCCGTGATACGCTGTGGGATTTTAAGATTTCTGATGCCGCTCCTACGAAAGAACACACGTTGCAGATACTGGTTTACTACATATTGGGCATTCATTCAAGGCACCCGGAGTTTCAAGAGATGAAAAATTTAGGTATATATAACCCGGAGCTTAACATTGCACACACCATACCTTTGTCAGATATTTCGGATGAGACCTTTTATAACGTCAGCAGGGATGTTATTGGTTACTGTATGCCTGCCGATATAGAGGAGTGGAGGTGGGCGACTGGTACAAGCGAAGATGCAATGAACAAGTTACGTACTGATCTTGCTGCCGAACTCAATGATACCGGTTTTTCACCGGAGAAATACAAAGACGGTATCCACGATATAACGCTGGATGATTATTGGAGCTTCTATCAGAAAATATCAACTACACCCAGGCCAAAATTTTCAGGCATCCGTTCCATCAAACTTGTCAAAAATTCCGGTTATTTTATGTTTGTGGGCTTTTCTGAAATAGGAACTAAACACATTATGTATGGCGGGAAGAAAAGAAATCTCAACCAGTCCTTGGAGTATTACTACCAGAGGCTGCCCGAATATGCAAGTGCAGTGATGCGAAAGTTTTCAAAATATTGGGATGCTTTATACAGCATATCAAGACAGATTCGATCTGTTGTTCTCAACGAAGAGGAGGTCGAAAACTGCTACCAGAAATATGTTTCCCAATGCAAGGCGGATAAGGTCATGTATGCGGATATGAGATTGTGGAAAGCCCTGCACAAGGACCAGTATTCATTCTATGGAAGGGTACACGGTTGCATAGTAGACATTGATAATTTCAACCATATCTATCTGAACCCTTATGATGGTTCAGTTACACCATATTGGGCATCATCCAAGTACCTGAAGTTTGCATATTCAAATGTTGCCAGTCTGATTGCGGCCAAGAGACCTGAAATGCTGATGGCATTCAATCGCATGGTCGATGCAAACGCTGGAAAAGAAGTCGCTCTGCTTACATTGGCCGCTTCAAAGGAAGCGGGGAAAATCTCTGTGCTTGAGCAACAGAAGATCGATACGTGCTGTACGCCCGTGACGGATACAAGTATGAATGATATTTCAGACCGTTTAGGGCTGTTGCAGAGAATATATGACTATCATTACGTTTGTGCATGGTACGATAATCTTGAGGACGAAGATACGCGTCCCGCTAAACTCACTGCGGGAGAATCAGAGCAATAAATTGCAATGCTCTTGAATTTTTTGACAGTGGCAGACTTTTTTGACAGGCTGAAACGGGCGGCCCCTGACCGGGGCCGCCCGTTTTCTGCAATTTACGCCTGCCGGTCCGCCTGGATCAGCAGCTTCAGGGCCTCCACGCCCACCTCCACGGCGGAGGTGGTGTCCTCGCTCATGTCCTGGTCCAGTCCGGCGGCTTCCCGCTCCTGGTTCCAGATCACATGGAAGCAGCTGCCGCAGCGGCAGCCCAGGGCGTCGGCCACCACAAACAGGGCGGCGCTTTCCATTTCGCTGGCTTTCACGTGCAGGCGCTTCCAGGCCTCCCACTTGTTCAGCAGCTCATAGGACACCGGCATTCTGGCGGGGCTGTGCTGGCCATAAAATGCGTCCTTGCACTGCACCACGCCGGTTTTCAGGGATTTGCCCAGATTTTTGGCGGCCTGCACCAGGGCGCAGGTGACGTCGAAATTGGCCACGGCCGGGTACTCGATGGGGGCATACTCCCGGCTGGTGTGCTCAAAGCGGATGGCACCGGTGGCCACCACCACGTCGCCGGAGCGTACGTCCAGGTCGATGCCGCCGCAGGTGCCCACCCGGATGAAGGTATCCGCGCCGATGTTGTGCAGCTCCTCCATGGCGATGGAGGCGGAGGGGCCGCCGATGCCGGTGGAGCAGACGGAAACCTTTTCCCCCAGCAGGGTTCCGGTATAGATGGTAAATTCGCGGTTCTGGGCCACAAAATGGGCGTCGTCGAACAGGGCCGCGATCTTTTCGCAGCGGCCCGGGTCGCCGGGCAGGATGACGTAACGGCCCACGTCGCCCTCCACGCAGTGGATATGGAACTGTTTGTCCAGCTTTTGCATAGCTGCGCCTCCTTGATAAGTGATCCGTGTGATGCCGTCATTATATCATAGGAAGCCGCCGGGTGCAAATAAAATGCCGGGGCGGGTGCTTATACGTTGCCGTACATAAACAGGTCGCACTTGATCATGCCGTTATAGAGCTTGCGCTTCTTCTTGGCCTGGTGGCCGAAAGTGCGCTCAAACTCCTGTCTCTTATACACATCTCCGAGCCCACGAGACCGATCAGTATCTCG
>ENA-OZHQ01000450-OZHQ01000450.1-human-gut-metagenome-genome-assembly--contig:-NODE-450-length-9467-cov-5.448045_pt1 | contig 9467 bp, 7 predicted proteins | sample MGYA00244044_ERZ653682 | MGnify/ENA primary metagenome ERZ653682 (study PRJEB26926, sample SAMN06165288) | human gut metagenome | biome: ENVO:00009003; feature: ENVO:2100002; material: ENVO:00002003...
AAACCATGTCTTTTTTATCTACTTTTCAATTTGCGAAATTTATTCTACCTTATCGTTCAAGAGGATTTTCGTCAGAATCCCGCCAATAGCGATGACAAGTAAGCACGGAACCATCTGACCGTATGAAAAGATGAGCACGGCCCGTTTGTATAGGCCGTGCTCATCTTTGTGTTTTCTCAAAGTAGTAGTGCTCTTCTCCATCTGCAAATCAGCCGATTCCTCTACGCCATTTTTACGCCATTTCTGCGTGGGACTGCATAGAGAAATATGAAGTTATAATTTGGTTGGTTTTGCGTAAAACCGCGCTATATCAGGCTTTAGCGGCGTTTATGGAGAGGTATGGAGATATAGAATCCGGCGTTTGAACGCCAATACCCAGTTTCATTTATCACCGCATCTCCTTAATCTCGCTAATTTAAAGCCAGGCGCACCGCGTCAATCCTTGAGGCGTTTTTGCAGCAGCACAGTCATAAGTTCGCCCATGCCGTCAACTATGAGGCTCACGCCGAACGCCACCACCATCAGCCGCGCCGTACTGAAAGGATTTATCAGTATCACCAGTCCGAGCAGTCCGGGCAGCAGGGCGGACAAAACGAACAGACCTCGCCCGGGATATCCGCCGCGAAACGCGGCCACTGCCAGAGGCAGTTTGCCCACGCAGTCAACAAGCAGCATACAGCCCAGCGCCAGGGGAAGGATGGCAAGTATGCTCTGCGGGCTCACCAGCGCGAAAAGGGCAAAAGCGCCTGCAACAACTGTCAGAAAGAGGTCCCCGGTCAAGCTGATACCGGCCCGGCGCCCCTGTATATATCGAAACAGGTGGATGAGCCCGTATACCAGCGCGCCGATGGCAAGCGCCGTAACGAACATATTACTGACCGCGACAGGATACAAAGCCAGAATGACACCGGCCACTATGCAGAATGCCGCCGTCCACATTGAAGCTGAACGTTCCATAAAGAATTTATGCACCGTCTCCCCCTCCTTGTCACGAGCCGGGCTGCCCCGCAAAGCGGAACTGAGGCCGGCTCTCCAGCGGAAACACTCCAAGTTCTGCGCCCTCCAGGGTCTCCCCGCCCATGCGCACCGCGTGGACGCAGCAGCTGTCATAGGTCTTGTAGTAGTACACGCCCTCCCGGGCGTCGGCGCAGCAGGAATAGATAGTCTCGTCCAGTCTGCCCTCCGGCGTGACCACACTGCCCTTTACCATGGCGACGGCGTCCAGCAGGTGGAAAAACCGGCTTATCTCTTCCGGACGCTCTTCACCCATGTCCGCATGGCATTTGAGGAAGCTCATGCGCACGAAGCGCGACATGGGCGAGGCGTCGCCGGGCAGTCCGATGGCGCCCATGCCCTGGCCGTAGGCATTCAGCTCGAGTCCGGGGCAGAAGCTGTTTGCCCCCGTCTCAACGGAGAGCCGGCGGTAGTTGTTCAGGTTCATAAGCTGATATGGATAGGGCGGGTTGTTCGTCAGCACGCCCGGCCTGTCCTCATAAAAGTGCAGCCCGTCCGCCATCGGCTCCGCTATGAGCGAACCATCTCGCGCGGCTATCTGCCAGTGCAGCGCCGCGAGAGGGTAGCCCGGCGCGAAGGGCTCGGCCAGCAGGCGCACCCGCTCGAGTTTGGCCCTGGCCTCTCTCAGCGAAGCACAGCTGCCCAGTATGAGCGGAATGAGTTCCCAGGGCGCGACGTTCAGCCGCCCGGCCTCCGGAGCGTCGAAATACCTTGCGTTGCCGGGGAAGTACAGTCCGGCCATATACAGGCCCTTTTCGTTCACGGCCTCCGCATAGAGCGGCGTGTCCTCCGCGACGGAGGCCATGCCTATCATCGCATAATGCCGCTCCAGCGGTTCAATGTGCCGGAAGGCAAAGGCATGGGAGCGCGGGGTGACGACCACCTTCTCTCCGAAGTGGTATTCCAGGTCCAGGTTGCGCCCATACAGCTCCCGCTCCGGGAACGCTATGCTCGTACACACAGCAGCATCGACCTCACATTTTCACATCGTCCGGGGCGCGGCAAAGTACCCGTCCCGCAGTTTCAGGGCGGGAATCTCTCCCCGCCCTGGTCCTTTATTTATTCTCTTTGTCCTCAGTCTCGCCGTCGGCGGGCTCGGTCTTGGGCTCTGTCTCCGGCTCCGGCTGTTCCAGCGCGGGTGAGGTGGCGGGCTCGTCGAAGGTGTAGCTGATATGCCTTGCCGGCGGCTCGATGGTGTTGTCGCGCGGCCTGGGCGGCTGCTTCTTCTCCGGCAGCTTGCCGGTATGGCAGTAGCGGCTGAAGTCCTCGCCCTCCATGCTCTCATACTTGAGCAGGTAGTCGGCCAGGCCCTTTATGATATCTGCGTGCTCGGTCAGGATGCCCTCGGCCTTGGCGCTCGCCTCGTCGAAGAGGCGCTTGACCTCCTCGTCGATGATGGCGGCGGTCTCTTCGGAATAGCTCTTCGTCGTGCCGAAGTCGCGGCCTATGAAGATGCTGTGGCCGGAGGAATCGTAGCTGATGGGGCCTAGCCTGTCGCTCATGCCGAACTGCGTGACCATCGCCCGGGCGAGGTTCGTCGCCTGCTGGATGTCGCCGGAAGCGCCGGTCGAGATGTCGTCCAGGAAGAGCTTTTCGCTCACGCGCCCACCCAGGGACACCACGATGTCCTCGAAGAGCTCCGCGTAGGACTTGAAGTTCTCCAGGTCCTCCTTTGGCCGGAAGTAGGTCGCGCCGCCGGAGGGGCCGCGGGGGATGATGGTGATATAGTGAACGGGGTCCGTGTGCTCCAGGAACTCCGCCACGACGGCATGACCGCCCTCGTGGTAGGCCGTGAGCTTTCTTGCCCTCTCGCTCATGATCTTGCTCTTCTTCTCCGGACCCATCTGCACCTTGCGTATGGCCTCTTCTATTTCGTAGGAGGTGATGAATCGCCTGCCGTTCGAGACAGCCATGAGCGCGGCCTCGTTGAGGAGGTTCTCCAGGTCCGCGCCGGAGAAGCCCGGCGTGCCGCGGGCGATGGAATTGAGGTCCACGTCGTCGCCCAGGGGCTTGCCCCTGGCGTGTACGCGCAGTATGGCCTCCCTGCCCCTTATATCGGGCAGACCGATATATACCCTGCGGTCGAAGCGGCCCGGGCGGGTCAGTGCGTTGTCCAGGATATCGTCGCGGTTCGTGGCCGCCATGACGATGACGCCCTCGTTGTTGGTAAAGCCGTCCATCTCGACGAGCAGCTGGTTCAAAGTCTGCTCTCTCTCATCGTGGCCGCCGCCGAGGCCGGAGCCGCGCTGACGTCCGACGGCGTCTATCTCGTCTATGAAGATGATGGCCGGCGCCACCTTCTTGGCCTGGTCGAACAGGTCACGCACACGCGAAGCGCCGACGCCGACATAGAGCTCGACGAAGTCCGAGCCGGATATCGACAAAAACTGCACGCCAGCCTCTCCCGCGACGGCCTTGGCTATAAGCGTTTTGCCGGTACCCGGAGGGCCTACGAGCAGCACGCCCTTGGGTATGCGCGCGCCCATATCCGTATAGGCGCGGGGATTCTTCAGGAAGCTGACGACCTCCTGCAGCTCGGCCTTCTCTTCGTCGCAGCCGGCCACGTCCGCGAAGGTGACCTTCTTCTGCTCCTCGCTGCCTAGTCTGGTCCTGGCCTTGCCGAACTTGCCGACGCCGGGCGCTCCGCCGCCGGACTTGTTCATCATATAGTACCAGAGCGCAAAGAACACGACGAGCAGCAGCAGGTACGGGATCATGCTTGCCCACCACGGCCAGACGAAGCCCTCGTCCAGGTCATAGTCCTTTATGATGCCTTCGGCGTGCTGCTGATCTATGAGGTCTCCCATCTGCAGGAGGAAATAGCTCACGTCGTAGAGGCTGTACGTCAGCGCCGGGTCGCCAGGCTGGGCTCCTTTTTTGGTGATGATGATGTCGGAGCCCCGTATTACGAAAGACTCCACCTGTTCGCTCTTGAAAAGATCCACCACGTCGGAGTATACCATTTCCTCCGACACGCTCGGCGTAGTCATGGTATAGACAACAGCGAGCAAAATGATCATTATGAGCACATAAAAACCGAGATCTCGCGCCCGGTTCCTCTGAGGTTTCAACTAAACTTCACATCCTTCGGATACTTTCGCTCTATTTCAACGCCTTTTAGGCGTAGATTTCCGGTTTCAAAATGCCGATATATGGCAGGTTCCTATATTTCTCCGCATAATCAAGGCCGTAGCCGACGACGAACGCATCCTCGACCTCGAAGCCGACGTAATCGGCTTTAATATCGGCCCGGCGGCGCGAGGGCTTATCCAGCAGCGTGACTATGCTGATGGAGGCAGGCTGTCTGACGGAGAGGTAGTTCTTGAGGTAGCTCAGCGTCACGCCGCTGTCCAGAATGTCCTCGACGATGATGACGTCCCGTCCAGCGATGTCCCTGGAGAGGTCTTTGTTTATCTTGACGGCGCCGGTGGTAGTCGTCCCGTCACCATAGGACGAGACCGCCATAAAGTCCATCGTGCAGTGGAGTTCCACGCTCCGCAGCAGGTCCGCCATGAAAATGAAGCAGCCCTTCAGCACGCCGACGAATATCGGTTCCTTCCCGGCGAAATCCTCCGAGATCTGCCTGCCCAGTTCGGCTACGCGCTCCTTGAGCTCGGCCTCCGTGAGCAGTATTCTCTCCATATCCTCTCTCATTTTGCCTGTCCCCCGACCCAATTATGAATTTTTGATATATCTATTCTGAGCGCGGCGTCCTCCGGACCTGGCAGCGCGCGTTCCGCCACACCGAATCCGCAGACCGCCAGCGGCCCCGCGCCGTCTCTCAGGACAGGGACACGCACCCGCTCGGCAAGCGTCAGACCCCGCTCCGAAAAGAGCTCTTTCAGCTTTTTCGTGCAGCCGCGCCCCTGCAGTCTTATCCTGTCTCCCGGCTGTCTGGACGTACAGGTTATAGTACCACAGATATTCTCACATTTAAAGAAAAAAGTGTTTAATGAACTGTGAATTTCGCCTGCGCGCTCCAGTCTGCGGCAGATAAGGCTGATCCCCGCCTCCGGTATGAGCGTCTCGCCGTCCAGGACCAGCTCACGCTCGGGCAGGGGTTCCGGCTCCGACTGCGCGCCGAATCTCAGGATGCCGCGCTCTCTCTTGAGCCGTGTCCCCGGCAGGCTGAGGTAGCCCAGACCCGCGCCCCCTGCCAGCTCCAGCGCCGCCTGCACCTGCTGCTCGGACATGGAAACGCCCGCAGCCAGGCGCAGCGCCCGGGTCGATACCGGCAGCGGCAGCTCCAGCAGCTCCGCGCAGGGTATGCCCTCCGGGTGCTCCGCAAGGAACTTCTCCGCCAGGCCGGTAAGGAAGTCCTCGTCCCGCCTCAAAAGCACGGCCGCCCGTCCAGCCGCCTGCGCGAACTCCGGGTTCACGCTCAAAAGCGCCGGCACCGCCCTGTGCCGTATGCGGTTGCGCGCGTAGTCGTCACGCGCGTTCGAGCTGTCCTCCACGTGGGTTATACCCCGCTCCGCGAGGTATTCCTCCACCTCGCGCCGGGTGACGCCGAGCATCGGCCTTATTATCCGCCCGCGCCGCTCCGGTATGCCGCAGAGACCCCGCAGTCCCGCGCCGCGGGCCAGGTTCAGGAGCATGGTCTCGGCGTTGTCATCCGCGGTATGCGCCGTGGCGATGGCGATGGCGCCTATTTTGTCCGCTGTCTCCTCCAAAAAGGCGTATCTCAGCCTTCTGGCGGCATCCTCCTCACCCAGGCCCATGCGCGCGGCAAAGGCCGCGACCTCGCCGCGGCCGAAATGAGCTCTTATGCCCAGGGCCTCGCAGAGCCCGCGCACGAAGTCCTCGTCCCTGTCCGACTCCGCACCGCGCAGGCAGTGGTTGAAGTGCGCGCACTCGAGGACGTATCCCGTCTCCCCTGCGAGCTCCCTGAGCTTGTGCAGCAGATATACTGAATCCGCCCCGCCGGAGACCGCACAGAGCAGCACGCCGGAGCGCGGCAGCAGCGACTCATTCATCGTCGTGCCTCTTGTCGAGTGCGACGAAGCTGGTGTACTCAGGCAGCCACATCATATTCAGCGTACCCGTCTGGCCGCGCCGGTTCTTGAGGATGATGAGCTCTGCCTCGTTCGGGTTCTCGCACTCTTGATTATAGTATCCTTCCCTGTATATGCCCATGACGACGTCGGCGTCCTGCTCGATGGCGCCGGACTCGCGCAGGTCGGAGAGCATGGGCCTTTTGTTCTGCCTCTGCTCGTTTGCGCGCGAGAGCTGGCTCAGGCAGAGCACGGGGACGCCCAGCTCCTTTGCCATTATTTTCATCATTCGGCTTATGTCCGACACCGCCTGGGTGCGGCTCTCGTTGGCCCAGCTGTTGCCGCTTCCTGCCGACTGCATGAGCTGCAGGTAGTCCACTACGATGAGGCCCAGGTTCTTGAGCCTGCGACACTGGGCGTTCATATCCGCAACGGTTAGGCTGGGATTGTCGTCTATTCTGATGTCCGTTTCGCTCAGGACGCCCGCGGCGGAGCCTATGCGCTTCCACTCGTCCTCCGTGAGGCGGCCGGTCTGGAGCTTTTTGCTGTCCACGAGCGCTTCCCCTGCGAGCAGGCGCATAACGAGCTGTTCCCTCGTCATCTCGAGCGAGAACACGGCGACGGTCTTGTTCGTGGCCTTTGCCGCCGCGAGGGCGATGTTCAGGCCGATACTGGTCTTGCCCATGCCTGGCCTGGATGCCACGAGCACGAGGTCGCCGGGGCCGAGGCCGAGGATGGCGCTGTCCAGCTCGCGCATACCGGTGGTTATGCCGGGCGTGCCGCCCTCGGAGAGCGCGGCTTCGGAGATGCCGTCGTAAACGCGCTGGACCACTGTGGACACAGGCTCCAGCCCGCCGAGATTCCTGTCCTTGCCCAGGGCAAAGATCTTCCGCTCCGCGGCCTCAAGCGCGCTGTCCGCCTCGCCCGCGCCCTCGTAGACCATCTTCGATATCTCGTCCGCCACCGTACCCAGGGCGCGCAGGAGCGCGCGGTCACGCACGATGGCCGCGTATTCCAGCACGTTCGCCGCCGTCGGCGTGACGAGCATGAGCTCCTTGAGGTACTGCTCGGTATTCTCCTGGCTGACGCCGCGGACCTTCATCTGGTCCAGCACCGTCACCGGGTCCACCGTCTGGCCGTAGGCAAACATGGCGAACACGGTCTCGAAGATGTCCCTGTTCGCCTGTATATAGAAGTCCGCGGGCTTCAGCTTGTCAATGACCTCGGGGATGCAGCGCGCGTCTATGAGTATGGAGCCGAGCACAGCCTGCTCCGCCGCCGCGGAATACGGCGTGCGCCTCCCCAGGAGTTCGTCCATCTGAGACCTCCGGTCTTATTTCTGCTCCGTAACTATGAGGTTTATCGTCCCGGAAACCTCGTAGCCCAGCTTTGCCTTGACCTCGTAGGTCCCGAACTGCTTGATTGGCTCCGCCTGGACGATCTTGTTCTTTTCTATCTCTATCCCGTGCTGGGCGCGGAGCGCGTCGGATATCTCCTGGCTGGTGACGGCGCCGAAGAGCCTGCCGCCCTGTCCGGCCTTGGCCTGGATGCGCACCACCACGCCGGAGAGCCGCTTTGCGTTCTCCTCGGCCAGCGCCTTTTCCTTGGCCATCTGCGCGGCCTTTGCCTTTTCCTTGAGCTTTATGGCGTTGAGAGCGTCCGCCGTGGCCTCGCTCGCCAGTTTGCGCGGCAGCAGATAGTTGCGCGCGTAGCCGTCGGAGACCTCTTTCATCTCGCCCTTCTTGCCCTGCCCTCTCACGTCTACGTTGAATATGACCTTCATGGCTCTACTTCCTTTCCCAAAGCCGGACTCAGCCGTCCAGATAGTCGTCTATTGCGGCGAAGAGGCTGTTTACGGCGTCCCTGAGGCTCGTATCCTTGAGCTGCGCCGCCGCGGCGGAGCGGTTGCCGCCGCCGCCCAGCTTCTCCATTATCATCTGTGCGTTCATGTCGCCTATGGACCGGGCCGAGATGTTCGCGCCTCCGTCGTCCGTCGGCGTGACGACGAAGGACACCTCCACGCCGGAGATGTTCAGCAGCTCGTCCGCCGCCTGGGCCACCACGACCCTGTCCTGCGGGGTCTGCGGAACGGCCACTGCGATGTTGCCCCGATAGAGCTGAGCGCTCTGCAATATCTTATACCGCGCAACGGTGTGCTCCATGTCGTTCTGCAGGAGCTTTTTGACCTCCGTCGTGTCTGCGCCGGCCCTGCGCAGGAAGGCCGCCGCGTCGAAGGTGCGCTCGCCCGTGCGGATGGTGAAGTTCTTCGTGTCGAGCACTATGCCTGCCAGCATGGCCTCGGCCTCGCTGCGCAGGATGTCCTCCGTCTCCACGGTCTCCTGCAGGACCTCGCTCATGAGCTCGCAGACCGAGGAGGCGTAGGGCTCGTGGAACATGAGGTCCGCGTTCTGGATATAGGATGCGGCGCGCCTGTGGTGGTCTATGACCGCCACCCTGTTGCAGGCGTCCAGGAGATTCTGGTCCTCCACCTGTTCCGGCCTGTTCGTATCCACCACGACGAGGAGGCTCCGCCCGTCGGCCTGGAGCATGGCGTCCTGGGGCGTTATGAAGGCGTTGCGGTATTCGGGCTCGTTTTTCATCCGCTCTATGAGCAGGTGCGAGCTGTTCTTGACCGGGTCTATGACGATGCGGCAGAGCCTGCCCTTTTTCCTGGCTATGCAGCAGACCGCCACCGCAGAGCCGACGGCGTCCAGGTCCGCGAACTTGTGGCCCATGACGAACACGCGGGAGGAGTCCGCGATGAGCTCGGCCAGGGCGTTCGCCATTACGCGGCTCTTGACCTTTGTCCTGGTCTCGACCTCGTTGCCGCGCCCGCCGAAGAACTCGAAGTTGAAGCGGTTTTTTATGACCGCCTGGTCGCCGCCCCTGGAGAGCGCCATCTCCGCCGCCAGGGAGCTGAACTGGTAGTCCTCGCCGAAGCCGGAGCCGTCGTGTCCGACGCCTATGCTTATCGTGGCGTGTATGCCCGAGGGGCTGACCACCGAATGGACCTGGTTCAGCAGCGCGAACTTCTCGGCCTTCATGGATTCCAGCCAGCGCTCCTCGAAGATGAACACGTATCTGTCCCTGTCGTACCGGCGCAGGAAACCGTCCTTGCCGTCGCACCACTGTGAGATGCTGTCCTCTACGGCGTCGCGCAGGTCGTTTTTGATCCTATCCGGGTGGTTTTTCACGAGCTCGTCGTAGTTGTCTATGACGATGGTGGCGATGACCGGGCGGGAGTCCTCGTATTTTATGCGGATATCGTCATACTCCGTGACGTCCACCCAGTAGGCGATGCCCATGAAACCGTGACCCTGGTCGCCCTCCGCGTCCGCGGGGCGGATGATATTGCCGTGGATCTGGTATTTCCTGTCTCCCATGGCGAGCAGGCCGGGGTACTGGGTCTTGCCCTGTCTCTTATACACATCTCCGAGCCCACGAGACCGATCAGTATCT
>ENA-OZHQ01000451-OZHQ01000451.1-human-gut-metagenome-genome-assembly--contig:-NODE-451-length-9461-cov-6.411333_pt1 | contig 9461 bp, 7 predicted proteins | sample MGYA00244044_ERZ653682 | MGnify/ENA primary metagenome ERZ653682 (study PRJEB26926, sample SAMN06165288) | human gut metagenome | biome: ENVO:00009003; feature: ENVO:2100002; material: ENVO:00002003...
CGATTGATGCCTCTTTAGCTCAGTTGGTAGAGCACGACACTCTTAATGTTGGGGTCCAGGGTTCGAGCCCCTGAGGGGGTACAAAGCAAAAGACTGATAATCAATGATTATCGGTCTTTTTTGCGTTTATGCTATTCCTTTCTCTTTGGCATTTTTAGGGCAAAAACAGCCCGTTTGAGGGTGCAGGGTACACATTAGGCTCCACATAGAGAACTACACACCCAACTGCATATAACAATGTAATCAAATGACATTCAAAGTTATATGCCGCAAAGAAATTATTTATAAAAATTCCACCTCTCCATTGTGCCTTTTATTCTTTCAGGGCAAACGCAAAAAGGCAGTCGGATTGGGCGTTTCCGTTGCGCTTAAACATTGGGATGCAGAAGCACAAAAGGTAACAGACGACTGCCCCGACAGGGACAATATTCAGTTTCAGATAACAGCCAAAGTAAAAGAGTACGAGAAGAAAATCCAACGTTTAGAGATTATGGATATTCCCGTAACCTTTGAAAACCTCTTTGAGCAAAACGGCAAACGGCTGAATTGTTCCGTAGGCGATTATCTGAAACAGACCATCGAACGGTTGGAAACACTCGGCAAATACGGCTCGGCATCCAAACACCGCTCCCTACTCTCCCGCCTGTCTGAATTTAGGTCGCTGAACACTCGGTTCGATGAAATAGATTTAGCATTCCTGCGTGATTTTGAATTGTTCCTGCGTAAAGAGGGCAATGTAAACAACAGCATAGCCACGAAATTTGCCATCTTTAAGGCCACCTATAACAAGGCACTTGCAGAGGGTTTGTTTCTCCAAAAGATAAATCCGTTTGCAAAATACAAGGTCGGTAGCCTATGGACACGAACGAGGAAGCGAGCCATCACGAAAGAAGATATACAGAAACTTGTAGCGTTGGATATAACTCCTAATTACAGGACGAACTATGCCGAGTTTGCACGGGATATTTTCCTATTCTCTTACTACACGGCAGGTATCAACTTTACGGATATGGCTACTCTGCGTTACTGCGATATTGTGGACGGCAGGATTTACTACTCCCGCCACAAGACACAGAAATTGCTGTCCTTTCAACTCGTACCGAACGCCATGCAGATTATCGAGAAATACAGCAAGGCCAACCATGCACAGGAAGATTATATCTTTCCTATCCTCGACCGCTCGGAACACAAAACAGCACAGCAGATTTTCAACCGAACGCACAAGGCTTTGCGGAAAGTCAATCGAGAATTGAAAGTGCTGGGTGATATGATTGGATTGGAAATGCCATTGACTACCTATGTTGCTCGGCATACGTTTGCCACCGTTCTAAAGCGGTCGGGAGTAAACATTGCAATCATTTCGGAATCGTTAGGTCATTCCGATTTATCCACGACACAAATTTACTTGGATAGTTTCGAGAACTCGCAAATCGACGCGGCTATGCAACACTTGCTGTGAGGAGTGACGTATTTTTGCGATTATTGATTGGATAAACCCCTTTGAAATTATGTCACTGCCAAAAGAGATTGTTTGGAAACGAACAATCTCTTATTTTTTTGCTAACTTTATAAGACCAACTTAAACCTATATTGCTATGAGTGAATATTATTCCAGCCAGAAAGAGTACGAAGCTGAAATGGATGCTTTGAACGATGGATTTGTAGACCTCCAACCCGCCTCTTTCGCTGATCTTAAAACCTCGGACAATGATGTTGTCTTTGAACTGCTTGTGAAAATTATGGATTCATCGCAATCGTTAAATCTGGTATGTGGTATAGATTCAGGGATGGCCTTTTACGAATTTGAAGTAGATGGTGGCGTAAAAAGAAAATTATATCTGAATAGAGATATATGGTCATATGTAAACCATTATCTGATGTACGGCAAGAAGAAGCCAGATTATCCCAATATCTGTAATGTGGATAAAAAGGTGGATGAAAACTACATTTTTTATATGTATAAGTATGATCGTGCGAATAACGCATCTCGCTACAATCCAACGAGCAAAGAGTATAAAGCAGTTCATTCTCATGGTATAGTCAATTATGGCGTATTCCCTTATACGCCCGAAGAGATGATTAAAAAGTTGATTTGGGCCAGATAAAAATGAAACTATCAGAAATAGACCCTGCTACCATACCTCGTCCTCCAGCGGGAGAGGTATGGCGCAAAGTGGAGTTCTGGGAATTAAGATACTCGGATGTCGCCCGTGATTGCCGCCTTTTTCGACAGATGGTGAGGGATGGAGTGTCTATTGATGGTGTGCTCGAACTTGAACATGGGATTCCAGAATTTCAAATTCGGCTGACTAAACAAGCAAAGTATTCCATATCCTATATTTCCATTTCATTAACTCCCGAATATGAATCGTTCCTATTGAACTATCTGTTTACAGGTGAAAATCGTGGATTCCCTACTTATCATAAGAACAGCGAAACCCCGAAATTCAGAGCCGAAGCAGATTACTTATACAAACACATCAAACGGGAAACAGAGCGAGGGGCAGCCATCTTTAGGAGCGAAGAAAAGGATGAAATAAAAGGGACACATGTAACGGCTAAATATCCGTTCGGGAGTATCGACTATGGATTTTTCCCACTAACTCAAGAGGAACTGATTGCCAAGTTGGAAACCGTCGAACCTTATCATTACTCTTTCCTGCCAACCGATGTCCCAGAACTGCAAAATAATCGTTTGCCGATAGACCTGCGAACAGTAGACGCAGGCGAACATTTAGATTCAGTATTCAAGGAGATACCTACAAATACCATTATCGACAAGACAGTATGTGGGATTGGTGCCACTTGGTTGGAGATTCATTCTAAACGCAATTCTATTATCATCGAACCGAATGTACCTGTCATAATTGGCAAGGAGCAACAGCATCCGAATATTATCGGCGTGTATGGTGATAATATGCCAACGGCTAAAATCATCGAACGGATAACGGCACAGGAGGGACAACCTATAAAGTTGATGACAACACCAGACAGCTATCCCAAAGTGACAAGTGCACTTAAAAAACTGCATATTCCTTATTTGCAGGATTATTTTCTGTTGTTCGATGAGTGTGAGAAAATAGTTGCTGACATTGACTATCGACAGGATATGACGCTGCCTATTGATGATTTCTTTCTGTTTCAGAATAAGGCGATGGTATCAGCCACTCCTATTGTTATCAATGACCCGCGTTTTGAGGAGCAGAAATTTACAATCATCAAAATAAAACCAGCCTACGACCATAGCAAGGAGTTAGAAATAAGGCCCACGAACAATGTGGAGGTAATGTTGCACCGTTTATTCGCCCAACTGAAAGAGGATGCTACCCCTATATGTGTGTTCTATAATTCGGTGAGGGGAATTAAGGAATTGATTGTGAATTTCAAAATTGGGGATGATACGAATGTCTATTGCAGTACGGAAGCTCGAAAACAACTCCATAAAGAGGGCTATCACGTATTCGATTCGGTGACAGATAAGAACGGCAAAATATCTTTGAAACGCTACAATTTCTTTACCAGCCGTTTCTACTCCGCATTGGATATTAATCTCGATTTCAAGCCGACGGTGATTATGCTTTCACGGGTTTATAAAACCATCGAGGGATTGGTTTCTCCAACATTGATAGATCCAGAAACGGAAGCAATACAGGTTGTAGGCAGATTTAGAAATGGCGTAAAGCAAATCATCCATATTACGGACACCAACCCTGACACAACATATCAAAGTCGAGAGGAGTTGGAACAGTTTTTACAGGAACAACACAGGGAATTTCATCGACTATTGGACTTACGACCACAGGCTGAAACGAAAGGAGAACAATTCCTTATCAATCAAGCCATCGAGAATGTCGATTATAACAGGTTGGGATTTGTGACGGATAAGGGCGAAATCAATTATTTTCGTTATAACAATGCCTATCTGGATGAACGTCTGAAGATGTTATATCGACACTCTGCAATCCTCAATAAAGCCTATCGCCGTAGCGGAGCGTTCAAAATTCTGTCACAATCGGAATACAGTGCTTATACGGAATTGGAACGAAGAAAACTATTGAACAGGAGCGATTCCAAAGCCGACCGTATAACCTTATTATTTGAGGTGCTTCAACGGTTGCGGCAGTCCGATGAAACTTATGACCGTCGATTTTATGATGAACTCAAAGAGGAATATGGATTGTATTGTGAAGCATTTGATGTAATCGGATTCCGTAAGGTCAGAGAACTGCAATTTAAGGACGCAGATATTCAAGCGGAAATAAAGCAGGCAAGGTATCTTAAAGAGGTGACAAGCGAAGCTGTTATCGCCAAGGTGTACAATGCCTTTAAGTCAAACGCGACCTATTCGACAACGGTTATTAATAAGGAATTACAGCAGATTTTTGATGCACACAAGATTGAATGCGATAGACGAGGCATTGGAAAATCTATTACCCTTTACTTTGATGCAGAGGAATCCAGAACAGGGAAAGGGCGAGTGTGGAAGTTGGGGGCAAAGCGATTTTTTTAAGGATGACATATTTTGTATTTATCATCCCATTAATTCCCTAAATATTTATGTCATTAAATAAATAGCCAACAATGAAAAAGGACGCATTTTATGCTATAACGAAACAAAATAAAATCTTAAAGGCAGATACATGGGAAGAGTTGTTAGAGAGAACACCTATACGGAAAGAGATAGAGATGTATGTTATATTTCACTATGACAAACCTTATATTACTCAGTTTGGTAATCACTATTATTGGCCTCAAATAGAAATAGTAAATCGGCGCAAGACACAAAAATATTTTCAGAGGGGTAAATTGAAAATTATGCGTGTTATAGTTAATGGTACATATTATCTTCATAGTTTTCGATTTGATTTATTCAATTGTAGGACACACAATCTGTTCACGGTATATTACACGAATAATGATACCTTTGTAAAAGAGCCGACTATCAATGATTTTTACAATAAGTTATGTGATGTATTGGTGGTTGAAAATGATAAAATCAAACAAAGTTCATCTACGCCAATTTGTTAATATCCTTAATTTTAAGTATATTTGTATATCCTAAAAAGACAGAGTATTTCTGTCCTTTTTTATCAAAAGATAGTAGGTAGACAGTTGCTCAAAACTGTCCTGTGTAAACTGCTCAAAAGTGTCCTATATATACATTACCTACTTATACACTACCTATTAAAGTCGTACCGACCATGTACTACCACATCAAAGACCGCAGGTAATTCGATAACCGCAAACAGGCCAAAGAGCATTACGGCGTAGCCTGCTTCCGAAAATTGCTGCACTTAAAAGAGATTATATTTACCAATAACACAAATTCCATTGCTAACGATGAATTATACCGTAATTCCCAAATCAATCGTGAACTTTCAGACAGGAAACAATAAACCCGTCGATGTTTATGTGTGAGCCACCATTAAATGTTGCTCCAATCACAAGACCAACATATCCCATGTAACCGAGGGAAAACTATCCCTGCTTACTGGATTGGATGAACGCACTATCCGTCGTGTTATTAAACGGCTAAAGGATGCAGGTTATCTGACCGTACAGACCACCATTAAAGAAGATACAAACAGGGGCTTTATAAAGCGGAATACGTACTATATAAAGCCAGCCAGCAAAAACTATTTCTTTCTCAATAACAGTTTCTTTAAGAGAAACTATCCCGCCAAGATTGCAGGCTTTCTGCTCTTATTAAAGGCCGTATGCCTTAATAATACGGATGCCGTCCAATGAAGCAACAGCCAAATTGCAAAGAGTGTCGGATTATCGAGAAATACGACAACTACACTCATTAAAGAGTGCCAGCAATTAGGGCTTATAAAGCAGATTGCAAAGGGGTATGAACTGACGACAGGCTGTTTTATCAATCACTCAATTAAAACAACAGATGCAGGGATTTATAAAGAACTATGCGATTTCTGTAAGGCCAAAGGAGTTGCTATTCCGAACTGGGATAAACGAGCGATGTCTGTACTGCTTACAAAGTACAACGCTATCGACGTGCTGAATACCGAGCCGATAAGCCTGACTTACCAACTCAATAAACGGTGCAAGAACCTGCCCGAAAAGGTATCGTTGCCCTACTTTATAAAGACACTTAATATGCAGGAACAATATAAAGCCGTTACGGAACGAGCCGAACAAGCAAAACTGGATAAAGAAGATTTCAACAGCTTTGCATTTGAATAAATAGCCAGCAAATAAATAATCCTTATACAGCCCTCAATGCTTATGCACAGAGGCTGTTTTAAAGGAGTGATTCATATTTGCACTTTTTTAGTATATTTGCAATCATAAAGCCTTTGCCATATATGAAACCTATTATAAAATATAGAGGTGGTAAATCTAAAGAGATTTCACTACTCACCCCTTATATCCCTAAATATACAGGGAGATATATAGAGCCTTTTTTAGGTGGTGGGGCTATGTACTTTCATCTAGAGCCTTCTAATGCTATTATTAATGATATTAATAATAAACTGATGGCATTTTATAGAGGCGTACAACAAAATTATCTGGAACTGAAAAAAGAGCTGTTTGAGATAGAGAAGGTATATGCCATTAATCGTGCGGCCTTTGATGCTCTCAAAAAAAAGCATCCCGAAGAAAGGGTAACGGATGGAAATGAATCTCTTTATTATTTCCTAAGAGATATGTATAATGATTTAATCCCTTCTACTTATTCTGCTACCGCTCTTTATTACTTTATCAATAAAACGGCTTATAGTGGAATGATAAGGTATAATTCTAAAGGAGAGTATAATGTACCTTATGGGAGATATAAAAATTTCAACACAGGCTTGATCACTGAGGCGCACCATCTATTATTGGCTAATACCAAGATATTTACAGGTGATTATACTCGAATATTTGAGATTGCCAATGAGGATGATTTCATGTTTTTAGATCCCCCTTACGATTGTATTTTCTCTGATTATGGGAATGATGAATATAAGGATGGATTCAATGAAGCTAACCACGAAAAACTTGCGGCTGATTTCTTTAATCTAGGTTGCAAAGCTCTTATGGTAATTGGAGCAACACCTCTTACCAGAGAATTGTATAGAGGAAATATTATTGCAGAGTATGGTAAAAACTACTCTGTAAATATACGGAATAGATTTCAGGCTGGGGCTACTCATATAATAATAACAAATTATGGCAATCCTCAGGAGTAAACCGATTAACGGTAAAACACTTTTCTTCACGACTTCTCCTAGAACACCCTTTAAAGTATTACCAGAAATAAAACTTCTGGTAAATAAGATGGAAGGAGAAGTCTGGAATCCCGAGACACAAAGGAAGTTCTATCAACTATTGGTTGATAATGATTTTTTTGAGGGAGCCGACTCTAAAACTCCTGCTTTATCTGCCAGAGATAGAATCAACAGAATTCCTAAAGCTCTAGGGTTAATCACCCTTCCTACAATTGGTTATTCTGATGCTGGTAGAGAATTTGTAGAATCTGAAAATAATAAGGAAGAAATATTATTAAAGCAACTCCTAAAATTTCAATTACCTTCACCATACCATCCTTTAGGAAAATCTGCTACCGATTATAATGTAAAACCTTATTTAGAGATTCTAAGGCTCATCTATGATTTAGATGGGTTAGCTTTTGATGAGCTTCAAATATTTGGCATGCAGTTGGTAAATTATACCCGATATGAGGAAATAATAACTAAGATTAAGGATTTTAGAGTTAGAAAAGAAGCTTATAAAGGAAGATATAAGGAGTTTAAACAGCAGATATTTTATGCAGAGACTAGAGAAATATATTCCAAAGAGATAATTACAGGACATATAAAAACTAGAGAAAGTAAAACTACTACAGTTAACGATTTCTTAAATAAGAAAATAAGGAATCTTAGGGATTATTCTGATGCTGTAGTTAGGCATTTAAGAACCACAGGTATAATAAATGCTACAGCTATAGGTAAAACTTTATCAATAGCTCCAGAAAGGAGAAAAGATGTAGAGTTCATTTTATGTACAGTGGCTAGAGAACCTGTCTTTATCTCCGATTTGGATAAATACCAGAAATATCTCTTTAATCCTACTATCCCGACTCTCCTCACTGATGATAGGGCAAAGATTATTGAGAAATTATCAGCAGAATTTGGATTAACTCCAGATTCTAGCCTTAGCCTTAATCAATTAAAGGGGGTACTATATAAGAAAATAGAAGAAAGACGCTCGCAGAGAATAGCCGCCAAGGTAAAGGATATAAAGGATTATAAGTTATATAATGACATAGAATCTACCTTTAACACAATGAATAGCTCGTATGAACCATCTTTATTTTTTGAATGGAACACTTGGAGGGCTATGACTATGTTAAATGGAGGCGATATTAAAGCGAATCTAAAGTTTGATGATGAGGGTAACCCGATGAATACAGCCTTAGGTAATATGGCTGATATAGTTTGCAATTATGGGGATTTTGATGTAACTGTAGAGGTTACTATGGCTAAAGGCGCATTGCAGTTTAAGATGGAGGGAGAGCCTGTTCCTAGGCATATTGGGCAACTAAAGGAGAAAACAAATAAACCTACATATTGCTTTTTTATTGCTCCCACTATCAATCCTGCTACAGTAGCTCATTTCTATACTCTATATATTTCTAACATTGCTATGTATGGGGGTAAATGCTGTATTATCCCTTTAACTCTAGAAACATTTAGAAAGATGCTAAAGACTGCTGTAAATGCCAAGCAAAAACCTAATCCTTCTGATATTAAAAAGCTCTTTGATGCCTCTAAAAGATATGTTAAAGAGTGCTTTATAAACGGTGGTACAGAAAACGACTGGTATAGCAAAATTACTGAAACTGCGGTTAATTGGTTATCTGCTTAGTTCATGAGATAAGCTATTATTTACTTTACCTTCAATTAATATTCAGCCCTTGTGCTTACGCACAAGGGCTTTTCTTGTTTAATAAGAGATTGACATATTTTGCGGATTGCTCCATTTATAGGGACGCTCCCAATTATGTCACCTGCTTTGCCTTTTCTCTTTATATGGTGTGCCGTAGGCACTTCTCAAGAAAGGTCAATTTATCACGGGAAATGAAAGTCCTACCTTCATTTAGCGAGTGAAATTCCTATTATAATTGAATATCTCCTAAAAAAGCATTTTTGATATCTATTAAAAAATCCTTTTCAAAAGATTCATTATATTGACAATGGATGTGTATCGGATTTGATTTTAAAAAAGCAAATATTGCTTCATATTTATCTTTTGTAAAAAGTTCATTCCATAATGTAACATATGGGCAGTCTTCAGGTAAGGCAAAATCTTTACTTATAACGTAGAAAAATTTTCTCTCTTTAGGTAAAAGCGTAAACGGGCGGTCACATATCGTATTGTAAAAATCCTTTAAACCATTATCTTTATTCTGTCTCTTATACACATCTGACGCTGCCGACGATCTTACGCGTGTAGAT
>ENA-OZHQ01000456-OZHQ01000456.1-human-gut-metagenome-genome-assembly--contig:-NODE-456-length-9408-cov-19.390998_pt1 | contig 9408 bp, 10 predicted proteins | sample MGYA00244044_ERZ653682 | MGnify/ENA primary metagenome ERZ653682 (study PRJEB26926, sample SAMN06165288) | human gut metagenome | biome: ENVO:00009003; feature: ENVO:2100002; material: ENVO:00002003...
CGAGATACTGATCGGTCTCGTGGGCTCGGAGATGTGTATAAGAGACAGGCATTAACCAAGGAGATGATAAAATATGCCTACTGTTTCAATCGTAAAAGGACGAGGATACTTGAACCACAACGACAGAACAATCAAACAAGTAAATAGTAGATCGTGGAAACCTGAGTTATCGAATCAAAATATTGTATATGTAAACGAGCCCATTCAAAACGTATATCATGAGCTGTTCGATTCAGCTTTAGATAAATACAATGCTAAAATCAAACAATCTAAAAACCCTCAACGTGTCATAAAAGACTATTATGAACATATCAGCCGATCCAAACAAGAGAAACCATTTTATGAATTTATTGTAGCATTCGGTAATATAAACGATAAAAATACAGAGATATATCCGGTTCTTCAACAATGTCTGGACGAATACAATCGTGACTTCCAATCGAGAAATCCAAACTTCTACGTTTTTCAACAAATAACACATCGTGACGAAATTGGAATTGACCATACACACATGGATATCGTTCCAGTATGTTCCGGAAATACACGTGGTTTAAGTGTTAAAAATAGCTTTCGTGGTGCATTAAAAGAGATGGGATACACTGGCAAAACGGCCTTTCTAGACTGGAGACAGTCTGAAGAAAAGTACATGGCCGAGATTCTGGAACGCCACGGACTCGAATTTGAACGTGGATCAGGTCGTGACGAGCACCTGAATGTCCGTCAATATCAGGCAGAAGCGCGCGAAATCAACCGATTGGCTCAACAAAAACTCAAAAATATGGAGTTACCTTCCATTCCAGAACCTGAAATCAAAATCAATCCAATCACAAAATCAGAATCTGTTAAGCTTTCTAAAACTGAATTTGACCAAATCAAGCAAGTGATAGAACATCAACAAACACAAATCACCTCTCTAGAGGCTCAGAAAAGCGATTTAAGCGCCAAATTAGAAAATGTAGAACTTAAATTAGACACTGCTCGAAAAAAGCCGTATATGCGTGAAAATGAGCGTCTGAGAGCTGAATTAGAAAAAAATAAATCTAAAATCGATAAATTTGACGAAGTATCTATTCAAAATCAACAATTGAAAAACCAAATAAATACATTGAATAATCTTCAAGTCGAAAACAATAACTTGAAATTGGAGCTAGAAAAAGAAAAACAGCGTAGCGAAAATTTCAAAATCATCGGCAAGCTCTATCAGTGCATGTATCTGCATTTAATGGACCGTATTATCCCAAGTGTTATTCAAAATTTCAAAATAATTAAACTAATCAGAAACGGACTAGATAATCTATTCATAGGTGTTTTAGATGAATATCGAAACAAATCAAAAAATCCAGATATCTATATCCAGTTATTCGATGACAATACAGACCTTAATAAATCGTATCCAAACATTGATCAGGAATTTTCAAACCTTCCTGATGTAGATGAATTAATCGAAATTTCTGAATTGGATCGAGAAAAAGATTATGACCATTGTCGGTGAAAAAAAAATAAAAAAAGGGAGCGAAAGCTCCCCCTCTTTTTTTATTTTTTTTCTTTCTTTCTTTCTAGAAGGGACGTCAAAATTACTAATTTAGTACGTCAAAAATAATTGTTGAAGTACAAAAAAATAAAATGTATGTACAATACATTTTCGGATTGTATGTACAAATCCCTTGCTTGCTATTTTTAAAACCCCAAAAATGACCTAAAATCGCCGTTTTTGAAGAAAATGGCATTTTTACGATTTTTGCGTCTTTTTATTGTGTCTAAAATTCATTTTTAAAGTGCATTTTTTAATTAAAAATGTTGATCTAAAAAATTATTTTTGCATTTATTTAGTGCTCAATTTTTCAAAAATGAGCGCTTAAAATTTTTATTTTTGTCATTTTTATGTGTCGAAAAATTAAAAATCCGTGTTCAATTTAAACACGGATTGTGTGTAATAAAGTCAGTTTATTTTCCAAATAAACGTGCAAAGAAACCTTTATTTTTTTCTTTTTCTAATTCATTTTTTAACATTTCTATCTCATTTAACTGCTCTTTTTTTTCTTGATCCAGTTGTTCTTTTAATTGATTTATTTCTTCTGTCTGGTCTTTATTATCCGTTTTTGAAGTTTCTTTATGTTCTAATAGCTGTATCTTCTGTTCTGCCATAGCATGAAGCTTTTGTTGTTGGTCTAATAGTTTCTGGTTTTCTTCGAGTCTTTTATTTAATTCTTCAATCTGTTTGTTTTTTATTTTCAACTCATTTTTTAGCATTTCAGACTGATTCAAAAGCACCTCAACAACTGCGTCATTTACTGTTTCTAACTGTAAACTGGTTGACGGTTTGGTTGACAGTTTGGTTGACGGTTTGGTTGACGGTTGTTTCTCAGAAAAAGCTGATTTTATCATGTTTTCTTGCTCTTTTTCTACCATCAACTGGTTGTCGATTTTCGTCAACTTAGACCGTAAACCTAGGTTGTCGATTCGTTTAAATACAGCCTGTTTGCTAATGCCTAATTCATCAGCTATTTGTTTGATTGTTTTTGCCATGAAATCATCCTTTCCACCACTTATATACAGTCGGTTTTGTCAAACCTGTATCACGAATACAAGCTGCTTTTTTTCCGTCCGGATGTTCTAATCTCCATTTTTGAACTATCTCTTTTTTTGGCTTTCTACCATTTCCATCTCTCCAATTAGGGTTAACTACACCTTGAATAGCTCTCATAACTTTCATATGTTCTTCTTGAGTTCTTCCATTTCGCTTATTAGGTACTAATGTTATTCCTGTTTTTGCTGAAATAAAGTCGATTCTTCGCCGATATGCCTGTTCATCCGCATTATGATACGTTCTCAACGCACAAAGAATATCGTATTCCGTAAAATGGTTTTTATCGTCCTCAGTCAACATCTCAAACCTTTCAGCTACCATTCTACAGTCTTTCTCTACCTGTTCTGGTTCAATATTGCATTGAACAGCTAAACTACACAGATTTTCAAGACAATTATATCTTCGACCAACAACTGCACCATCAAGTATTTTATTGATCCAATCATAATAAATTGGCCTGTAGCGATTAAAATGGCCTCGATCTTTGCCTTCTTCAATCCTTCTTTTATACCATTCAGGATATCTTTTTTTTGCTTCCTCTAAACTACAATTCGATTTATAAATACTGTCCAACTTCTTATCGTCAGGTAAAAAAGAATTCATGTACTCTATCGTGACCTTATCACCACATTTAAAAGCCATCGCATAAGAATTTCCCTTTGTTCTACTGCCTACACATCTAAAAGCCTGTGTAATGCTCTCATACTCGATTTTGTTATAAGCAGTTGTAATATATTTTGTCCATAATCTAGGCGTTAAATACTTCTTAGCTTCTGTTAGTTTATCAAAGATATTCTGCCACAATGGTATAGGTCTCTCAAAAACATAATATAAATGCAGTCCATTCCCTGAACATACAATGTAGGTTGGTTTTGGTACAGGCATTAATTCTCTTTTCCAGCTGTAAATCAATTCATTTAGCCCACCATCAGGTCTTATGTAGTCTACCTCGATACATAAAGCATACATATAACGAGCATTTTTATTGATTCTTGCCCTTCCTGCATAACTGACAGGAGCTATAATACAAAAATTCTCCGAATTATCAATTAAATCATACAATTCATAATTCCCTTTAGTTATCGTATATCTTTTTCCAACGTACTTTTCATTTCCCTTAGAATCAAAAACAACATTTCCATCTTCATCTAATTTCTTAACTCTTTCTATAGCAATTCCACCATATTCTCCTGTTTTGTAGTCTTCTGGTACACAGCTTTCTTCTAAATCTTCTCCGAATATATCATCATAAAAATCAATAGCACTTACACTCTCATACCCTTTATGATTCAGTTCTAAAGCCCACTTGGGCAACTCCATATTCCATACTTCTGGATCTCTAATATAAGCATCAAAAGTTAATTTACTATATCCCATTTTACTACCTCAAAATCACCCCCAAAAACATAAGGGGGGCGTATATTAACAATACATTTTTTTTACCTTTTCAATATAAATATATCACTCCCTGTCAGGAGTGTCTATCTCTAGTCGAATTTTAGCCCCAAAAAAACATAAAGGGGGGCGTATATTAACAATACATTTTTTTTACCTTTTTGACACAAAAAATGTAACACTAATTTTGCTCCGTGTTCAAGTTTAATTTTACTCTAGCAATGCACAGAGAAATAGTTGCTATTTTTTTGCTAGAGTAAAATTAAAAAAGAGGGCTAATTCCCCCTCTTTTATATAGTTTTATCTTCCAGGCATGAAATAAATTATGCATCCAAAAAATATGGCAAAGAATAAAAATATGAGAGTTTCTTGTAAAATTCCACTACTTGTTTTGTTTCTTTCAGGATGTTCATCCAATTCTTTTAGCTTTTTTTCTATATAATTATTTTCCCATTTATTGATCCATTTATAAAAATTTTTCATTATTAATCGCTATCTTCTTCTGGACGTAAAGAATAACCACATACATAATGATTTGGACTTTGCCTAACACAAATATTACCATCTTTTAAGCTTGCAGTAGCTGTTTTAGCAGCTACATTTGCATATACTGCTTTCACTCTATTTTGATATATGGCCCAAATTTCTTTTGCATAATCATAAGCAGCTTTAACATCAGGACCATAATCAACTAATGCCTGTATTGTTCCATTTGCCATCAATCCAACTAAAACCCATTTAGCATTTTGTACGAAAAGATATATTGCTATACCAGCAGAGCGGCCATCAACATATACTTCACCATTAACAATTTTAACATCCTTCCCTTCATATCCAGTACCTTTTAGCTCTTTTTGAGTAAAAACATGATTAAATTCTTCTCCTTCTAAGGGTTCATTAATAATTTCAACGTTTATGTCATTGGCTTTTATCTGGGTTGTTGTAACATATGTATTATAAATCCCTAAACTAAATAACATACAGAAAGCTAATAAACATGATAATAATTTCTTCATAATATACATCTCCTCTCCATCATTATCACTACGTAAAAATCACTATACTGTCCATTGGTATCAAAGCTCCTTTTTTTATTCTATAAGTGTTCTTTATACAAAAATTCTAACAAGTACGAATAAAAAAACACAGTCTACTAATGCACTAAAATACATGATACAATTTAAAGGTAGTCAATAAGTACGTGTCCTCGTACTTAGCTTCTGCTAAGTCTCGGATGTTTACTTTTAAAAAGTTCATGATATAATTCAAGTAGGCAAAGTTGCAAACAAAAGCCACGTTAAGAAGAACTGAACTAGTCACTCGGTTCTTCTTTTTTTTACATAAAAAAAAGAGTGGGTAGTCAATCCACTCCGTTTGTGCTTTTGCTGCCTAGTCATTTCCGTCAAGCCACTTGCAAATGTAGTAGGCAACCACACTTGCTCCGACAGAAACTAAAAAAGTACAGATTAGTTCAACCACGTTCTCACCTCCTTCGCGTTGGTGAGCCTAGGCAACATTAGTAATATACCACACAAATAAAAAAACAAATTAAATTTAATTTTTTAAAAGGGTACAAAATTAACGGTTAAAACCGTACAAAAGTACGGTGAAAAAAACATAAAAAAGGGTTCAATTTTTAAGATTGAACCTGTTTTATTATATTTATATATGTTTAATATATGTTTAGACCCCCGTGAAACATGCATAAACAAAGGCGTGGAACGTTCTTATACCATACAAAAATCCGCATTATACCATACAAAAATCCGCACTTATACCATACAAAAATCCGCAATATCCATACATTATATAAAATATGTATGAAATGAATTGACGGAAGTATTTTTGGTTGATATTATTTATATAAGCAATACATATATTAAATGGTGTAAGGAGTGAGAATGTATGGCTAATGAGGTATGTAAATATAACAATGACTTTAATACAGTTTCCATGCGAAATTGGACCACAGAAGAAATGAATTTTTTGATGGTCGTATTAGCTAAATTAAAAAACCAGGGAAATAAAACGATAAGGATTCAAAAGAATGAGTTAGTAGAACTTGCAAATTATTCTGAAAGAAACAATAAAAAACTTTACAACATCATGGATAAATTAAGTGACCATGTAACAAATTTAAAATTCACTGACCGAACTAAAGGAATCAAAAAAATGGTTTTGTTCCAAACGTTTGAATGGACATGGGATGAAGACCCAAATAATTACTATGTTGAAGTTAAAGTTAACGATGATTTTGAATACATATTAAATTATTTTGAATTGAATTTTAATTTTACTTCATTTGGTTTAGAAGAGTTTGTGAATTTGAAATCGTCTTATTCAAAACAAATGTATAGACTTTTAAAACAATGGAAAAAACAAGGGAATAAAGAGTTTAAAATCGAAGAATTTAGAGAGCTATTAGCAATTCCTAAAAGTTATTCTAAAGATGCAATCAATCAAAGAGTGTTGAAACCAATTCAAAAAGAATTAGGGAAATGTTTCGATAATTTCAAAATCAAACCAATCAAAAAACGTACAAAAGGTAATCCAATCATTGCCTATCAATTCTCATGGACTCCAGAAAAGACAAATGAATGGATTGAGGGACAACCTCAACCAAATCCAAACAAACCCAAGAAACCAAAACAGGTTAAATTTGTGGAACTGGATGAGAAATTCTATCCACAGACCGAAGAAAAGAGCACTGAAGAAATTCAACAGGAAATGTTGGAATTACAAAGAAAATTGAAAGAGGGAAGTTTATGACAGGAGATAAAGCAGTCGAATTGATTAACGAGTGGTTAAATCTCGCAAAAGAAATCGGAGATATGAACCTAAATCGCATGGAATATGACGAAGAAAGATACAACTACGCAATGGATCGCATGGATGTCATTCGACAAGAAATCAATGAATATCACAAACACATGAATGAATGTTAAAAAAAAAGAAGGAGTCAAAACAGACTCCTTTTTTATTGATTTTGGTTACTGGCGTTCATCAATCCACCGAAAAGATAGAAAATTTGAATCCCCAAAACAATGAAAAACCAGTTGCAATCAACTTTATGCAATTCATCCGCAAAGAATACTGCTCCAGAAAGCGATATAAGCGCTATAGCGACGCTTAGCCAGTTATTTGTGTACTCAGTATAGATTTTATGTACAAACCACCCTAATGAGCCTATAACGGCGATTAAAAAGCCTATAGTGACTATTACGATACCTATGAAGACCACCCAGTGCCCAACATTTGAATCTAATGGTTTCTGTTTTAAAAGAAAATCATAAATAAACATAATCCATGATTTGAAAGTTACTAGAGCATATTTCAAATCACTGATAAAGTATTTTGATTTGAATCCTTGGAAAATCGTAATCAAAAAGCTATAGAGCGTTGTTCCAACAAAGAATGCATACAGTGAGTTGTGTTTGAATTGGTATTTTTTTTCCAATTCATTGCGAATGTATCTAACTTCATCAGATACACTTTTCTCGATGTCGGCTTCTTTCTCATCCAGTTCTTTTTTTCGATTGGCCAATCTTTCTTTTTGTTCATTCATTTCTCTGTAGTCGGCATCATATTGTGCCTTAAAGTTCCGGACCCTCATCTTTGCTTCTTGCTCGGCTTGATATTTCTCTCGCTTTAGACTCTCGTTCTTCTCTTTCAATCGCTTGTTTTCTAGCTCGATCTTGTCGCTTTCGCTCATCTTCGCGATTTTTTCGTTCAGTTTCACTTCTCTGTCGGTCGAATTCTGCAGTTTGTCTTTGAGAATCGAGATTTGCGATAAAAGATCGGAGTTCTGATCCTTCAACTCCTCGTTTTCTGTTTGGATCTGCTCGCTCAGTTTTAGAATCTTCTCTAGATCTATTTTGTCGTTTGAATAAATTTGCGAATCGTTCATTGATTTCTTCTCCTTTCTGATTCATTAAATCTGTAATTTGCTTAGTCAATAATTGAATTTCATAAAGACATTTTCGAATGAGCCAGTTATGGCCACGAATTTCACGGTTAATCTCACAGCGCTCTGAAATGCCCCCATTTGCTTCTATTTTGCGTGCTATGTAGCCTTCATGGATGGTTGGTAGTTCTTCTATGCCTTGTGCTGCATAGCTCCTGTGGTCCACTCTAGCAATGCTCTGAGCCTTTTCCAGAGCCATGTTACAATGTTCTGCCCATCTAGATCGCCATTCTTCGACCTTTTCTCGTTTGTTCCAGTCTGTATAGTCATCTTTATAGCACTTCCATTGCTTTCGATTCTGCTTGTCTACTTTCTGTAAGCCAGTGTTTTTATCAATAAGTGGTATCTTCTCTCCGTAGACATCTCGGCAATAAACCTTTTTTGTTTTCGGTGCCCATTGTCCTTTTTCATTGATTGCTCTTACAGTGGCCATGATATGCGCATGGTGGTTTCCTTCTTTCCAGTGGATATTGACGTCTACACACATACCTTCATCAACTAGACTTTGTGCAAACCCCTTTACAAGCTCTTTGCTCTGTTCCAGAGTGAGTTCATTTGGCAGTGCAACTTCCCATTCACGTGCAAGTCTCGCTTTGCTTTGCTTTTCTATCTGTTCCACCGCATTCCATAAAGTCCCTCGGTCTTGATATTCTTTTGGAGCATTCTTACAAAGGAAGATTTCAGAATAAGCTATTTCTTTTTTTCGAGTATAATCATGTATCAAGCCTGTTTCTAGATCTTCTAATTTTTCGCCTGCACGATATGAGGCAGAGGCAACCGCAGACTTGCCACTTCCTCGGCTTATGTTTTTAATTGAACAATGATATATAGCCATTTTATGATTTCTCCTTTCTGAATTTTTTCGGTATGGGAGTTGAGAGGGTGTTCCCTCTCATCCTCGAAGAGCGCACGTATCTGCTTGCAGATAACACTACCTATGGTGGTGTGTAAGTGCGCCCTTATTAAAATAAGGGATGTTCTAAATACATTTTAGCGTGATCTAAAAATAAAAACAATAATGTCATGTTTTTTCGATATGGTATACTTATAAATGAGGTGATATTAATGGCAACTATTGATGAGAGAATCGAAAAATTAGAAGAAAAAAAAGAGCAGTTAAACCAACAGGTCAAACAATTAAAAGCTCGTAAATCACAGGAAGAAAGAAAAGCTCGTACAAAACGTTTGATTGAAATTGGTGCTTCCGTTGAATCTGTATTAGGCCGACCAATTGAAAAGGATGATCTTCCTAATCTAATTAAATTTTTAGAAGATCAGGAAAATAGAGGGCGTTGGTTCTCAAAAGCAATGAATAAAGATTCTCAAAATTATAATTCAAATAATGATGAACAGGATTGAATAGAAAAAAAAAGTATATTATAATTCAAATAGGCAAAAGTACAGATTAAAAGCCACGTTAAGAAGAACTGAACTAGTCACTCGGTTCTTCTTTTTTTTACAT
>ENA-OZHQ01000457-OZHQ01000457.1-human-gut-metagenome-genome-assembly--contig:-NODE-457-length-9398-cov-4.646580_pt1 | contig 9398 bp, 9 predicted proteins | sample MGYA00244044_ERZ653682 | MGnify/ENA primary metagenome ERZ653682 (study PRJEB26926, sample SAMN06165288) | human gut metagenome | biome: ENVO:00009003; feature: ENVO:2100002; material: ENVO:00002003...
TCTACACGCGTAAGATCGTCGGCAGCGTCAGATGTGTATAAGAGACAGTTACAAAGTCGGAGGTTAATTCAGACGGTGAACTTGTACTGACATATACAAACGGTCAATCTACCAATCTTGGAAAAGTTGCAGGAAAAGACGGCACTGACGGTAAAAACGGTGTTGACGGCAAAGATGGTACAGGTATTGTAAATGTAACTGTATCTTCGGAGGGTGCATTAAGTGTTGAACTTACAAACGGAACTGTACTTAATCTTGGCAATATTAAGGGTGCAGACGGAATTGGCATAACAAAGTCAGAAATTAACTCAAACGGAGAGCTGATACTTACATACACAAACGGCAACAAAGAAAATCTCGGTGTAGTTGTAGGTTCTAACGGAAATAACGGAACAGACGGCAAAGACGGTATCGGGATTAAAACAGTTACCCTTTCGTCAGACGGAAATCTCAGTATTCTTTTGACCGATAACACCGTATGCAACCTTGGCAATATCAAAGGCGAAAAAGGCGACAAGGGCGAAAAAGGTGAAAAAGGCGATAAGGGTGCAGACGGTAAAGACGGCAGAGGTATTGCAAAAACAGAACTTGTCAACGGTGAACTTGTTATCACCTATACTGACGGTACAAGTGATAAATTTAAAATTACAAACGACAGTACCTATTCGGAAGAAGCAGATGGATTGATATTTGAATTACTTTCTAATGGAACATACGGAGTCAGAGTCGGAACTGCTGCAAATAACACTGAAATCTCAATTCCTAAAACATTCAATAATAAGGATGTAACCGTGATACTGGAGAATGGATTTGCAAATTGTCAAAATCTTGTTACAATCAGTATACCTGACTCTATAATTGAGATTAGGGACAGCGGATTTAAAAACTGTATAAATTTGACTGATGTAGAACTGCCGGCTAATCTCGAATCTATAGGAAAGTTTGCTTTTAACAAGTGCAAATCACTATCTAATATCACAATTCCGCCAACAACGGAGTTTATTGGCGGATTTGCTTTCTTTCAATCTTCGTTAAGCGAGGCTACCTTTGAAGATACAGAGGGATGGATAGCCGGTATAGATAAATTCTTAGTTTATTATGTAGGAGCAAATTCAGCTGGTTCTCTTCGTTTGCGTGCTGAAGCATATAATGTATTTGATAATCCAAAACAAACAGCCTTATGCCTAACAAGTGGCGTTTCTACAAGAAGTGGATATAAATGTTGGTATACGCAAGATTGGGTAAATATTTATAGAACTAAATGACAGGGGAACAGTCATAGTTTGCAATGAACAAGTCCATAAAAATGGATATTAAAAATCCGAAAGAAGCAGCAAATGAATTAAATTATAAATATTCTTTTGCTACATGGGATTATGTAAAAGAATAAAAGGGTGAGAGTTATGAATTTCGATTCAAAAAATGTTATGAGTTTTGCCATAAATGCAATTGACAGCCTTACTCGTACGGCTATGAAAGAAAAGTACGGTGATGACTGCAAAATAATGTTTTGGGAAAATACATATATCAAACATCAGATTGTTAACAGAGAAAAGGGCAAACATTTTACTACCGAACAGCACATAAAGGCCATGGTTTACTCAATGCTCAGCAACGGCGGCAGATGGAGTAAATTCATGAAATATTTTAATATTGATACAGGCGAAATAACAGCAGTTGATGATATTTTCCGCGGCTACAATCCTGACTATATTCTTAGCTGTAATCCTGACGATTTGGCTAATAATATTATGGGTTTTGCACTTGGAAATAAATCTGTCGGAGCTCAGATGAGGGCTTTAGTATTTGATAATGTACCGAAATTGCTTAAGTTTGAAAAAGAGTACGGCAGTATTGATAATTACTACAATACATTTGTTGAAAAGGATACTTCCCTCAAAAGCCTTGTTAGTAATCTTGCTGACGGTAAAAGTGAAGATAAGATGACTCAAATGGCAGTTTCGCTTGTTGCCGAATATCTCAGAAATGTAGGCTATGATATAGCAAATCCTAATACCTATATGAAGAACGTTTTGGGTTGTAACGGATTGGGATTTTCCGAAAAAAAAGAAGTTCCCGATTACGAGGTGTTTGACATTATTTCAGAAACAGCAGAGCTTATCGGAAAACGCCCCGCTGAAGTTGATTATATTTTATGGTTAGCTTGTTCAGAAAATTTCATTTAGTAACTTTTTCGTGAAATTAAAGCAGAGTATATTTAACTTAATTCCCGTTTTTCGTTAATTCCGATTTATGGGATTGTAGGTCAATATACTCTGCTTTTTGTATTTTATAATCGGTTTCTTTTTTTGGTGTCGGCGTTAATTTTATTCGGATTATCTTGTAAAGTCGGCGACACAACGGTTATATATGGATAGAGTTCTTCGTAGGAATCAGCCTCGGCGGGATTTTTGACTGCCGTTGGAATAAGTCCTGTGCAATCCTGATTTGAACAGGTGTTAAGCTCTAAATCACTTGGTGTTAAAATCTTTTTGTAATCGGGTACTTTGCGTTTCATCTGCACACTTCCTTTGTTATAGTGTGCATAACTACAGATAAAATATACACTATTTATGCTAAAAACTGCACCCGTAAAATCAGGTGCAGTTGAATTCTTTTATTACTTCACAATAAGTTTCTTGATTTTAAACACATCGCCGTCCATAACCTTATATGTACTGCGGAGTTCGCCGTCAATCTCGGGGGAAATGCTCTGGTGAATGTACAGGCTGTCGATACCGAAATCAGCCGCACCGCCGATATCGCTGATATAGTCGTTGCCAATCATAATTGACTCGCTCTTTTCAAGTCCGTAACGGTCAAAAAGTGTTTTGAAATATTTTTCGTCAGGCTTAGAACATTCTTCGTCAGAGCTGATGCAAATGCCGTCAAAATATTTTGTCAGATCAAACATATTCAGCTCGTTTTCCGTGAATGAACGCTGTGCGTTTGAGAGAAGATAAACCTTTTTGCCTTTTGCCTTGAGAGTGTCAAGAAGATCAAGTACACCGTCATAAAGCTTGATGTACTTTGTTGAGTAGCAACGGAATGCCTCGGCAATAAAAAGTACCTCGGCTTTTGTAACCTTAACGCCTTTCTGTGTGAAAAGCTTACGGAAAACCTTTTCAATTTTAATGTCAACAACTTTTGTGTCGGGAGATTTCTTGAGAACAGCCTTTTTTTCAGCCTGAACAAGTCTGTCGTACTCCTCGTTAAGCTCGTCATAGGTGTAGTGTGCACCCTTGTAGGCATAGAGAATGGCAATTTTCTTCCACAAATCATCGTTCCATTCATCTGTATTAATGTCGATAAGAGTGCCGTATAAGTCAAAAATGTAATTATTGTACATTTTTTGTCCTCCGAAACAAATTTCTAACTTTTATGCATCTATTGTACCAGTTTTTTATCCTGATTGCAATAGCAGAATTTTTGTGTTATACTGAAGAAAACAGTATTTAATCGCATTTTTGCATTTTATAAAAACTACGGGGTGAATTTATGACTAAAAAAGAAATTGCCGTGAACGCTGTTCATGCCTTGAAAAAAGAATATCCCGACGCAATATGTTCGCTTGTCTACACAGATCCGTTGCAGCTGCTCATTGCAACAAGGCTTGCCGCTCAATGCACGGACGCAAGGGTTAATATGGTCACTCCTTCGTTGTTTGACAGGTTCAAAACTGCTCAGGATTTTGCCGACTCAACTCCCGAAGAAGTTGCTGAGTATATAAAAAGCTGTGGACTTTATAAGACTAAATCAAAAGATATTGTTGAAATGGCAAGAATGCTTTGTGACGATTTCGGCGGTGTCGTTCCCGATAATATTGACGATTTGACAAAACTCCCCGGAATCGGCAGAAAAACCGCAAATCTTGTGTGCGGTGACATTTTCGGTCAGCCTGCGGTTGTGGTTGATACACATTGCATACGCATTACAAGAAGGCTCGGACTTCACGATTTGAAAGATCAGAAAAAGATTGAATTTGCATTGCGTGAGCTTTTGCCACCCGATGAAAGCAATGACTTTTGTCACCGACTTGTTCTGCACGGCAGAGCAGTCTGCACCGCAAGAAAGGCAAAATGTGAAGAATGCTGTATGAACGGATTTTGCCCGAAAAAAATCTGACAGAGGGATTTGTATGGATAAGATGAAAGATATTAAGCTGATTGCACTTGACCTTGACGGCACAACTCTTGCCGACAGCGACACCTTGAGCAAACGAACGCAAACTGCCATTGAATCTGCGATTAAAAGCGGAATAACCGTTGTTGCGGCAAGCGGCAGACCGTTCGTTATGATGCCCGACAGCGTGATGAACATTGTCGGTCTGGACTATGCGATTACCTCGAACGGCGCTGTAATAAGCAAGTGCGGTAAAACGGTTCACCGTTCGCTGATTTTACCCGATGATGTGTTGAAAATTCTCGGCGCCGTGCGTAATGACGATGTTATTCTTGAGGGATTTATTGACGGATTCACATATGCCGATGTCAGATATGTGCATAGACCGCTTGACTACGGCTGTGAGCCTGAATATTTTGAATACACCCGTTCATGCCACGGCAAGATTGTCGATATGAGAAGCTTTTTGAGCAGGCATAGAAATGAGCTTGACCTCATCAGCATTATAAGTACGGACGAAAAACTTCGCAACAGGCTGTGGAGCAGTATCGAAAAGGCTTGCAACAGCGTTGAAATTACAACTTCAACCGACCATTTTGTTGAGATTATGTCGGCAGAGGCATCAAAGGCGAAGGCACTCCTGCGTTTGTGTGACTTTTTGAATATCGGCATGGAAAATGTCTGCGCCTGCGGAAATGCCGATAACGATGCCGATATGATTGCCGAGTCGGGACTCGGTGCGGCTGTTGAAAACGCAAGTCAAAAATGCCTTGACCGTGCTGATATTGTAATCCCGTCAAATAATAACGACGGTGTTGCACAATTGATTGAGAAAATTCTTAAAAATTGATTGTAATAATGCGGCGGTACAAGAAAGGCTTTTAAAAGAACTTGGTACAGCTATAAAAATATGGTGTATGTCGGAATGATTGTATTTCTCTCAGTCTTGATAATTTCGCTCATTCTGCAAATCGGAAAATACATAACTTCGTCAAATAGTTATGGAAGGAATAAAATAGAGGAAACGGCCGATACACAACAAGGTGTATCGGCTGTCCTTTTTTGCTGTCATTTGCAATAAAAAATACCTTGAAATTATGCTTATATTGCCGTATATACCGAATTTTATTTGCGGTTATTGACTTAAGGATAATATATTGATAAGCTTAAACAAGTATGAACAAATTTGCGGCAATGTCTGCAAATACGGAGGGTAAAACAATGAAAAATGTAATCAAAAAAATCACCGCAACGGCACTTTGCGGTGTGCTTGCGGCAGGCTCGGCATTTGCTGTAAGTGCTGCCCCGAAAAGTGTCGAAAAATCTCAGGAGAGGTTTGAGGTTACAGGCGAAACACAGCAGATAAATAATAATCAGCTGTTCGTAACAACTACAGGTTACACGAGCAAAACCTCAAGACTGTACGGCGTTTTATTCAAGGACGAACATGAAAACGAATTTAAATTGATGTTTAAAAGCTGTGAGAAATATCCGAAATATATACAGCTGCCTAAGGGTAAGAAGTTTTCAAGATTTATGGCAAATGAATACAACTACGGTTTCGGAAATAGTTTTGCCTGTCATACATTTGACACAACAGGCGGAAAATATGTCAAGGTGAAAGTGAAACTGTCTGATTTTAATGGGTATTTCAATTCTGACGGTACTTTTACAGCACCGCTGAACAACGGTGTGTTAAGAACTTACGATTATAATTACTATGATTACGGAAAGGACAACAGAGGTATGCTGTTGTACGAATCATCGGGTGCGTATGCACACAGCGGCTGAGCGATTACTTCGTTTGTACCCGATAAAAACGGTTATGCGGAAATCTATGTTTCAAGAAATATCGGTGATGATGTAGAGTTAATGATAACCTGTGAAAGCGTACTGAAAAACGGTGTGTTGGGTGATGAAGGCGTAACAAGTGCTTTGCTGAGTAACTTTATCTGCGGCAATACAGACGACGACTGGATGGTTTCCGTATCTGATGCAACCGCAATTCAAAAGTATGTTGTAAATGAAAATAAATTGAGTAAGCTTCAGCTTTTTAACGGTGATGTGAATTCGGACGGTGCTGTCAATGTTGTTGACGCAACTCTTATTCAAAAATATATTGTAAGCGACAAATCATAAATCTGCATTTATAGGGAGAGAACAATGAACAAAAATATTATCAAAAAAATTACCGCAACGTCACTTTGCGGTGTGCTGGCACTTACATCTGTTGTTACGGCAAATTCAGCCGTAAAGGTTAAGGCTGTTACAGATGTCGGAAAATCCTTTACACTTGCGGACGGTCAGCTTGGGGCAACTGCATTTAATCTTGATTCCAACGACAGTGTTTATGCGGAATTCAGAAAAGAAAAAGGCGGACTTACAAAGATAGATTTTGTACCGCTTGTGAACAAGGTAAAAGCTTATAACTTTTCAAAAACCGATAAATACAATGTCATGTATTTAACTAACGGCGGTGGCGGCGGAAGTTCGTCATACAGAAATCTGTTCAGAACAGACCTTTCGGGAAAATATGTAAAAGTCAGAGTAAAGCTCCATGACCTCGACCCTAAGACCTTTTCGGAAAAAGGCACTACCAAGAGGGACAGCTACAACGGCAAATGGGAGTTCAACTACAAAACTCAGCGTTCCGGCAAGGTTACCTATTATTCATATCTCATAATTGAGAGCGGCGGCTTTATGACAGCCTGTGCTCCGAACAAGGACGGATATGTTGAATTTTACCTCAGCCGCAAGCTAGGACATGATACGGTCTATGCAACAAGCTATGGATATGAAACCGATACAGCGTCAGGCGGTGGCGGTGGTACAACAGGTACCTATATTGATAAGCTGACCATGGGCAACGCAAACGGCGACTGGTGGGTTAATATTATGGATGTTACCGAGATTCAAAAATATATACTCGGAGCTGCCGCACTTGATGACTTCGGCATATATGTGTCCGATGTAAATAATGACGGCGTTATCAATATTCTTGACGCCACACTTGTTCAGAAATATATTGTGGAAGCATACAGCTAAAATCCGAACTGTCAGATAATACACAAACAAAAAGTCGGAAAGACATTTACCTGCATATGCAGTCTGTCTTTCCGACTTTAATTTTACATTTTTAGTTATAGAGTTCTGCTCGGGCATTTTATTTTCGCCCTTATAAATACTATCTGCACGAACTGGGAACGGCGGCTCGCCGTCAGTGTCTGTATTCGTTGAGAATATCGTCAATTTCGCTCTCGCTTGAGTCCTGCTTTCTGTCAATGCCGGAAAGGTACTTATCGTAGTCAAAATCATCGTCAATGTCCTTGCCTGTTTCCTGTTGTACAGGTGTGGCTCTGCGTGCAGGCTTTGACGGTCTGCGTTCCTGTCTGTGGGGATTTTTTTCGGTTTTTCTGCTTGATTTTGTCATAGTTTCAAGCTCTTGCTTCTCACGGCGTCTTGCTTCAAGAAGCATTTCTTCTGTTTCCTGTTGTTCAGCCTTTTCTTTCTGACGGCGTTTGTCGCCGAAGGCAAGATCACCGAGAAAAAGACCGAAGATACCTGAAACAAGGTAAACAACAAGAAGAATAAGATTAGTTGAAAGTGTGCCTGAAGAAAATCCGCCGTTGTAAATCAACATACTCGGCAGATAGATGATGGGCGCGATGAGCGCAAAGAGAAAGTCAAGGCCATGCTTTGAGCAATAATGGGCGGCACAGCCGATTGCTGTAAGCGGAAATATACAATCATAAGCAACAGGTGAGAATTTCTGCATTGCTGCAGGAATGAAAATAAGCGGCAAAAGCATATAAACAACAAAAACTATTACCACATAGGGAACATATTTTTTTATCATATCTGACATAATGGGCAAACTCCTATCATTTGTTTTTATTACAGTACCAATTATACATTGATAGCGCGCAAAATGCAAGGAATATTAAATAATGCGATTAAAAAGCTGATTGTAATGTGTCTGTAAAATATTTGAAAAGTGCATTTTTAATGTGTAAATCCGTTGACATAGCACACAAAAAAGAATAAAATAGATATATATGGGCTTTGCCCGAATTTTATGCAAATGAGGTGAAAACTTAATGGACGCAGACGGTAATAAAGGCGCTGTACCCGGGCGAAGTTGCAACAAAATGTGCGCTTGTGCGTTCATTTTGTTTTATTGATTTTGCTTTGTATTTTTATTTTGATTTGAATTGATTTAATTTAATACTTAGGGTGACACCGTCTTTACTTCCAATTGAATTAAAAAGGAGGAAAAGATGATGGAACAGGTTAATGTAACCCTTACCGAAACTATCAAGGTGCTGCTTGATGACAAAAAGTTCAGTACCTTGCGTGATATTCTGGTTACGATGAAACCGTATGATATTGCGGCGATTTTTGAAAACCTACAGGATGAAAAAATGCCGATTCTGTTTCGTATTCTGCCAAAAGAACTTGCGGCGGAAACCTTTGTCGAAATGGATGACGAAACTCAGGAATTCCTTATCCACGGCTTCAGCGACAGCGAACTGAAAGAGGTTGTCGATGAGTTATTTGTCGATGACGCCGTTGACCTTATTGAGGAAATGCCTGCCAATGTTGTAAAGCGTATTTTAAGACAGGCCGACAAGGATATGAGAAAGCAGATTAACGAGCTTTTGAAATATCCCGAGGACAGCGCAGGCTCGATTATGACAACCGAGTTTATTGTGCTTCGTCCCGATATGACGGCTGAAATGGCTATTAAAAGAATCAGAAGAACGGGTGTTGACAAGGAAACAATCTACACCTGCTATGTAACCGATGCCAACAACAAGCTTATCGGTATTACCACCGTAAAAGACCTTTTGCTTGCCGAAGATGACGAGCTTGTAAAGTCGATTATGGAGGAAAATGTTATTTCGGTAACTACTCTTGCCGATCAGGAGCAGGTTGCCCAGATGTTCTCAAACTATAATTTTCTTGCACTTCCCGTTGTTGATAACGAAAACCGACTTGTCGGTATCGTAACAATTGACGATGCTATTGATGTCATTCAGGAAGAGGCTACCGAGGATATCGAAAAGATGGCAGCCGTATTGCCGTCTGACAAACCGTATATGAAAACAAGCGTTTTCGGTCTGTACAAAAAGAGAGCGCCGTGGCTGCTCATACTTATGCTTTCGGCAACCTTTACAAGTGCGATTATCTCATCATTTGAGGCTGTGCTTGCAAATGTGCTGATTCTCTCATCGTTCTGTCTCTTATACACATCTCCGAGCCCACGAGACCGATCA
>ENA-OZHQ01000462-OZHQ01000462.1-human-gut-metagenome-genome-assembly--contig:-NODE-462-length-9346-cov-4.027984_pt1 | contig 9346 bp, 6 predicted proteins | sample MGYA00244044_ERZ653682 | MGnify/ENA primary metagenome ERZ653682 (study PRJEB26926, sample SAMN06165288) | human gut metagenome | biome: ENVO:00009003; feature: ENVO:2100002; material: ENVO:00002003...
TTATAAAAGAGTTCCACTTCCGTTTTATAAAACAAGAAATGGAACTCTTTTGTTAGTGCGCCCGGCGGCGCACGTTTCTAACGGGTTAAAGTCCCGAATCCACCCGGTAGTGGGAAGGATATAGCCGAAGGCAAGGGTGTCCATCGTGAGGTGGAATCTGAAGGAAGCTGGATGTGAGGAAAATACTAACTCACGGGCAAATCTCTGGTCTGACGGACAGAAATCTCATACGAGGTTATGCATGAGGGTAAGGTTGCATATCAAATCAAAGCCCAATAACTACACGGAATCATGCGTGATAAATGAGGCAGATGGATGGAGAGGAAGAAACGTGTGGTACCCAGGGAGGTCTGTGCGGTACGCCTTGAAAGAGGTAACCATTGCATAAAGCAATGCTGAACGCACAGAAGTCAGCAGAGGTCATAGTAGCCGAGAGGTGAAGGACCGAATCAGTAGGAGTCTTGAGTATGACCGAGAAAGGAGGAATGACCGTCTATGGCAGAAAACATTGAAAACAATGGCTGTTCGCAAAGAGATAATGCGGAACATGAAGGGTATGTGAAAGCGTCTAGGTCATTCAATCGGATATGGAAAGAAAGAGACAGTGCACAGCCGAGACTTTTGGAAGCGATACTGTATAAAGACAACTTTAACAGAGCGTATAAGAGAGTCAAGGCAAACAAGGGAGCGCCAGGAATTGATGGCATGACCATTGAGGAGGCTCTTCCATATCTAAAGGAACATCAACAAGAGATAACTGACCGCATTTATCGTGGAAAGTATACTCCGTCTCCAGTAAGACGAGTTGAGATTCCCAAACCAGATGGTGGTGTGCGAAAGCTTGGCATACCAACAGTGGTAGACCGTACACTTCAACAGGCAATAACCCAACAGTTAGTGCCAATCTATGAACCGCTGTTTGCAGAGGGTAGCTATGGCTATCGTCCGAACAGAAGTGCAAAAGACGCAATACTTAAGGTTAAGGAGTATGCCGAACAAGGCTATACACTAGCTGTAGTCCTTGACTTGTCAAAGTACTTCGATACTCTTAATCACGAAATTCTCATCAATCTTCTCCGAAAGAATGTAAAAGATGAACGTGTAGTACAGTTGATAAAGCGCTATCTGAAAAGCGGTGTAATGGAAAACGGAGTAGTCATTGACACAGAGGAAGGCTCACCACAAGGTGGAAATCTATCACCATTGCTGGCAAATGTCTACCTCAATGAGTTCGACCAAGAATTCCTGAAAAGAGGTGTTCCATGCATAAGATATGCAGATGACATCGTGCTTCTTGCAAAGAGCAAGCGAGCATCAGAGAGACTCTTGGAAAGCAGTACAAAATATCTTGAGGAGAGGCTGAAACTTACAGTCAACCGAGAAAAGAGCCGTACTGTCAGCGTATTTGCAATCCGAAATTTTAAATTCCTTGGCTTTGCATTGGGAAGGAACGGAAAAGGCATTTATGTCCGAGTTCATCCGAAGTCATGGAAGAAGTTTAAGTCTAGACTGAAGGAGTTATCTTCCCGTAAGCGATGTCAGTCAATCAAGCCAAGCCTTGAGAAAATCAAGGTGTATGCGAGGGGATGGCTTAACTACTACGGAATTGCAAGTATGAAGAATAACATAGATGACATCAACGGATGGCTCTATCACAGAATACGTATGTGTATATGGAAACAGTGGAAGAAACCGGGGACAAAGGCACGTAACCTCATCAAGATGGGAGTATCCGAAGACTTGGCAATGCAAGTGGGTAATACCCGACGTGGACATTGGTTCGCAACGCATACAGTTGCAGTAAACATGGCAATGACAAAAGAAAGACTGATAAACAGTGGCTTTTATGATTTAGCCACAGCCTATCAGTCTGTGCACGTCAACTATTGAAACCGCCGTGTACCGAACGGTACGCACGGTGGTGTGAGAGGACGGCGGTTAGTCACCGCCTCCTACTCGATTGACAAACATCTGTTGCAGAAGACCCAATCACAGGTCTTCTATTTTTAATGCAGTATAGATATTGGTCTGCCTGGAATCGGCCGGGTTGAAAGTGACCTTCACGGAACTGCCGGTAAGAAGTCCGCCAGTGGATTCATTAGAGGCACTTTCTGTATTGCAGGTGATCCGCACGCCATCAGAAGTCAGAAGGGTGATGGTGTTGGCAGTGGATGCAGTAATTTCTCCGGAAATAGTGAAGCCGGTATTGCGTTCACTTAAGTTTTCCGGGATATCTCCGGTGATACCGAGGATTGTGAGTCCATCAAGGGTTGTTCCATTGAAGTCTCCGGTATAAATTACATTTACATGTGCTCCGGATTCGATTCCACCACTGAAATAACAGGGAATTGCAGACATGTCCAGATTCAGGATGTTTGTGGTATTCTCTGGGGATACCTGAAGGATATTTGTCTGAATGTTCTGGATCACAGCCCGGAGTTTGTTTTCCGGTTTGATCTCAACTCCCTCCTGAGGTGCAGGAGTAGGAGTGGGTGCAGGCACATTGAGCGGATCAATATCAGAAACACTGTAGATTTTCATCTGAGAACCATCAAGTACATTTGGATCATCGGCTGAAGCTGGACCAAAATCTCCCTTATAGTGAAGATAAACCCAATTGCCGGCTTTGATGCCGCCCTGATAATATTGTTCTGTTCCTGTGATCGGGAAAGTAACGGTTTTTCCACCTTTAGATCTGATCGTAATGGAATTGGCGGTCAGATTCTGAACCTGTCCACGCGTAGTTCCTTCTTTTACTTCGGAAGTATCATGATAGTCGTCAACAACTTTGAGCACGCGGACAGCACCTGTATCCGTACTGTCAAGCTGCCCTTCGTAGATTACGCTGACAGCATCGCCACAGAGCATTCCGTCTGAACATTCCAGAGTTGCCTGGGAAATATCAAAGACATAGTTATCCGATCCGCTGAGAAGAGTAAGCTGATTACCGGTAAAATACTGAAGAGTACCCCGGATCTCATCCATATATACACGGGTGCTCTCAGGATTGATGTCCTGAATCTGTGTATCTTCTGAATCTGAGAAACGATCAACAACATCTCCCAGACTGCAGCCGGATAAAGTGATCAGAAAGAGTGATCCGATACAGACCACCAGTATTTTTTTCATGAAACTCCTTTCTGTGTTACAGCTTTAGGCTGCACACGGAACCAATACGTATAAAAATCAGTAAAGCCAAGAGATGCATACAGTCGTTTGGCAGCGGTATTTCCCTGAACGACCTGAAGATAGGCATTTTCAGCACCTTTTTTCATGCCCTCCGTGAGAAGTGCAGTACAGATCTGGCGTGCAAATCCCTGTCCGCGATAGTTTTCCTTTACATGGATCGCGTAGATTCCGATGTAGTCACGGTCAAGGATACCAAGTCCTGTAGCGATGATCTTCCCCTCTTTCCAGATGGAGGCACAGATCGTTTCTTTGGGAATGGCACGATACATAGAAGGAACAACGGCCCGGTGGATCGGGTTTGTCATTTCTTTCAGATCAAAAAGACTTGTGATCCAGATATCCGGAATCTCATCCGTGATCGTTACGGCAGAATATGGCGCATCCAGACGTGCATCACTCAGATGAAGCGTCATGACTTCAGTTACATGCTGGACCTCATAACCACGGTTTTCGAGAGTATAATCAAAATCCGGAGATACCAGCGGACTGATCTTAAAGATAGCAGGAGACCCCAGACGTTTGTAAACATCTTCGCAGTAGGCAACCTTTTCACGCCATGGAAGCGTAGAGTTTCCAAATTGTTCCACACTGTTGGTACGGTGCGTATAGAAATAAGAAAATCGCAGGATCCAGCCATCGTAAAGCTCCATTTTGTGAGATGGCCAGGCATTCAGCGACATATCTTCGATTTTTTTGATGTTTTTTTCCATGATGAAGATAAAGCCCCCCTTTTGCTGTTGCTTTTTATTATACCCAACAGAAGCGGATTGTGCAACCGCAAGTCCGGTGCATAAATGTCGGAAATACAGAGAATTTGGCGAACGAATCTTCTTTACAAAACGGCACGGTCCGTTCTATAATAAAACTCACCAGAGATCTTCTGGTATTCATAACCGTCGGTTCAGACGGAAATCCCTTTTTTATAATTGAGATAATTGTATACAGAAAGGAGTGTGATTGGTGTTATTGGTGGCAGGATACTGCTTCTGACGATCACCGGAGTTGCTGTTTTAATGGATCTGTATCAGATGAAAATAAAAAACAGCTGGATCCTTTTTTCGATGCTGATCGGGTTCGGATATGATCTGTGGCGTGGAGGATGGAATGGAACGGCATTTTTTATTTCAGGTACAGGAATTCCACTGGTGGTTCTCGGATGGCTGTTTTATTTCCGAATGCTTGGTTCGGGAGATATCAAACTTTTTTGTGTACTGGGAGGAATTATGGGACCAGTACATATTCTGTGGTGTATCTGGTATGCATTTCTGACAGGAGGGCTGCTTTCACTGGCCATTCTGATCTTGTGCGGCGGTTTCAGCCAGCGAATCCAATATTTGGTCAAATATATGAAAACGTATATGCGGACAGGCGAACGGAAAGCTTATTACCGAAATGGGACTGCGTGGGAAAATATTCATTTCACGGTTCCTGTCTTTATGAGTGTGATGCTGTATGCAGGAGGTATGTATTGAAAAAACAAATTTTTGCAGTCTGTGATCTGGAGGCAGAGTATGCCTGCAACTTTATGGACTATCTGAATCAGAAGAAAAATATCCCTTTTGAAATCCAGGCTTTTACCAGTGTGGAAAGTCTGGTGGCGTATGTGAAGAAGAACCCCGTAGAGTTGCTGTTGATTTCTTCGGAGGCCATGTGCCGGGAAGTAGGAGAACTGGATATTGGTAAGATTGTGATCCTGACAGAGGGAAGTAAGCCAAAGGAACTGGAGAAGTATACCGGTGTGTATAAATATCAGGCATCATCAGATGTAGTACGCGAAGTGATGGCCTGTTATGGTGCGGAGAAGGCAATTCTTCCGGCGCAGCTGCCAGTATTAAAGAAGACGACGGAGATACTGGGAGTATATTCGCCGCTGGGAGGCTGCCTTCAGACTTGCTTTGCACTGACACTGGCGCAGATATTGGGCAGGGAAAAAAGTGTCCTTTATCTGAATCTGGAAGAGTATGCCGGGTTTGAAGAACTGATGCAGAAAAAATTTTTACATACACTCAGTGATCTTCTGTATTTTGTAAAACAGGGAAGTACAGGGATTACAGTTAAGATGAATGGAATGGCAGAGAGTATGGGAAACGTGGATTTTATTCCACCTGTGCAGTCACCGGAGGATATCAGAGGAACTTCCTGGCAGGATTGGGAACATCTTTTGCAGGAGATCATTCTCCACAGTTCTTATGAGATGATTGTACTTGATATAGGAAACGGGATCGAGGAGGTTTTTCAGATGCTGGACATGTGTACTACGGTTTATACTCCGATAAAAACAGACAAAATGTCACGGAGTAAACTGGCACAGTTTGAAGAACTTCTGAGTGTGCGGGATTATCCGCAGATTTTGAGCCGTATGGTAAAACTGAATCTGCCGTATGGACAGGAAGTCCTGGCAGAGCCGTTTCGCGCAGAGCAGCTGGTCTGGGGAACGCTTGGCGATTTTGTCAGAGAACTGCTCGGAAAGGATGAGGTATGAGCAGAGAAACTTTTCAGTCACTGAGAATGCTTCTGATGGAAAAACTGGATCTTGCAAGAGAACTGACAGATGAAGAGATCCTGGAAGAAATTGATACACTGATTCTGGAGAGGATGCGGGATTCCTGCCTTTCTCTGAAGGAAAAAGTACAGCTCCGTCAGGAATTGTTTCATTCTGTAAGAAAACTGGATGTGCTGCAGGAACTGATCGAGGACGAAACGGTGACAGAGATCATGGTGAATGGTCCGGATGCAATATTTGTGGAACGGGCCGGAAAGCTTTCCCGTTGGGAAAAGACCTTTACTTCCGGAGAAAAGCTGGAAGATGTGATCCAGCAGATCGTCGGAAAATGCAACCGGGTGGTCAACGAATCAATGCCTATTGTGGATGCCCGTCTGGAGAACGGAGCCAGAGTGAATGCGGTGGTCCGCCCGGTTGCATTGAATGGTCCGATACTGACGATCCGCCGTTTTCCGGATACACCGATCACCATGGAAAAACTGATCGCGCTTGGAAGTCTGCCTGCGGAATGTGCGGAATTTCTGAAAACACTGGTCAGGGCAAGATATTCCATGGTCATTGGCGGAGGAACAGGAAGTGGAAAAACAACGTTTCTTGGAGCACTGTCCAATTTTATACCCAGTGACGAGAGACTGATCACTATTGAAGACAATGCAGAACTGAAGATTCAGGGTATTGAGAATCTGGTACGGCTGGAGGCAAAGATGGCAAATACAGAAGGTGCAACATCAGTTACGATACGTGATCTGATCAAGACCGCTCTTCGTATGCGACCGGACCGTATTGTTGTGGGTGAAGTCCGCGGAGGCGAGGCGGTAGATATGCTACAGGCACTGAATACCGGTCATGAAGGCAGTTTGAGTACGGCACATGCCAATTCGGCCGAGGATATGCTCTCTCGTCTGGAAACAATGACTTTGATGGGAGTAGATCTTCCGCTGGAAGCGATTCGTCGTCAGATCGCTTCAGGAGTAGATATTCTGATTCACCTGGGAAGGATGCGGGATAAAAGCCGGAAAGTACTGGAGATAACAGAAATCTGTGGATTCGAAGATCATGAAATAAAAACCCGGACATTATATCAGTGGCAGGAGGGAAAAGGGCTGGTGCAGATTGCGTCCCTTCTGAACCGGGAAAAACTGATACGGGCAGGGGTGACTATATGAAACAGAATTATGCGGAATATCATTTTTCAAAAACAGAGATTCTGAAATATCTGATACAGAGCATTCTGCTCTGTGGAGCAATGGATTATCTGTTTTATCAAAACTGGTGGCTGATGCTGCTGACAGTTCCTGTTACTGTCCTGTTTATGAGACTGAAAAAGAAAGGATTGATCAGAGAACGAAAAAGGAAACTGAATTATCAGTTCAAGGATGCGCTGAATGCATTAAGCGTAGCTGTACAGGCTGGTTACTCTGTCGAAAATGCAGTGGCAGCATGTTCCAGGGACCTGGAGAGACTGTATCCGAAAGAGACAGATATCGTGAAGGAGTTTCATTACATAGAAACACAGCTCAGAGTCAGTGTTCCGGTTGAGGAACTTTTACTGAGCCTTGGAGACAGGAGTGGTATTGAAGATGTGGAAAATTTTGCTGCAGTATTTTACACCGCCAAGAGAACCGGTGGAGATATGAATCGGATCATACAGACTTCTGCGCGGATGCTTGGAGACAAGATCGATGTCCGTAAAGAAATTGAGACAACGCTGGCGGCAAAGAAAGCAGAACAGATGATCATGAGTCTGATGCCGGCCGGAATCATTCTCTACCTGAAACTGACCTCTCCGGGATTCTTAAGCGTACTGTATGGAAATCTTTTTGGAATGTGTGCGATGACACTTTGTCTGGGGATTTATGTGTTATCTTACTGGCTTGGGCGCAGAATTGTTGATATTGAAGTGTAGGAGAAAGCAGTATGTGGGTACATTTTATTATTTTTATGACAGCGTTTGGCACTGTGCTAGTCTGGAAAGCAGGGTGGCTCAGGCTGGATGGTATTGCTGATAAAGAAAGCCTCCGTCTGTTTCTGATCGTTGCCGTCTGTGGAAATCTGGCAGGAATGGCGATGACACTGACAAATGGAAACAGTGAAATTTATCAGAAAGGCCACAGAATCGAGAAGAGTGAGGATGGGGCATATACGGAGGAACTGCAGGTTTCCGTAGGTGATGGGAAGCCGGAGAAAGTTGCTGTTCAGATTCCGGAAAAAGAGACAGAAGAAACGGAAGCGGAAAATGCACAAGCGAAGCAGTCGCCGGAAGAAATGAGACAGAAAGAGCTGAAAGAAGTGATTGAACAGTATAACAGGGAAAAACAGGATCCGGATTATTATTATCTGCCGGATTCCTGGGATGGCCAGACACTTAAGTGGCAGAAACCCGGGGAGAGTACTGGAACACTTCTGGCAGCACTTGCCCTGTTTGCGGCAGTCGTGCTGATGTTAAAAAAAACGAGAGAACAGCAGGAAGAGATGGCAAAACGGGCAGAACAGCTTCTGATGGATTATCCGTCGCTGATCATGAAGTTTACACTTCTGATCCAGGCAGGTATGACGGTTCGCAGAGCATTTCAGAAGATCAGTTCAGATTATCTGAGAAATTGTCCGAAAGAAGGACGATATGCATATGAAGCCGTGACGACGACCTGCCATGAAATGGACAGTGGTGTGGCAGAACTGGAAGCTTACCGAAGGTTTGGAGAGCGGTGTGGACAGATGAAATATAAAACATTTTCTACGATCCTGATTCAGAATCTCCAGAAAGGCGGACACAGGATGGCAGATCTTCTGGAAAAAGCAGAAAAGCAGCTTGGAGAAATGACATTATGTCCTGTAATTACAGGATCCGGTGGACTGACACTTGCGAATCATCTGGAGATTCCGTTTGTGCAGGAAGTTATTGCCGTGTCTACATCTCTTCAGAAGATGGCTCCGCAGACAGATGTTGCTATTGAGCTTGGCGGAGAAGATGCCAAGATCATTTATTTTGAAGGCGGTAATATTGAACAGCGAATGAACGGTATCTGTGCCGGCGGTACAGGTTCCTTTATTGACCAGATGGCATCCCTGCTTCAGACGGATGCACCTGGCCTGAATGAATATGCAAAGAATTATAAAGCTCTTTATCCGATCGCTGCCCGTTGTGGTGTGTTTGCGAAGACAGATATCCAGCCGCTGATCAACGAGGGTGCAACGAAGGAAGACCTGTCAGCATCTATTTTCCAGGCGGTTGTCAATCAGACAATCTCCGGACTGGCATGTGGTAAGCCGATCCGTGGACATGTAGCATTCCTTGGTGGTCCGCTGCATTTCCTTTCTGAATTAAAGAAAGCATTCATCCGTACACTGAAGCTGGATGATGAACATACGATCGTACCGGAGAATTCTCATCTGTTCGCAGCAATCGGTTCTGCACTGAATGCAAAGGAAGATGTTACTGTTTCGCTGACAGAACTGAAAGACAGACTTCGTCATTCCATTAAAATGGATTTCGAAGTAGAGCGTATGGATCCGTTGTTTGCAACAGAAGAGGACTATGAGGAGTTTAATAAACGCCAGTCATCTTATAAAGTTGCTACAGGTGATCTTGCTTCTTATAAGGGGAACTGTTACTGTCTCTTATACACATCTGACGCTGCCGACGATCTTACGCGT
>ENA-OZHQ01000476-OZHQ01000476.1-human-gut-metagenome-genome-assembly--contig:-NODE-476-length-9203-cov-4.629209_pt1 | contig 9203 bp, 11 predicted proteins | sample MGYA00244044_ERZ653682 | MGnify/ENA primary metagenome ERZ653682 (study PRJEB26926, sample SAMN06165288) | human gut metagenome | biome: ENVO:00009003; feature: ENVO:2100002; material: ENVO:00002003...
GATACTGATCGGTCTCGTGGGCTCGGAGATGTGTATAAGAGACAGGCCTTATACTGCGCCGGAGGCCTCCCGCCGGGCTTTCTTTGTCAAGGAGCTATACGGGGACGCCGCGTGGAAAGGGGGAAAACACGCAGCGCCCGGCCCTGGGTCAGTTCAGGTCAAAGCCCAGGATGGAGATAATCAGCTTCGTTTCCAGCCGCCGGCGCAAATCTTCATCTACCTGGGGACGAGGAAAACCGTCAGGGTCATAGCTTGTCCTCGTAGACAGCGCGGCGATGTAGCCGGAATAGTGCCGGACTACCCGGTTTACCGCTTCGGGGTTGCCCCCGACAGCGGCGGCGATCACCGGATAAGGGATCAGCGACGCCCGCATGCACGCAGATTTAATCATCCGCTTCACCTCCCATCAGCTCCTTCAGCAGCCGATAGGCTTTCTGCCTGCGGGTGTTGACCGTCCGGCGGGCCATGTTCATGTACTCGGCAATCTCGCGGTCTGCCATGTCCAGGAACCAGTACATCAGGAAGATGTCCCGGTTCTCCTGGGGCAGGGCGTTCAGCGCCTCGGCCAGCCGGTCATCCTCGATTAGGATCACAGCGCCTCCCACAGGGAAGGCCGTGTACTCCCAGGAGTAGCGGTCATAAACCGCAAGCTGGGCCAATTCCTCCTCCGACAGTTCGCTGAACAGTGCCTCACACTTCTGGCGGCGGCTGATCTCACGATAGCCGTTGTACGCCTCGTATTTCAGCACCTTCTTGCAGTAGCTGTCAAAGGCGTGCTGCTTGTGCTCGTAGTGGCGGTCAGGTTTCAAGTTCTCACCTCCCTTCGTGCCGGGAGGCAGTTCTTTTCTTCCCCTTTCGCTCACTACTCGTTCAGCGGAGGGCCGTTTTGGCTTCGCTGCGGGGGGATTATGTGTAAATTTCTTGCCGCTCATAGATAAGCTCCTTTCGTTTCGTTCAGGCCAGTGGGTCGGAACGAAACGGGGCGGGGAGCGGCATCCCACACCCAGGCGCCGGCGCTCAAAAGAGCGGGAAACAATATGGGTGAGCCCTGATATATAAAAAGCGAGCCACAGCTCACTTCCATGAGCGTGGCTCGCTACTTCGTTATTTGAATATTTTTCGAGATGGCGGGGAGGGCTGGCACATAAGTGACGAACCCCGCCTTATTTTAACCTCCTTGTCCCTGCTGTTCTCATCCATATCTCCCTTTACCCCAAAATATGAGTTATAACTCACTCTATATGAGTTTTATGGTTATTTATATGAGCGGAAGTACACCCTACAATGATGTAGAGGTGATGTGTAGTGAACAATCCGCTGGATCTATTTGCATGGAAGGTGCGGTCAGAACGGAAGCGCCAGCATCTAACGCAGAAGCAGTTAGCTGAACGCCTCGGTATGAACTCCCGCACGATCATAGATTTGGAGACCTGCCAGAGTAATCCGAAATTTGAAACGGTGGTCCTTGTCGCCAAAGAATTGAATATCAGCGTGGACGCCGCCATCTTCCCGGAAATGGTAAATCAGACAGTCTCGAAAACAGTCGTAGACTTCTTTGCCGGGAAAAGTGAAGCAGAGATCGAAAAATTTATCGCGCTCTGCAAACAGGCGGAAGCCTTCCAGAAAGACGAGTAACGCGGTCGGGTTCGATGTGCCCGGCCGCGTTACTGTTTTACCCGTTTGCTATGCGGGCAGTTTATTCTTCTTTTGTTTTGTAAGCATTTTTCAGATGCTCGAAGGACTCCTGGCTGATGACATGCTCCATCCGGCAGGCGTCCCTTTCCGCCGTTTCCGGGTCTACGCCGGCTTCAATCAGCCGTTCGGTAAAAAAGCGGTGCTTTTCGTAAATTTGTTCGGCTACTTCCAAACCCGCATCAGTTAGGTGAAGGAAATAATCCTCATCCATTGTCAGAAAGCCACCGTCCCTTAAGGTAGCTACCGCATGGCACACACTGGGCTTTGACACCTCCAGGTGCCGGGCGACATCCACGGAGCGAACCATGCCCGTTTTCTTATAGAGGACAAGGATAGCCTCCAGATAATCTTCTCCCGACGCATGGAGCTTCATTTTACACCTTCCTTATTCAGCGGGTTCCAGAGAAAGAATGTCGAAGAAGTAGGGGGTTCCGGTAAAGGTATAGCCGGAAATCTTGTCTGTGTTATAGACAATCATATCCTTCTGGTAGGTCAGAGGAATATCCAGCGCCGTTCCAATATCGAAGTTAAACAGGTAGGTATAGGTATCCCGGACCTCCTGCTCATCCACCATGTTCGTCAGATTCTTAATAGTAGCAAGGAATTCATCGGAGCCCTCAATGCCGGGCAGGGAGGGGGTCTGCGGCACCATGCTGTCCATGGGGGTAAACCAGCAGTGAGGCGAAGCAAAAGCAAACTGACTGTGCCACAGGGTCAGATCGAACTTACCTTCCAGATAATCAGCGTACCACTGCATCTGCTCGGTGCCGTAGATGGTCACATCAATCCCCACCTCCGCGAGCTGGCTCTTGATGACCTCGGCGGTAGGCATACTGGTTGCACTATAATCAGATTCCAAAGTCAGCAGCAGATTCAGCGGCTCACCGTCCTTCTCACGGATTCCGGTGCTCTCATTCATGACCCAACCGGCCTCATCCAGAAGCTGATTCGCCTTATCGGGGTTATAGTCGTAGGTGGTTTCCAGTTCTACATCAGCATAGGGCGTATCACGAGTAACAATCATATCTGCCGCAGGCTCATAACCATTAGAAGTAGCCTGGGACAATTCTTCTTTATCGATGGCGTAAGCCACAGCCTGCCGCACCCGGAGGTCAGACATATAGGGACGGGTGGCATTGGTAGTGATAATCTGCACACGGGTGTCCTTATCCGCCATCTGGCCAGCAATACCGTCCATGGCAAGGGCCTGGTCGTATTCCTCATAACTCAGCAGACTGGCACCGTAGATCATGTCAATCTCGCCGGTCTGGAGCGCCTGCAGGCGGGAGGTGGAGTCAGGAATGTACTTGACGATGATCTCGTCCCAATAGGGCTTTTCACCCCAGTAGTCCTCGTTGCGGACAAAGCGGGTGTACTCGCCAGCCACATACTCATCATAGATATAGGGACCCGTACCAGCCACACCGGAAATGGTCTGGAAATCATCTGGAATAATGAACTCCGGCGCGCTCATGGGGCACACATCCGACCAGCAGAAGTCTTGCAGATAGGCATAGAAGGGGTGGTCATAGTGGAGTGTGATGGTGTAGTCATCGACGATCTCCATTTCCGTAATATCGGTGATGCCCTTCAGCGTGTAGAAAGACGGATTGGACTGCTTATGTTCCAAGTTAGTCTTGACCGCCTCGGCGTTAAACGGCTCTCCATTGTGGAAGGTAACTCCCTGCCGCAGATGGAAGGTGAGCTCTGTCTGGTCATCATTGTATTCCCAGCTTTCGGCCAAGCTGGGGACAATTTCTCCGTTGTCAAAGTCCACCAGATTCTCATACACCAACTTGGATGTGCAGCACAGGGAGTTGTTCATGTAGAGGGTGGAGAGGTCTGTGGTTTCTGCTCCAATAGCGTAGGTCAGCACTTTCTTTTCAGAGTCTGCCGTAGTTGATCCATCGCCGCCAGACTCCGCAGGTGTCTGATTACTGCTGCAAGCAGCAAGGAGCATGGCGAAACAACAAATGGCCGCAATGAGACGAGCAAGTTTTGATTTTTTCATGGTTTACTTCCTTTCTTGTGAATTTATGTCAATATTAGATTGACCGATATTAACGATTTGCCCGCTTTCCAGCTCATAAATGCGCTGGGACAGGCGATAGGCGAATTTCATATCGTGGGTGATAAGGAAATAACTGCACCGGTATTCCCGATGGTATGCCTCCAGAACCTCCCGAATCGCCTTTTGAGAGATCAGATCAAGTCCGCTGGTTAACTCATCCAAAATAAGATAGTCAGGCCGCACAGCCAGCGCCCGCAGCAGTGCAACGCGCCGCTGCTCACCACCGGATAGGTTTTTGGTTGGCGTATCCAATAGTTTTCTGCTGGTGGCCGTCAGATCCATCAGTTCTAAAATTCTCTTTTTACGCTCCTCGGAAGATAACTTGGTCAAATTGCGCAATGCTTCCTCCAAGTTATGCCCTACGGAGAGCCTGCGGTTCAGGCTGCCAGTGGCATCCTGGAAAACGGCCTGTATCTTTGTGCGATGGCTACGCCACTGTCCATAACTCCATTTGGCAATGTTCTCGCCATCCAGCAAAATCTCGCCACTGGTGGGGCGTTCCAAACCGATTAAGAGGCGGGCCATTGTGCTTTTTCCACTACCGCTTTCCCCGGTAAAACTGATATTTTCCCCTTTTACCCATGTAAATGAAATGTCTCTTATCGCATGAAAGGGCTTGCCAGAGGCGTCCAGAAAGTCTTTGCTCACATTTCGGACTTCGATTTCTTCCATGTCCAGCCACCTCCTTCCTCAACCATAGCCAGACGCACGAACTCTTTTGTCCACTCCTTATGAGGGGTGGCAAACAAATCTGCCGTTGTGCCACGCTCCACAATGATTCCGCTCTGCATCACAAGCAGCTCATCACAGAGAGTGCGAATAGCTGCATCATCATGGGACACAAACAGAATTGCTGCCTTTTGTTTCATTTGCGTCAACTCTTGGTTCAGATACGCCTTGTTTTCTTCATCCAAAGCGGAGGTCGGCTCATCTGCAAAGATGTACCGAGGGGAAAGGCCAATTAAAATCGCCATAGTTGCCCGCTGAAGCATACCTCCGGATAGCTGGCCGGGATAGGAACGATAAACCCGATTCGTATCCAGAAGATTGACCTTTTGCAAAACATCCATACTAAGTTTGCGGGCAGCATTTTTGTCTAATCGAAGCCGTTTCCGAAATGTCTCTGACATCTGTGTCCCAACTGGCACATGGAGATTGAAAGCAGTCATCGGGTTTTGCGGAATAAATCCCAAAGTTGTCCCGCAGAGATCCCGCCGCACTTTTTCTGGCTTTTTTAGCAGGTCCTCTCCATCCAGCAATATTTGTCCAGAGTTAATGGATACATCCCCATCTGATACCCCCATCAGCGCCTTTAAGAGGGTGGTTTTGCCGGAGCCGCTGGCACCGGTCAATCCAGTACAGACACCAGGGGTCAAGGTAAACTCCACATGATCCAGCAGAACGACTCCTTTTGATGTTTGAACAGACAGGTTTTTGACCTCTATCATGCCGCGTCACCTCCCTCCAACTGTTTTGCCAACAAATTAAAGGCCAAGGTACACAGGAAAATAAATAGTATCGGCAGGAAAAGCAACGATGGATGGGTCATCAGCATACTGCGCCCCTCGGAGAGCATCGAACCCCAGTCAATCACATCATCGCCCAAGGTTAGCCCGATAAAGGAAAACGCCGAAATATTCATAATCATTTCCGCGCAGGATAGGCAGAGGAAATGTACCAAGGGTCGGATAATGTTCGGCAAGATATGGACAAATAACACCCTGCTGCGGGAGGCCCCGGAGGACACCGCGCACAATACATAAGCCTTATCCAGTTCAATCTCTGTCTGTGTTTTGACCAGTTTAATCATCCTCAAAATCAGAGAGACCGTCAGCGCCACCAGCATCGTAGGGATGCTGTTTCCCCATATCCCGACAAAAATGATAAGGTAAGCTAAAGGTGGGATCGCTGTCACAGCGTCCAGCAAGCTACTGAACACCAAACTTCTGGCGGCATTTGCTCTGCCCAGCCATAATCCGATCAGCGTACCAAGAACAAGCACAATGCCTCCGCCCAGCAACACAATACCGAGGGTCACATAACCGCCATACAAAAGTCGGGATAATTCACAGCGACCAAACTGGTCGGTCCCCAAAGGGAACTCTGCACTGAATGGCGCATACTTGTTAACAATATCCATCGCCTCCGGGTCATGTGGTGCGATAAGAAATCCGAGAAAACAAAAAATAATGATGAGGACCGGAATTATCCATTTCAAATGTTTCATTACAGGTCCCCCTTTCGTGTCTGGAGCAGGCGCTGGATAATGTCTGCCAGAATGTTGAAAATCACCAGTGCAAAAGCAAGGAACAGCACCGTTGCGTAAATCACGGGCAGATCACGATTTGTCAGGCTGTTTACAATCCGATACCCCAATCCTGGCAGAGAAAAAATGTTTTCCACTATGGCGGATCCCGCCATACACATTCCCATCATCTGCATAAATGTCGGAACCGTAGAGATGATAGCCTGGGGCATAGCGTAGCGCACTACAATATAAGGATCGCTTAACCCCCTGCAACGGGCGTAGAGAACACTGTCCTCACTCATGGCCTGCTGAATCGCTTTTGAAAGCATTTGCCCGAAAAAGGCAATCCCGCCCACCGCCAAACAGAGTGCCGCCGGAAGGTATCTCATTAAACCTGTATTGCCAGATACACTAATCAGGTTCCATCTCACGGCCACCACATCAATAAATGAAGTTGCCAAATAAAACGCTGGGATTGATATTGCCGCGATGGACGCAAATGCCAGGATTTTGCCGATCACATTCTTTCGTGTCAGATAGAGCAGAACCCCCAATATCAGTGCCCCAACCGCTTGAAGAACCGCAGATAGTAGCACAATACAGGCAGTTTCCTTTAGTGCTGATCCGACAGTAAGGAAAACATCCCGATTATCCACATACGAATTTCCCAAGTCAAAATGAAGCAAGTCATACAGCCAGTCCAGATACTGTACGACAATCGGGCGATTCAATCCCATCTGCTCACGCACTGCTTCAATACGCGTCTCATCGACCGTGAATATACGGCGCGAGTAGGCTTCGGCGGCATCGATGGGCGAAAGCTGCATCAGGATAAAAGTGATCGCCGTTACCAGAAATAAGGTTAAAAAAAGTTGTAAAATTTTTTGGAGTAGAAATCTTTTTGTACTCACACCTCCGCCTCCCTGCACTATGCGTTGATTTTCCAGTCAATCGCAGCTTTACGATTCAAAATGAAATCAGCGTAAATGCCCTTTTGCTGGATGAGTTGGTCGTGGGTGCCGTGTTGAACAATCCTTCCGTGATCCACCACTAAAATCTGGTTTGCATGGCGCACCGTTTTCAGTCGATGGGCGATCATAATAATGGTCTTGCCTCCGGTTAATGCTTCAATGGCCGCTTGAAGTTCCGCCTCATTCTCCGGATCAACATTTGCGGTTGCCTCGTCCAAAATTACGATGGGAGCATCCTTCAGCATGGCTCTGGCTATGGAAAGCCGCTGACGCTCACCGCCGGATATTGTGGCTCCTCCTTCACCAATCACCGTGTCATAGCCGTCAGGCAGCGCCATAATGAAATCATGGCACCGGGCGGCTTTTGCCGCAGCCACCACTTCTTCATGACTGGCCGCCGGCTTACCAAACTTGATGTTATTTTCAATACTGTCGTTGAACAAATACACATTCTGAAAGACCATACTGAAATTGCTCATCAAGCTGTCCAGCGAATAGTCTTTTACATCAATACCGCCCAATTTCACGGAGCCTTTGTTCACATCCCAGAACCGGGCCATAAGGCTGGTAAGCGTTGTTTTGCCGGAACCGGAGGGTCCCACAATAGCGGTAGTCGTGGCTTCTGGAATTGTGAAGCTCACATCATCAATGATTTTCCGATCTCCATAGGAGAAGTCCACATGCTCAAATGAAATGTCATGGCTTTTCGGCACCTGAACAGAGCCGCCCTCATCCATCCTGGGTGCCCGGTCAATTTCCTCTACCCGGTCAATGGAAGTATCAATCATCGGCAGCATAAAGAACATCTCACCAGCCGATTCCAATTCGCTATATACCAGGAACGCAGATACCACCATCATCAAGCAGGTGAACAGCGACATATTCCCTTGCAGGAAAAGCCAGATGGAAAGCAGGATTGCCAATACAGAAGTAACACGCAAAACAACCTGCTCCAGCACATTGTAGGGGATGCGTTTGCGCTCCAATTTGAAGTTTTGATTTTCTGTTTCTTTGATGGTATTGTTTAGAGTTTGTTTTGCCGCTTTATCCCCGTGGAAAGCGCGCACCACACTCATGCCCTGTATGTATTCCAGCACAGCATCCACCAATTTAGTCTGTGCAGTCAATCGCCCTGGGGAAAGCTCACGGGATTTCTTAAGTAGTCGGGAATTGACCCAAAGGAACAGCAGTATCCCAACAAAGAACACCAGACCGATTCTCCAGTCGAAGCACATGGTCGCCAGAGAAAAGATCGTAGTCCGGATCATACCCACAACTGTCCGGGCGATCACTGCAAAAGACATACTCTCCAAATCGGACATTGTAGAGGTGGCTGCCGCAGTAAGACTGCCAAGGCTCTGTGCGTTGAAATAACCCATCGGCATATATTTCATGCGTTCACCGATGTGAATACGCTTTTCTCCGCACATTCGGTAGTTGGCATGTCCTTCGCTATTGTGAGCCAGATACCAGCAGAACGCGGCACCAGCCACACTAACCGCCATAATTCCCAAAGCCATCCATGCGGTGGCCCCGGTCATGTTCTGTCCTACCAACGCCCGCAACACTATCAATAGAGCGACAAATTGTAAAGCCTCAAAGATGCTCCGCAGCAGTTCAAAGGCCATACCTTTATACCAAGTACCTTTCTCCGCCCCGGAGAACCGAAAGAACCGTTTATATGCGTCAAACATACGCCGCACCTCCTTCCATCTGATCGTTGTCCCGCGCCTGCGTGTGAGCTGCCCACATTTGCTGATAGAGCGGACACCGTTCCAACAGTGCTCCATGTGTCCCGGCATCCAAAATCTTTCCGTGATCTACCACAGCAATTTGTTCCGCTCCGGTAATGGTGGACAGGCGATGGGCAATCACAATGAGTGTCTTTCCGTGAGTCAGCCGCCCTATGGCATCCTGAATGACCGCCTCGTTTTCCGGGTCCGTGTAAGAAGTTGCCTCGTCCAAGATAACAATGGGTGCATTTTTCATCATGGCGCGTGCAATAGCTACTCGTTGCCGTTCGCCGCCGGAAAGATGTCCGCCAGCACCTCCCACAATCGTGTCATAGCCATGTTCCAGTCCCATGATAAACTCATGACAGTTCGCAGCCTTTGCCACCGCTTCGACTTCGGTATCCGTTGCATCCGGCCTTCCCATGCGGATATTCTCGCGGACGGACAAGTTGAACAGAAAATTATCCTGGGATACATAGCCAATC